>JAAUXT010069931.1_pt1 | contig 21465 bp, 29 predicted proteins | sample 7278171 | NCBI WGS metagenome assembly JAAUXT01 (sample SAMN14350112, study PRJNA611818) | marine sediment metagenome | isolation source: surface marine sediment (1.8m) | place: French Polynesia: Moorea | collected 2018-08 | reverse complement strand
TGCTGTCTTCTGCAGGGGGGGGGGGTCTGGCCAGGGGGGGGTCTGGTTGGGGGGGGTCTGGCCGGGGGGGGGTGTCTGGCTGGGGGGGGGGGGTAGGGGACATTTTGGTCCAGCTGCCATATACTGCATTACCACATGGTGCTTCGCCCTAAAGGGACTTCGCACAATTATGTCAGCCATAAATTACATCACACAAGGGATTTTGCGGAAATTATGTCAGCAGCATTCAGACTGCAACGTCGGGGAATTTCTTTGTTGAAAAAAAGGTTTATGGCTCCAGCTGTCTGCCGTTTTAATCGTCAGTTCCTGCTTCTCAGGGACGACATTTTCCACTCGCCCACAACAAATTGTTCTTCAAGGGGGAGGGGGTGTGACCCCCTGACCCGATTCTGGGTCCGCCCCTCGGACAATCAGCACGTAAATTGCGTCTGCCGCTCGTGAGCATTGATTCGTGGAAAAATGTCGATCGCATTACCCTGAATTCAACGCACCGGTAGATTGTCATAATGCTACATTGTGCAACATTTTATCTGGGAATCGTTGGCAGCTGACGTCGTCGCGAACCTGGATACGAGATAAAAATGTGGCTGACACTGATCAATCTCGTTGTCGCGAAAGCGAAACTTTCGGTTCGAGGGTCTGTGGCGCCATCACTGGCGGATTCAGAATCGCCGTTCATGATCACTGGCGCAAACTCTGAATTCAGACGCCAGTTTCTGAACATTTTGCTTTTCAACAGGGGTGTCCCACCACCACACTCTGAATTCTGACACGAGCCTGTACAATTTGCTCGGCCGGATTTCAAAATGGGATCCGCCCCTCACTTCTGAGTCGCGTCTGCGGCTGCAAATGTCCACCCCCGATGTCAAAAACAGCCTTCTCTTTGTGCACAGACAGAAGACCTTCGTCAGCGGAATTTCTGGTCATTGATCCGTTCGGGACAAAAACCACGAAAAATCCCAGAACAAGAGCTGCCATCTGGAGAGAACCACCAGCGACAAAAGCAACAGGTTGCCGGAAGAATTCTGCACTTCGTGGCACGGAGAGCTACAGCCACACGGGTCAGGTAGATGGCTCCAGCGGAACCGGGAATGAGATGTTGGGCGGAGTGGGCGGGGGACTCAGCAACAAACTTTCGAACAAGAAAAAGGTTGTCCTTGACGATCGCCACGTGTCGAGTTTCGGCGGGGACGGAGGCTGTCGGATCCGAGGTCTCCGTGGCTCCACGACTCTCGGTGCGCCGCCAGTGCTGCGCTCCAGCGGATTCGGGGCAGCCTCTGACGCGGGAAGGAACACCCTCAAAGAACACGTCACAGGTGTAAGCCCTCATCCGGGAGTCAGCCCCCCCCCACCCAGCACTCCTCCTCTTCCTTCCAGGTTCCATCAGGCTTGTTGGATTCCCCAGAGTGAACAGTGCAAGTTTACCTGGTGAGGAGGACGGTGTGGCGGCGTCACGTCATCTCCCGCCGCCGTCGAGCCGACCCCAGCGCCACCCGGTGCCACGCGGCTGAAAATAACGACACATAAGTCTGATGCAGCCTGCAAAAGGCTCCTCAATCTGCGCATGAGGCAAACTTTCCCACAGAAGACGTGTGAATGTGTGCCCCACTGGTTGAAGTCTGAGACGGCACGCGCTTTCGCAACTTCGCGTGTTTGTAGCAATGCAGAGGAAACGGACTCTCTGCCCCGAAAAAATGGTTTTATCTCGCGCAGGATTGGGGTGGTCCTCCTCCACCTCCTGGCGCTGCCCGTACCTGCTGCGTTTGGCGCCACTGACGGCGGCGGGTGACGGCGTCTGGGACCCGGACGAGTCGAGCATCTCGACCCGCGGCAGCGACACGACGATCCCGCGGGAACGAGGGAGGCCCGGCCCCGAGGCGTCGCTCCCCTCCAGCGTCTCCTAGCAACGATCGCGTTGTGTCATGAACGTGTTGCACTCGAGGGTGTCAAGGCCCCCAAGACGCGTTGTGCATAGCGTCCCAGTTCAGGTTTATCGGTACTGTGTTGCAAGCGACAACCCACTGACTCACACGGGGATGCAATGCATACAGTGTGAAACTGGTCTGACACAACTCATGGAACAAAGCGAGATGCACCACACCAACTGAGGCTAGATCATCGATACAACTGGTGAGGCCAATTCGTAACACCCAACTGGTAGAGCCAGACACACCACACCAAGTGGTGGAGGCAGACCTACCACGCCAACTGGTGGGGCCAAATCTGACACACCAACTGGGGGTGGGGCGCACATCCACCAAACCAATTTGTATCGCCAGATCAACTTTGCTTCAGTGGGACGCAAGGAAAAGTTGTGGGGCAACTGGATAGAAGTGAGATCTGAGGATGCAAGTGGACAACAAACATCTCTGTGCTTGTCCTGCGCGGCACAGACTGGTGGGTTCTGCAACACCTGACACACAACAGCCACAATGGCGATCTGAATCGTGATTGAAACAGTTTTTCAACTGTACCTGGAGGTGAGTCGGGTTCACGTCGCCCTGGTCGGAAGCCAAGGCGATCGGAGAGATCGGAGGCGACACCAGCTCCCCGCCGTCCTGAAACAAGAACACTGATCAGTACGGGGATGCGCCTGAGGAGTGTTGCAGCACGGGAGCAATTGCCTGGAGCAGAATTATGAGTGGTGCGAAGCTTCATCGACCACGCATGTCTCTGAACGCCAGGATCAGAGACATCTCGAGATGCCCGCCCCCCCTTTCTTCACTGCAAAACCTGTTCTGGTTTCCTGAATTCCGTTTTCTTGGAGCACGTTTGAGAATGGCCGCGTGTTTAATGATGCAGGGCCTGTTGAAATCCGTGGTGCATCCAGTGTGGAACAGTTACGGGAGACACTTGGTTGCAGTTGTCTCTGGTGAACGGACAACTGACCTGACGCTGCTGCGCAGGCGTCGTTTGTTCCCGGCCCTGTTGATTGGTTCTCCGCTGCTGCTGCGCCGCGTCCCCATTGGCCCGTCCCTCGACGAAGCCCCGGACACCGCCGGCCCTGGACGCCAGATGCTGCATCTCTTGCTGGATCAGCCTCACTTTCGAGTCGGAGGACGCGCCTCGCGGTGCGGGGATTCCCCCAGAGGGCAGCGCGGTGCGGGGTTCCCCGGATGGCGGCGCTTCTGTGATTGCTCGGGTGCTCCCCGTTCCTCTTGCAGACACTTGTTGTCCGCGACGTTGTGGACCGCCGGGCCTCTGACTCTGGTTGGCAGCTGCTGTTGAGGAGTCTTGCATCCCGTCGCCACGTTGCACCGGAGCCAGGACAGAATGCTGGCTGCTTTGTTTTTCGACAATCTGCTGGAGTTGTTGCTGCTGCACCTGTTGTGGGACCAATGCGTTGCCGTTTATCAGCCACTGCTGCTGGTTGTTGAGCTGCTGGAAAATGTGTTGCTGCTGGTTGTTTATCTGCTGGTCCAGCGGCTGGTTGTTGGCCTGCTGCTGCTGGTTGTTGAGCTGCTGGTTGTCGAGCTGCTCCTGGAGCCGGAAGAACTGCTGCAGCTTGCGCTGTGCCTCCTGGTGCCGCCGGTTGAGCTCCTCGATCTGCTGCTGGATGTGCCGCTGGTCGTTCTCTAGCGGAGACAGCGGCGTCCCCGCTCCGTCTCCCGCCGCCGCCTGGGTCCCGGCTCCTTCCGCCCTGCGGCCGGGCGCATGCGCCGCACCGGCTCGGCCGTCCTGGATTCCCATTGGCTCCGACACGGTTGACACAGTTGACGCGTTCTGCTGCGCACTGAAGGGGCTTTGACCCGATACGCGCGACGCTGTCAAAGTCTCCGAGTCTGAAGGGAAGGCAGTTGCCTTGACAACAGAAGCGAATCTGTTGTGTCCTGCAGCAGCAGTTGACGCAGTGGACGGAGTTGACAGAGAAGACTGCTGCAGAGTGGTGGACGAGTCCTGCATGACACTGGACGGTTGCAGGGTGCTGGATGACTGCAGGTTACTGGACGAATCCCAGTGACTGCTCAGCTCCGTCACGGTGCCGCCACTGTCCGCGTCTGAAATCAACATAAACTGAATCCAGGTGGTGAGAAACTCGAGGGCGACACGGAATCATTGAAAATCAGGCTTGACAAGGGAAGAACCACACGAAATAACCACAGCGGCCCTGACCTCTGAACTGCATCTGCAGCGCGGTGAGGCTCCTCAGTCGGTCCGCTGCGTCCGGCCGCACGACGCGCATCGCCGACCCGGCGTCTCCCCCCGGCGCCGCGCCCCGCCGTGCTGAAGCAGCTGTCTTCCCTGTATACACACACACACACACACACACACACACACACACACACACACACAAAGAATCAATGAATGGCTTGTTGAAGACGCACGACGTTGCCAAAAATTTGTCAGAAATGTTACAAGACAGACGCCCCCAGTTCCGTACCCGTGAGACGCGGGCTGTCCGCTTGCTGCGGCAACGACAGCGCGAAGGCGGCGGTGGGCACGGTGCCAGCGGCGGCCGGCATCACTCTCCCTTGGGCAGGCATCGCTTCCCATGCAGTCGTTGGAACATCAACCCCTGCAACGGCGGGCACGGTCACGCCTGGAGCAGTGGGTCCGGCTCCTGTTGCAGCAGTGGGTACCCCTGCAGTGGCCTCAGCGGTGGATATGGCTCCCCCTGCGGCCGGAGGAGGAGGTGGTATCCGGGGGCGCGGCAGTCCTCTCCACACTCCCGATGTTTGAACAGACCGCTTCCGCTGCTGTCCTGCAACAAAACAGACGACCCATCGTTCTGAGCGACGACACAGGGCCTTGTCCACAAAAACTCGTTTCAAAACATTCCAAATCAGAAGCGCGATATTTAGTACAAACCAGAAACCCGCACCAAGAATACATCCAGGGTCAGGCAATGTGTAAAAGGACATCTCCACAAAGCTCTCTGATTAGCCAGAGAACCCAACACTGTTCAATTGACGCAGATTTACCGTTGGGATCATCTGTTCTTTTGAGGCACCAGACAAGCAGGAACTTGCCTTGATTTTGTTCCTGTTCTGCGACGGAATTCCCAGCCGTCTGACTCAGCGCTGGCATCTGCTGTATCGCGGCGCCCACGTCATACAGCGTCCCGCCCTCTGGCGGCGGCGGTGCACCCTGGGGCGCTACCGGCGCCATCTGCTGTCGCTGCTCGCTGGGTGGCGCCGCGGGGCGGAAGGCAGGGCTCGAGACCCGCGCCACCGGAGCCACCACGCGCAAACCGTTCAGAGCCAAAGTCTCCTGTCAAAACAAGAACACCACTGCGCTTTGAAGACGCGCGTCCGGACTTTCCATTGGCTTTGCCAACGCAAAGGGCCAGCTCCCTCAATTACAATGCTTCCTTGGACATCGGGCGGAGGATGTTGCACACATTTTCTTTTCAGCCAGCTTCCTGATAAAGATGCGCGTCTGGTAAAGATGAGTCAACGACACAACAGATTACACATGCACACCACACTGCTCAGTTTCGGAGCACGACAGACTGAGCAGGCAGAATCACGCGCACATACACCCCCTGCCCCGCACACACACACACACACACACACACACACACCTTGAGCGCGTGCAGCTCGGCCTCCGTCTGTTGTCCGCGTCGCTTGGACTCGGCCGACATTCGGGCGAAGTCCTCCTGCGTCGCGATGATGTCCTGAAACACACAGAAAGGGCCATCACTGTTGTGTGCGGGTCGGGTCCCGGTGGTTCCCGTCCACACAACCACCGCCGTGTGCGGCACCGCGGTACGGAGCAGCCTCGGCTCAGCCGGACTGCCGTAGTGGAGTAAAACTCAAGCGTACGCTTCAAATGTTTATTACTCAGTCCTGTCTCAAGCTGTTGCTCTCGACAGATGCAGGGTGTCGTGGGTGTGGCTTTAAATAGGCGGCGTGAGCTGCGAGTCTAGTGCACAGCTTCAGCTCCGCACAGCTCTACTGAAGCCGCTTCGCCGGTACTCAGCACCTCGCCCGAAAGCTGGATTGCGCGCGTGGGAAGAGCCAACTCTTCCACACGACATCACGGTTCAATTCGAGATGATCCTCGGACCAAATACCGATGTATGTGGATGTCTTGAACATTTTTGGAGCACGAGATCTTTTGTGAACACGTGGTTTATGATGGACACGTGACTCACGGATGTGAGCGCGTCGACGAGCGCCCCAAGGTGCACGACGTTCTCGGCGAGCTGCGCGCGCAGCGTCGTCTCTGCGCGCAGCCGAGCCTCGCTCTGAAACACGCACACACAGGAACTCACATACTGGAGCAGCAGGTGTGTATGGGAATTGACCACGTGATTGACGTAGGTCCCTTTTACACATGCAGCCACAGCACCAGTGGACGGCGAAACAACACCTTCCTTCACACTGAGGAACCAGTTGAACAGAAACTCTCTGAGACTGAGTTCACACGAGACGCGTGAATGAATTGCGTCCCTGTGCAAACCATAGCACAGGTTCTGTGCGAACCAGGCCTGAGAACAAGAGCAGCAACACTACCTCTCGGAGGTAGTTGGTCAGTTTGGCGACAGCGTCGACGAGCGCCGTCGTGTATCCGGAGAAAGTTCCGGGCACCAGGCGGTCCGCGGACGGCGCGCGTCCCGTCTCCCGCTCGTAGTCCGAGATGTTGCTCTCCAGCGTCCCCAACACCTGCGCAGATCAACGTCAAGATCTGTTCAGCTTCATAACTAGCGCACCGTCTTCGACAAAGAACTTTCGGGGAGGAGAATGGAGCGCAATCAATGGAGTCAATCAGCGTAGATGTTGCTGTACCCGTTTTCGTGACTCCCCCTCCCCTTGCACAGGCACCTTTCGTGCACCCACCCATGCACACACACTCACTCTATGGTGCCTCCCCTCGCCATGCACCTTTGGTCCCTCACCTTGCACATTTCCTGTCTCTCCCTCCATGTGCACACACATCTTTTGTGCCTCCCTCCCCTCCCACGCACCTTTCTCAGATCCTCCAGGCTGGACACCTGCGCGGCCGGTTCGGCGGGAGGATGGTCGCTCTGCTCCGTGGGCGGACCCCTGCTGCTGTTGCTGCCCTCTAGCCCGTCCCGCTGCAGGTCACGGCTCTGCGCCGTCAGAGGGCGACTCCGCTTCACCTTCGCTGTGTCGTTGATGGCGACGGACGCAGTCGGGGTCCCGAGGTAACTGCCGTCCAGGTCCGGGACAGGTCCTGCCGCCGTGTCTGCAAGAGATAACTTTGATCACTGGTGGGCCAAGCTACAGATCGACTACGTGAGAAATGTATGGGATGTCTGACGTTTTCAGCTTTATCCTCCTCACATTGGCTGCACGAGTTGTTCTGCCCGGTTTGTTTCGATCACACCGTGGACAGAACATCGACCCCCGGGGCCTTCGTCAGTTTCAGGCGAAGAACCAATGACAGACTGACCTGTGTTGGCGCTCATGAGTTTGAGCAGCTGCGCCTGCGCGACGGCGGCGGCGGCAGCGCCGGCCGCGCGCTGCGCCTCCTCCCGCGCTGCGCGCCGCTGCTCGCTCTCCACGAAGCGCCGGAAGCGCCCGAGGTCCAGCGCCGGCTCGAACCGCAGTGGCGCCCCCGCCGGATCCTCATCCCCCGCGCTGTCGGCTGCAGTGAACAGAGTTTCAGGTCAAAGAGTGGAGGGAGCACAGCGCCTTGATTTTGACGTTTCGCCGAGTTGAATTTTTGACGGAGATCCAACTCAGCAAGGTTTTGAACACTCTGGTGCAGAAGAGACGCACGAATGATCTGACATTTAGCAAGGCGAGTTCGAAATGTCAAGGACCAGTGAACTGACCGTCGGAGTCCGATGCCTCGTTCAGCGCCGCTTTGTCCATCACCGAGTCGCTCAGCTCGTCCAGCTTCGACGGCGCCGTCGAGGTTCCCGGACACAGCGTTCTGAAGCGGAAGCACATTGCCAACTTACTCCACCGTTTCTTTCACACCAATGCAATTCCCGATGACCACACTTTCTGTTCGCCTTGCCCGAATCCTGGACCAGCTGCTTGTTGATGGAGCCCGAACCTATCCAAGTCGGTGAGGTCGGCGTGATTGGGCGCGGCCGTCACGTTCGGTAGTCCCCGGTACTTGCGCGGGTCGTCTCCGAACAGATCGCGCACGACGGCCATCGCGCGGTCTGACTTCGTCAACACATCCTGCAGCTGCAGAAACGAGAAGAGCACGAATGAACGCGACCAGCTTTCCTTCCCAAACAACAGCATTGTTGTCAGTGTGGACACGCCCCTGCGAGCCACTTTTGAGGAACTCGTCGCAGACAAGTACGGGTACGTGTGCAGATTCCGCAAGCACCACAGTGGTTGAGACTCGTGCAGACAACAAGCGCGCCAGATGAAGGGATCGCTACCTGGCTCTGATCGTACAGCACTTCCTTCAGCACCAACGCCGCTGCGCTGTTCACATCATCCGACTTGCGTTCTCTGCTTTTTGCTGCAAAGAACATTGTCGATACCATTCAGCTCAAAAAGGGTCGCAGTTCAAAAAACATTTGAAATTTTTGTTCACTCAGTTGAAGCGCAGATCCCTGTTTTGGCGGGGCACTCTGAGACTTTTTCAGACGGGCGATTGGCTGTTTTTGCTTGATCAGCCCTCTTGCAATTTTTGTGGAGATCCTGTTGTGTGAACCCCCTCTCTTCCAAAAAGATCTCAACAAAAGGTACAACTCAACCAGATCCACCACACCAACTGGTGAGGCCAGAACTGGCAGAGACCACACAAACTAGCAGTTCACAAACCTCGGGCGATCCTCTTGGACAGCTTGTCGTGCTTGACTTGCGGCAGGTTTCTCGACTGGTGCGCCAGTTTCCTCTGAATCAGGTCCTCAGCTGAGGCTCGGTACACGTTCTGATCCGTCAACGAGTCCTGACAAACAAGAACACCTGTCAGTGTTGAGAGGTGCCTCGGACATGTTGCTGTTGTCTTCCCACAATCAAGAGGTTATTTCTATGTCAAACCCACTCACTCACTCAGAGCCCTGTATTTTTTCTGTCTGCTCAATCACTCGAAGCTCTCCAGAGAGCTCAATCGAACGCTGCCCCAGTGACTCACATCCCAGGCCGGTTTTCTGGACCGCGGCTTCCTCTGCTGCTGCGGTTTCCTCTTCGCTTTCTTCACAGATGGACTCGACACGGACCGACCTCGAGCGAACGGGCGGTACATCTTCCCTCTGGCTGTTGGACAGAACTAACAGGCTCAGTTTTATCTTGCGCAGAACGCAGCGATGACACGCAGGTCTAGAGTCTAAACGTTTTTCAGATTTCGGTCTGGACCTGAAATTTTGAAACACAAACAGCTGTGCTTCATCACGTTGTTTTCAGCCATGTTTGCGCTACAAAACAAGTCAAGCGCATTCTTCAAGAACTACCGAATATTTGGAATGACAGTTGTCACGAAACTGAAGTGAAATCAAGGAAAAGTACCTTGGAACGAAGTTTCGCTGTTTTGTTCAAAGCTTGAAAACTCCGCCGGAAATGCTGCCTGTCTCGGGAAATGTTGCTCTCAACAAAGACTTCTGATGTTGTTTGCCGGCGGATCTGCACGAAGCAGACATCTAATATTCCATTGCATACATTTCTTTTTAAAGTTTTCATTTTTCAAAAAGTTTTGTGCCTCAAAGCATCTCCCTCTTCCCTCGTTCTGATTTTGCTATTTTGTTTTACTGTTGACTTTGCTGTGGTAAACATTTTCTTGGCGCCAACCAGAAAAGCAGACGAATGGTTTTGCCCAAACAAGTTCAGAGATTAGAAATCCTGTCAACAAAGAGCCCAGGACGTCATGGCTGGACAAACTTTAAAATCATCGTTTCCAGAAAAGCAAATAGATCGCATTCTCCAACCGAAGAGTGAGATTCTGGCGAAAAGCACGGAAGAAATATCATCGGGTGAGAGCAGACAAGCTGCTGCTTGGGTGTTTACAGGTCAGTGACTGTACGAGCCAGCAACCTGAGCAACATGCGCCCAGTAAGTCCAGTATCAACACAAATATTCACTGGCTTCGTCCTTCTGTTTCAGAGACCAGACCGAGTGGCCTAGTCAGTGTGGACGAACTTGTGAAAGCATTCAACGCTCAGAAGAGGGTGAGACTTCAGGGGACTTGCCTGTGATAGAACACATAGATCTCACTGATTTGGTCGAAGCTTGACACAGAGACAGCTTTGGTGCATTTCCCTTGTTTGATGTGCGCGTTTGACGTTTGCAGTCTCGGGGGGACGCTGTCACTTTTGACTGTCAGCACGACCAGAGGTGCTGTTTTGGTTGTCATGCACCTTCCACCTCTGTCTGCAGTGGACGGTCGACCTGCAGAGCAAAGCGTTGTGCCTCGTGGCGGAGCTCGAGTCGACGCAGCTGCTCTTGACGCAGGCGCAGGAGAACAACGCCAGGCGGAACGAGGGTGAATGTCATTGTTGGAACATGTTATGTATGGGTGTGCTCAGGCCAGCATCGTTCCAGAGCCTTCAGCTGGCTGAGCCGGTTCGAAGCATTCACCCAGAGAAGGAAGCTGATCTCTCCCATCTCTGTTGGCCAGGTCGTACAAAGCAGTCACACATGTGTGGTGTTGAATTTAGGTATTTATTCGCACTTACCTGAGCTTCAGAGAAGTGAAGCCCAGAGTGCATGAATGCACAGGTTTTATACACAGTGGCTGAAGCTGTGCTGAAGGCGCAGCTTCAGAGGAGAGCAGGAAAGAATCATGTATGATCAAACCGGCAATCGAGGGTTTGATTGGTGTTGGTTCGATTACACAACAAACAACAGTGTGAACGCGCAACACAATGCGACAAAAGATCCAGGGTTGCCAAGTGCATTTTTTTGCCATTTTCGTTGTCAGAGGTGAAGAGTGTCAAGACGGTGATGGAGCAGGCGCAGGCCGCCCTCAACATGAAGAAGGAGCTGGAAGGTGCGTTTCAGGTTTCGCAAGTTCTCAGGATACTCTCAGGAGGACCCCTTGGATCCGGCCTGAGAATCTTTTTCTACGCTCTCTGAATTCCCCGTAGCCGAGGTTCTGCCAAGTCAATCTTGGATTTACTCAGGATCGGACCCTGGCGTCAGTAGGCCGCCGCCCCAATGGAATATTTTGCATTTCGTTGGCGCAAAAAGGTCCAAGAATAGGGCACGCTCAAGGGCCGTTCGGATACAGAAGGACGATTCCAGTCAGAACGCGCCTTGAATTTCTTGGGGAGGGGGCTGGAAATACGAGCACAAGTAAATCTGCAGTGTATATTTGGGTGCAGATCTCTGTTCCATTTTGCACTTGTTTCAGACGGAAAAGCGAAATTGCAGGACGAAATCGAAAGACTCACCAAAAGATTGATCGATCAAAAATCGGTGATCTTGTGTGGTGTGAATGTGCATGGACAAGATGTGGTTGTCAGCTGGGTTTCTCTGTTGAAGTTAAATTTTCAGTTCAGACCGAGTTTGAATTGGCTGAGATCCAAGACGAATTCGCAGAGTTCGAATTGGGTGTGATTTCGGAGTGGGCTTGTTCGAATTGGATGTGGCTGAGTGCGCTGTGTGTGTCGAATTACGCAGGAGCTGGAGGAGACGCTGGTGGCGAATAAGCGCGAGGTAATCGAGCTGCAGATGGCGCACGTCAAGGAGCTGGAGCGACAGCGTCTCGCGCATGCGCAGCAGGCCGCACAGCTGAGGGCGGGACACGTGACCGAGCTGCAGCAACTCAGGGACGAGCTCAACGACAACGGTGAGTGAGGCCTGGGGCGAGTGACACCGGGTCAAGGAGTTTATGTTATGTTCCCTCGTGCGTCTCTCGGGTTGGGGGCACGGGTCAGTTCATTTTGACTTTGGTCGTGCGCACGCACGCACGCACCTCGACACTCAGCTGTGCCGGTATTGTGTCGTCACCCTGCTCCTGAGAAGGGGTTGGGCGGAATCGGGAGCTGCGGCCCTCACACGAGCAGTAAGCTTCGTGTCTCAACACAAGATGTGTCGCCCTGTTTACTTCTGCCCAGGTGTTGTCTTTCTTTTTGTCGACGCCTGCCTATGCCGTGCCGATGGACGCGTGTCTCCTCGCATGTTCTTGTTCCCTCGTTCCAGCGAAACAGAAGGAGACGGAGGCACTGAAGACGCAGGATGAGAAGCAGCAGAAGATCGAGGAGCTCGCCAAGGAGCTGGAGAAGGTCGAGAAGGAGAAGCTCGCCGACATCGCCAAGCTCAAGCTGGAGGTGCGAGCGCAATGTCAAGTCCCCCCTCCCCCTCCCGGTGTGCGTGAGGCCCTTCGTCTCCCAGATCTGCGTGAGGCACTGGGTCCCTCAGATCTGCACGAGCCTTTTGGTTTCTTAGCTGTTCGCGAGAGGCGGGTCTCAACACTGATGAGTTCTTGTTTGCTGTCAGTACGAGGCGAAGCTGCTGAAGATGCAGAAACAGACGGTACAGACGCCCAGCGCGCTGAGCAGTCAGCACGAGATCTTCAGACAGGTGAGTGTTGTGTGGGTATTCCGCCCGGTACCCATGGGCATACCCATTGGTACCCAGCAGTCACCACATCCTGCTCTAAACTCTCTTCATGATGCAACTACGCTCCACACAAGCACAGTCAACCAAGTCATGGAGAAATCTTTAACAGCTGGTTTATTGTTTTTCAAAGCTTCAGCACTCAAGTGGTCTCATTGCAACAACCCCAAACTACAATTGGGACATTTTTTTTCTTGAGATACATATGGGTTTGCTCGCAGATGAAGCTGCACCACAGCTTCAAGCAGGGTTGGTGGGAAGGTTCAATTACGAGTGACGCATGCAGATTTACACGTAACATGAGACAAACTGGATCCGCACAACCGCCTCGATGAACTGCTCAAGGGTGCAACAACCGCTTTGTGCCTTTGTGTCAAGAGCTTTTGGGTGAGGGAAATTGGGACTGGTCGGTTGCCGTGGACTTGTTCAAGTCTGTGCCGCGTTTACAGAAGCTGCAACACGCGCGGGAGGAGTCGAACCGCGAGGTGGCGGCACTGAAGAAAACCATCGTCGACCTGCAGCACCGCCTGCAGCAGCAGCAACAACAGCAGCAGCGGCAACAGCAGAGGGAGAACAGCGCCGGGTCTGGCTTCAAGCGACTCAAACGATACTGAAGAGACATAGCAACGCTAAGTTGCCATGGGAGAACCGTCAACACTGAGCGTCAGGAACTGACCGCGATGAAGTACTCGGTTGTCGGCGTTGTTCCGTTCAACGTTTTCTGTCGTTGTTTCGCTCAACGTTTTTGTCGTTTGTTGCCATGTTCGGAAAAGAACGTTGAAGTTGCTGCCTTCCAAAGAAGGAAGACTTTGCAAACAAGTGATGAAATCGTGGTGTTAGCTTTTCTGAAGTCTTTTTATTCAGGGAAAGAAAAATGTGTCATTCACAACCTTAGCAAATGTGTAAAAGTTGCAAAAAATTGCGCGCACCATGATATGAACACGCTTTTCGAAACCTTCCATGGAACAGTACCAAAGTCAACATTCGAACACTCAAGCTCAAGAGAGAAACTGAACACCCGAATCCATCCATGACTAGAAAACTCAACCACAATTAACAAGGGTGAATCCAGAATTTTTGTCCGGAAGTAAGGGCTGAACGACTCAAAAAAACTTGACAGATAATTTCCGCAGATAGAAACACACGACGAGGGTAAATTGATTCTTTCGGGGTTACCCTGCAGTGGGATTCAGTCTCCGTCCTTCCGTCCGTGCGCAAAAATAACGCGGTTTGTCTGTTCAGCCCCCACGCATTCCGGCAGACTTGCAAGCACAAGCGCACGAAGTTCAAACACAGATCACGCCCAGTTCACGCAACATTTCAAACCCCGTGAACAAATCGAGATTTTCTGGAAGACCTGACCTCGCAACATCACAAAAGAAAAGAAAAGAAAAATTTCTGTACACGTACAGTTTCATTTGACTAGAAATTCCCCACAACTGGCACCTGGAATGGTGTAAGCGTGCGATCTGCTTGCAAACAAACAACACTTCAAGTGGCCATGGCCACACATGCAATGCTGATAACAAGGTCGCAAATTTGTTGACGCAACGTTCACGTTCGCGCCTGCAAAACGCGCAGACGCTCACCTGTTTCACACTGATGACGTCTTGCGTCACGTCTCGGTCCGACGTCAATCGAGTGGACTGGCGACGTAGTGTATAGAAAGTTTGAGAGGGACGCCTGCTTGGAGCCCGTCCAGTATGAAACAGGCCAGACGCTATCTTGACCCAACGTTGCGCACCTTACCAAGCCTCCCACAGCCGCGGCTTGGAAAGAAATTTCCCGACCATACTCGATATTGCAAGCATTTACCCCAGTTCTGTAGCGTAGTTCTGAGTTGGTCCGTTGATGTGGAAACAGTTGCTTCAGCGTCAAGTACCATTCATTGTTGCACCTGTATGCATCTCAGTGTCCCCAAGCCAAGAGAAGCTTGTTCCACACACCAGTATTGAATAATGCTGAATATCCACGCTCCACAAACAGTTGTGAAGTTTTCGGAACGTCTGAGCGGGACGCCGCAACCTGCGCGCGCATCGTCAGCACGCGGAGACGCCGAAGCCTGCGCGCGCAGCGTCAGCACGCGGAGACGCGGAAGCCTGCGCGCGCAGCGTCAGCACGCGGAGACGCCGAAGCCTGCGCGCGCAGCGTCAGCACGCTGAGACGCCGAAGCCTGCGCGCGCAGCGTCAGCACGCTGAGACGCCGAAGCCTGCGCGCGCGTCGGCCTGCAGCTCGACGACGCGGTACTGCTGCGTGACGGTGGCTCCGCGCAGCTGGATGACGCACGCGATCATACCGGCGCTGTAGCGTCCGCCCGTCCGCGCCCACCGGTCCTCCGGCAACCCGCCTGCAACACAGCGAAGTTGTCTTCACTGTAAAATTTGCCCACAGAAAGGTACAGTTGGGTTGCGTATTAAAAACCTGTTGGTGAAAATCTTACTGACACCACATGTGTATAGCGTACCTCAGATCTATACAAAACAGAACCTGGTGCAACATCCAAAGATACAGCTACATTTTCTTCCAACCCCAGTCAGTCCACTCGAAATTTCCATGACGGCTGTTCACCCATAAGAGGCTGGTAGTTCAGCGAGGGTAGGTCCAGACAAGACCAGCCATTCCAGGGGACGTCCCCACCCCGCCCCACGCCCGGCGGACTCACCCAGAAACAGGCTGGTGGAGGCGGGAAGGTTCAGCGCCACGTGGTTCCTGGGCTGTGAGAAGTACTGCGAGTTGGTGCCCTCCGCGTCCGCCGTATCCATGTACACTCCCTGATTCGTGCTGCGAAAGAACAAACAAGAACACTTGCTGGTGTAAACAAGCGCCTGAGAGACGTCGCGACTGCCACCATGACGTCATCGCGTTCGTTGTGACGCCTCCTTCACTTACATCGTGACGTAGATTTGGAACCAGACGCCGTTGTCCATTCTGCGATCTCCACTATCCAGCTGCACCACCCCCGACGCTGTCCTCACCCTGCAACACATCCCGATCTCCGGTCAACATCCTGAGCTTTGTGAATCGCCAGCGATTTGTGTGGATGTGACGTCACTGGAGCTGCGCTGCGCCTGCGCACACGTAAACTCACTCGAGCTGCAGCGCCCCCGCGCGGAGCCCCAGCGCGACGAGGTCGGAGGTCGGGTCGCCCATCCACAGCACGAGGCCGTCGGGTCGCGACGTCGACAGGACCACCTCGATCCCCGTGTGCCGGTCCCTGCGTGCGCAGCAAAGGTCAACGAGTGCAGCGTCGTCACGCTGAGAACGTCTCCACTCTCTGCGCAACGAACACATGAAGCACCGCGTCAGGACGCCTTGGGCGTGGTTTTACTCACCCGATGAAGGCGGCGCCGTCGTACTCCATGTAACTGATTCTGTCGAAGAACGCCGTCTGCAGCACCGTCTCTGGAACAACAGTGGAACCAGACGGACCGTTGAAAAGGAATTGTCACAGTGCAGATTGATTGGCTGAACGTTGTTGTCACTTGCAGATAACACTCTTCACGAGGGTTTTTTCGAATTCGTTGGTTGCGTGGCCCAAACCCAGGACTATTTGTGAGGTATCCGAATATAGTTTTGCACGAACGCCAAGCGTCGCGTGCCACGCAGCGTTTGTTGACTGCAGCAGGTATGAGAACCAGGCGCATCCTGTGTTGAAAACAGACATGAACTCGCGTGACTGATCACGTGATCAACAAACTCACGTTGGCTGCAGGTCTCCCCGACGAAGCCTCGCGGGCAGTAGCACGCGGGCGTCCCTGTGTCGGCGGACACGAAGCAGCGCCCGCCGTTCCCGCACTGCGCGCCGGAGGGGAGCGCGGCGCAGGGCGCGGCCGGGGGCGGCGGCGCCGCCGTCGGGACCACCTCCGCGCAGAACACGCCTGGAACAACACAAGCGCCGTTCACACACAGCCCCATCACAAGCCACTTCACAAAATAGGCGCGTCGGTCTTGGCCGTGTTGAAAGCGACCGTGGACAGTGGCGTTTATGGCGTGTTGGAGTGCTTACCACACACTCCCTGCAGCCACTATTGTGTGATGACACGGGGCTTTCTTCTGTCGTCAAGTGTCAAATTTTTCAAAACGGAAACAGGGGAGAAGGGGTGACGCCGACACCGCATTTTGTCACAGAGGAAACCCCTGACGCACACAGACGCAACACGCACCTCTCCGGTTGGACGGGCAGTCGCACCGGTAGCGCTCGACCCGCGACGCGTCCGCCCGGCAGGTGGAGCCAGCGGCGCACAGGTTCCCGTCGCACGGCGCGCGCGGGGGCGCGGTGGGCGGGGCCGGGGTGGGTGCGGACACGCACTCGCCCAAACCCCGCCCCTCGAGCACCGTCGTCCAGTCCAGGTTGGTATTCTGGAGCCGTACATTCCGGATGCATCCGACGTACCCTGCAACAAGGTCGCATGTTTGGGGACCCGTGACAGCTGGTCCCGCCAAATTCGAACTCGCTTCATTCAAGCACTGCCTATTCGACCAGATTTCTTCCCCATAGTAAGTTGGGTTGGGTGCAGGCGCCAAGGGCAGAAGAATACATGTATTCAGCATGACGAAAGTGGAAAGCGCACTTGTATCTGCAGTGAGCACACGTCATATTTTTGTGCACGTAATCTCTGAAACAGGGTCAACCAGTGAGCCGCGGAAACTGACCCGTTGTCACGGGAACGAGCTGGTTGACGTTGAGCGTGTCGGGAACGCCGCCCAGGTACGTCGTGTCGCCGACGCGCAGATTCCGCGTCGGACCCGGCGCTGCGAAAACGAGAACGAGACTCAAACACGTGACGAAGACAAGACGCACGTGACCCATGTGGGACATTATCGCCCACGTGAGTCGCCGTCATCCAGTATTACTCCGCGAGGAAACTGGAACTCAACTATCAAAAAACGTCCGCTACTTCCTTCAGATATTAGCTGCACTGTGAGTCTTGCCAGTCAAAGAGACGTGTGCCAAAGTGCACATGACTCCAGAATATAGAAGCAAACAGAGAACACACGTCGCACAGGTCAAAAATGTCACGTGACCGGAACTACTTTTCCGCGCACCTCGTCCCTGCATGAAGGGCCCGTCGTCGAGTCGGAGTCGCGCCGCGACGCCGTTGATCTGCGCCGACACGCGCGCCCACGACCCGCCGCCCACGCCGGCGACGGAGTCGGGCGTGACGACGGTGACGCCGCCCGACCCCAGGTTCATCGTCAGCACCACCTGACCGTTGCGTAGCGACAGCGCTGAAACACGCGCAGACAGACGCTCACGTCGCGCCAATAACCCGCTCAAGCGTCTTAACGTGTGCAGTTTCGCTCAGATTTGTGGGATCAAATGCGGGTCAAAACAAGGTCGACTCAAGTGTGACCCTGTGTTCTGGCGACACACGTACAGAAGTGGTTGTCGAATATCTCGTTGTAGAGTAGGAGCCCCGTGTCGCTCTGCGGGCGGATTTCCATAGTGACGGCGATGAGCTGTGATTGGACGAGGCGGTTGTCCAGGGAGATGTAGCCGTTGTTGAGGAACGGTGGCACCGGGTTCGGAACCACTGCAACGTCAACGTTTTCCGTGTTTGAGGGCGAGGATGCGACAAGAAACGCCGCAAAGTTGCTCTGACTTGACACGTACAAGTTGTTGTGCGCAACTCGTTTGTAGAGGACAAACACACCCCATTTCCGATTGAGAAATGAAAACGTCTGTTGTGTGACAAGGTCCGACCCCCAAACTCGACGCTTTGCACAAGTAATAGTTCCATGGAACTCGCGTGATTTGCACCTCAACTGACCCCATTTTGCTAAAGGTCAAAAGTCCCAGGCCAGAGCAAAATTTGAATACTGCCAGATCACAAACAGGCCATTTTGATTTGTTTCTTATCTTTGACTAAGAACAAATCTACAAACCAAATATGAACACAATTTAGCACTATTTTTATAGAGAAACTGCTGTACACATACTTTTGGAAGAGGATGCCTTTAGTGTTCATGCTCGACCGGTACCTGGTGGCACAAATCACTAAAAAGTGTTCCCCTGAAGCTGGTCGCGCACAGGATACACGCTGAATGGCTTCAAAAGCCATTGGTGTGTAATTTCCCTCGTCAGACACTGTTTTTGTACAGGAGCCAATGGGGCCAGAGCGGAGTGTAACCTGGTCAGAGTGGTGTGTAACGTGACATGTACCCAAAAACAAGTGCGCGACCCCCCACCCCCCACACACCCCTGAGAAGACCACGGCGCGGTTGCGACTCACCGACGGCGCATCGGGGCTGCGTGAATCCGATGGGGCAGAGACACTGCGGCTGCTGCAGCCTCGACACGACGCAGCGCCCCCTGTTCCTGCAGAACCCGACCACGCACACGTCCACGCCGCCATCGATCGTGCACTCCGTGACCCCGACGCTCACGTCCGCCGTCGCGAAGCTGACCGGAAGTGCGCTGTCCGTCCCGATCTGAGGGGGAATGCTACGATTGAGTTCATGTTGATGGTGTGTGTGTGTGTGTGTGTGTGTGTGTGTGTGTGCGTGTGCGTGTATGTATGTGTGTGTGTGTGTGTGTGTCTGTCTGCGAGTGCGTGGTGCACCTGCGCGTGCTTGTGGTGTGCGAGTGTCTCGCTTGACCTTGAAAATAAGGACAACAGAACTTTGCAAGCACGAGCCCTTTTTGTGACGTTGTCACACTTATTTCCTGCTTTCAAATACCAGGCTCTGCCTGTACCAAGAGAAAAATTCTCAGGTCTCTCCCTCAAATTACCTCACCTGTTTCAGAAGATCAGGCAAAATTTTCTTCACTTCTTACGAAATTTCTTGTAAAAACCCACACACATATCACTCGTGAGACCATGGGCACATTTTTGGATCCACCCAGGGCTGCAAACCGGAGCAATGTAGGCTCTGACGGATCGGATCCAGAGGACACTCGCATCTTGACCTCAAAAAGTACCATTTCAACTCTCTTCCATGACACAGTCCCCTACCCAACCCCTTGGGAACTGACCTGGAAGGTCTGCATGCAGCCGCGGAACGTGTTGGGGAACTGCGCCTGCGCGTGCAGCGCGAAGTCGGCCGGGACGCCGCCCAGGTAGACCGGCGAGTCGGCGTTGAGCGCCGTCGTGCTGCCGGGCACCGTCGCTGCAACACACGCAACAATCTCTCAGGCTCCGGGTGTCAGCAATAGCCACTCTGCCCTGTGCATGTGTCGTCGCATACAACGCTTTGACGCGCACTGTACAGGAACACAACACAGGACGTATTCAAGGCGCAACAGACATACGTTTCCGCCTCAGTAGAATTTCGTTCAACTGCGGCGTCGAAGGCCTCACACACACGCGCAGCAACAACAGAACAGGTGTTGGGTTGGAAAAATGAGACGTTGTGAAGAGTGTCAGAGGCACCACACAGACCACACAGACAAAGTTTCTTTTGTGTTTGCAAAACTTTCGCCTGAAGTCGGTTTGCCACTGTTTTGTGAGGCTGTCACAACCGTTACAGAACCAGGAAGGACAGCGACTTCTTCAGGTCGCACAACAGGAGAACAACTATAGGATGCGATTTCAGCCTGGCGCACGCGCACGTACCCTGCAGCGCCGTGGTGTCGTCGATGCGCAGCGTGAGGCGCGTCGCGTCACGTGACAGCGTCACGCGGCTCCACGTGTCCGTGCGCACCGTCGGGCCGTCCAGCACGAAGACGCCCGAACCCAGCTCCAGCGCCACCTTCACAACGCCGTTGTCAAGGGCGACCAGGAGGAAGTCCCCGTCGCGCTGGTTGTTGCCCGGCTGTATGATTGGAGACACGAAAACACACTTGAGTATCAGTCTCTGTTTCAGTTCGTCAAATCCACTGTGAGAGGAGCCAAATGCTCTGTGTCAGTCCAGGCCTCACTTTCAGTTGCACACGAAGGGGTGCATCAAATGAGGCATCGAGTGCACCATGTCATGGCATAATTGTTGATATCTGCCCTTGTTACTTGTGAGTCAAGTCATCGACCTCAGTCACACACGTGGGTGCCTCAATTTTTATCAGGAGAGGCAGGGTGCACAACCATCTCATATCAGTGTTGATGCACCAACGTGCGCGACTCTGAGACTGAGGTGTGACGCACCTGTCCGATGAAGACGAGAATGCCCGACGGGTCCCGAGGATACACGAGCAGCTGGAGTGCCTCCCGTTGAGGGGCGCCCCGTAGCGGCGGGAAGCGGAGGTACGAGCCCGGCGAGAAGGACGGCTGGAACCCGTCCCCGACACCTGCGGGAGGAACATCAGTGCGGCAGCATGACCTTCCCGCACCAACGTTCTTGTAAAACAGTCATCGCCAAGGAGACGATGATGCAGTTCACCAGAAAAGTGTCAATCAACCTGGTGTCTGGTGAAATCAGAAAAACTGGTGTCGCTGGCAGACGCACTGAGTTCGGGACACAACCACCACCTGAACACACACACATGCACACACACACACACACACACACACACACACACACACACACACACACACACACACAGAACTCACGTGTGAGGCAGGTGGGCCCGACCCAGGGCCCGGGGCAGAGGCAGCTGTCGACGGAGCCGCCGCCGCGCGCCACGCACTGCCCGCCGTTCTCACAGGCGCCCCCTCGTCCGCACGGCGCGCCCAGCGCCACCTGCAGGCCACGTGTCAGTCACAGTACATCTCCACATCTCCACATCACGGTCAGGCACAGGGAATCTCACCATCTCTCACACCCTCTCGTGCACACAATTTGTGCACAGACACTAAAATCACCCCCAATCCACACCACGTGCGCCAGCGCAAAATGCACCTGCTTTTATGACATTCCACATGCGAATGGGGTTGAAACCCATTTGCAATCACAACAGTGTGCAGAACTGTCAGTATGAACACAACTACTCACCACCCATTTACTTTGCCTTTCGCATGTGTGATACCCATTTTTGGTGCACAGTGACCTTGGTGTGGATTGGGAGGTAACAACCCATTTCGAACGGCAAGATTCAACAAGAAGTTCCGAGGCGGGAACCCTGATGGTCGCGGAAGCGCAGGGGGTGGGGTGGGGGGG
>JAAUXT010131102.1_pt1 | contig 21472 bp, 20 predicted proteins | sample 7278171 | NCBI WGS metagenome assembly JAAUXT01 (sample SAMN14350112, study PRJNA611818) | marine sediment metagenome | isolation source: surface marine sediment (1.8m) | place: French Polynesia: Moorea | collected 2018-08 | reverse complement strand
TTTTTTTTGACGGATTGCTAATTCCTTTTTATGGTAATTTGGCATTGCATTTATGACTTTTTTGGTGAGGTTAGTTTGCGGATTGATCGTGTTTAAAATTTTGTTCTACTTTTGGTCTCCTTTTGTGCTAATTTTTTTTCATGGGAATGACGTCATCTGGGCGATAATTGGGTTCGAATCACCACTAACTCCATGGAGTTATTTTTTGAGGGCGTGAACACAAGGGAGTGTGGCTATCCCGGAGATTTGAATTGGAACAGAATTTTGTGTCTCAACTGCACAGATTGAAACGAGATGACCAGGAGGTCACATGTCACGCAAGCCGTAGATGACGAAATCTGTATGAGAGCCATAAAACAAAATGGCAGCCCTATATCCATATGATCTGATATCTGTAGCAGAGCTGTAGAGCTGCAAAATAAAATGGCAGCCCCCAGACTTATATAATGGCAGCCCTTGCTACTCTCAAGAGCCCAAATGAGATGTTGCCTCCTCAGTTGCCAGCACACAAATGATACTTATGCTGTTTCCCAGGCCCAAAGGCCCTGAACCTGGCATAAACACTCACCAGGAGGAAATCCTGTTGGCTGAAAATTTTTGAAATTTTTTTGAGGTCAGATCTGGACCTCCCAATAAATTTCCCAATATGGGGAGGGGGGGCCCATTGGCTAAAAATTTTCTAAGTCCAAAAACCCTAACAAAATCGAAATTTTTTTGAGGTCAGATCTGGACCTCCCAGCAAATTTCCCGACAGGGGGGTGTGTCGCTCAGCATTACAGGTCACAGACAGACACATACTGACAATACTAGCCGCCTTCGCGCGACTAAAAACAGGTCAGGTTGGGAGATGTTTGCCGATCCGACCAAGGCCCGACAGGTCTGTGTTGGAGAGAGGCTCAGCTCCGATATCTCTCCGGCGGGTCCATTCTTCAGGTCAAAAGGGGTCCACACGACAACCATGAAAAAAATAACAACACGCCAAATTATTGGCGTTGAATTTCATGAGCGGATCGTTTCTCGCACACGCCGAATACGCAGTGCTTTGGCGTGTGTGATAACGGTCACGCCTTGGGGAAAACGATGTGGAGACGCCGTGTGAAACAACAAGTTTCCTGTCAGGCTTGGCTGAGATTTGGTTTGACAGGAAACAAGGAATAATTATTTCTTCGGCAAACACACTTCAGGAGACGTGTCGTCCTCCCTGTTTTTCCCACGCCGAATACGAAGTGGATCAACGTGTTGTGCAATCACGCTGTGGGAAAATGATATAGACGGACCTCCCACCCCACATCGTTTCAGAAATCTGCAAGTTTCCTGAAGGACATGTCGGACTTCGAAAATTTGGGAGTCGACAGAACACAACCCCCCCCCCTTCCCGAGACAAAGTTGCACTTTGAAATTTTAATTTGGCAGGACCCCTTCTCCAAAGACAAAGGTGGACTTTGAGGCCAGATGTCACCAGAAGAATGAAACTTCACAGCACCAGTGCTGAGAGACCTCAGAGAGGGGGAGTACAAGCCTTCAAGTGAACCCTTGCATTTGGGGGCGGGAAGTTCTGAAGGCACCGATTCTGCCAGACTCCAGGTCTGAAATATCCGGTGGACCCAATTCAAGTGGACCTGAGGTCTGGCAGAACCGGCGGCCCAGCAGAATCTTGAGACAACATCGGGAGTTTTTCTTCCAGGTTCGCTCCACCCAGTATCTGGAGGACGTCAAGTTCTTTGAAGGGCGCTTGCGCATGATGACTCTGCGCGATGCGGTGGAGAGCGGCCTTCTGATTGGACACAACTTCGGCCAATACTACGTCTTCTTCTGGAATTGCCACGACTTCGCCACGTGGTTCGTGCACTTCTGCGGGGTTCCGCTGGCCGAGATCCGCCCGACGCTGTCCGACCGCATCACCGCCACCGGCAAGGAGGAGAAGGCAGGGTGAGCGATTCAAACCGATCCGACTGTTCTGGAGGAGGCGGAATGAACACACGCGTGTGTGCGTGTGCGTGTGCGTGTGCAGGTGTTAAGCAGTTGCTGCAAAAGTGTGTTGGTGTGTGTGCCAAGTCCGCGGTTCACCGCCAGGCATCTCCACCGCGGGCTGAGTGCTATCACAAAGAGTGTGTGCACCAAATAGTGACTTCCCAGTGGGTCGGTCGCCATTGCTGGAAAATTACCAGCAATCTATCCAGCAAGTTACCATGGTACACTTTTCGTTGAAAATGATCAGCTTCAATTTCTGAGCTGGAAAGGTCTGGTGACGTGGCTCAGTGACTTTTCCAGGGGGTGGGCACACGTCACCATGACCCTTTTCGGTTCAGCATGCCATGCAGCCATGGTGAACCCCCCCCCCCCCTTCCGGGGAAACACCATCGTACGTCGCCAAGGCATAATCTGTAAGTTTCCGTCAACAAAGTTGGCTTGGTGGAACCGCGGGCATTCTGGTCGTCGCCGCCTTTTGCGTGTGTTGTGTGGTGTGGTGGTGGTGGTGGTGTGTGTGTGTTTGTTTGTGTGTGTGTGTGTGTGTGTGTGTGTGTGTGTGTGTGTGTGTGTGTGTGTGTAGGTGGGGGAGTCACGTTCATGCAACTGTCGCATGTCATGTTTCCTTGACCCAATCAATCTCTACGAGAGTGTTAAAAAATGTCTTGACCCGATGCAGGTCGGTTCGAGACGCAAAGGGCTGGTTGTGGTACAAGCAGCCGGCGCAGCTGAAGCGCTTTGGGCTCGAGGGAGTCGGCGCGGCGGGCGGAGCGGCCGGAGCCCGGGCGGCGCTGTGCGTGCGTTGCCCCCACCTCCCGCCGCTCTCACTCCCCGCGTTGGAGAGACACATGGACGTCGCACACCCTACCGGTGAGTTTAAAACTGCTTGCTGCGTTGCTGTGTTGCTGAACTAATGTGCACTAACAGCATGGCGTTTGGCAAAAAAAATGCATCTTGTCCTTTGTCGATCCAAGGGAGCGAGGCCAAGCCTTGACCTTGGGGGACAGACCCCACCCCCACCCACCCCACCCCGGAATTTGCATGGTTCGGAGCATTGATTTGCTCGCGTTCAAGGTTGAAACCGCCTGCCCTGAGGATGGGGTAATCTTCCTGACCAGATCGGAGGTCCGGACCTGAACAGCACCTGTTCTCTGCAGACGAAGACACCAGAGGCAGGGCAGAGCCAAAGGAAGGGCTGTTCGATGCGTTGGCTGGGGAGCCTTACAATTTGGACGTCAACGCTGAGAGGGTCCTCACACTCTACAGGTGGAGAAGCAAACCGGAAGTCACAAGCCACGAGTCCCTGGTCATACAGCCTTGGACAGCAGGTCCCGACTCAGAGCCATTGGATCTGTTTGTCCGGATTCACCTGGTGCTGGAAAGCACTGAGCCACTGGACGAAGCAAAACCAAAGGTCCTCTCGGAGGTGGTGCCCTACAGGGAGGAGATGAAGTACATGCACGAGTGTTTTGTGCGCAGCTTGACGCTGTTTGGAGACCTCATGATGTTCAAACTCCATCATGGACACAAATCGTACGACATTTGGTCTGGAAAGACCTGCGTAGACTTTGCAGAGATGACCTTTCAGGTTCTGTCTCTGTCGAAGGGAGTGGGTCAGGCTCGGGGCGTTCCTCCAGAGCATCAAAGAAGGCAGAGAAACGTGACTCCCCTGTGGGAAAGAGCCCTGGTGGCTCTTGCTGATGTTCACAAAATTATCACCCTTGTCGAAGTCTTCCATCACCTGGTGTTTTTTCTTGCTCTGTTGGGAGACCCTTTCGTCGGTCTTGGTGGAGTGTACATGGGTTTGGTTCTGGTCAGGGAAGCATTTGTAAGAGTCCGGCACTTGCAGTTGCCTTTCAAAATTTTCCGTGAAATCTGCAGAATTTTATGGATTTGCAACTGGTCATTGAGCCTCCAAGATTTACTTCGTGTTGTTCGTGTAGCTGGACCTTCCCTCTTCACCTTCGCTGTGTTTGACCTTGGCCTGACCTGTCTGCTTCTCTTCAAGGTTTGGCTGCTTTGGTTGTGGTTGCAGGGCAGCATATCCATTCTCGTACCTCTGGCTCTGCAAATCTCCGTGGAAGCGCAAGAATATGCATTTGGCCTTGTTTCAGAAGGTCCTGGAAACCAAGTGTCTGTGGAACTGGATGTTGTGTCTTCTTCATGTGGCACCTTGCTTGAGACGGCAGTATGGGTTGGCACAAGAGACTTTTTCAAATTCATCTTGAGTCTCACATTGTTGCTTCCTGGACCCTGGCTCCTCATTGGTTCTCTCACTGTGATGTCTTTGGTAGGACTTGCAAGTTCAAGAAAAGTGATGGGATGTTCAATTTCAGTTGTGTTTTTTGTTTCAGTTGTGTGGAAGCCCAAGATTATCTACTCAGTGCACTTCATAGTAGTGGCCTGTAACCTGGTCTTGAACCCCAGGGCTGGGGTCTGGATTGAACCTTGGATGGCGACATTGTTGTTTTGCTGCGTGTTCCCCTTCGGTGCATACCAGTGCCTCCAGTTATATGTGAAGTCAGTGGTTTCCAGAAACATCCTGCTGGAGAAGAGCAAAAGCCTGGAAACAGTTTGTTTTGCCAAGCACTTCTCTGGTTGTGCTGTGAGGCAAACCCTGACATCTGCACTCCAGCAAGGACGCTTAGACAGTGTTCCCAAGGAGTATTGGTTCTTCATCCTTCATCTGACAGGAGGATAGGTACAACAGGTGCAGCTTCTTCACACACCGCTGCTTTTTGCCAGCCTCACCACCCCCTGGCTCCTATATTATTTTGGGTATTCCAGCTATCTGGTGTACGTGAGCTATTTGTGCATCACGTACAGTTATCTGGTGACTATTCGTATGTTCAACACTTTGAGATGTCAGTTCGATCTGGGTTTCAAGTTTGTCCAGAGACAAGAAGTCGCAGGAACTAAAGTACGATTTGGTTGAAAGGTGGCCCCACCCCTGGGTGAGCCAGTTCCAAATGCGTCCCTTGGAGCCATCCCTGCTCTGTCAGAAAATTTTTGTCAGATAGAATGAAGGCATGAGCGGATTTTTGCTTTGCAGATGTTTTTGCTTTTTGCCTTGAATATCAAGCGTTGATTCTAAGACGAACTGTAAAGATCGGGATCGGTATGGGGTTCCAAGAGCCTCGTCCTGGGTGAGACCAGCTTGAAGGGGGAGCGAATTTAGTCAACCTCAAAAATTTACAACAGATCTACAAAATGCAAAAGAAACGTACGTGCATTCGGTTTGTGAAAAGAAAAGAGGCGGGTGAAACGTTTTGGGGAATGAAAGAGCTGGCTCCGTGGTCAGTGCGTGTGGTGTGTGAACTTGTCGATAAATTTGTCAACGTGCACCGCAACAAAACAGTTTCGATGTCGTGAAATGAAAATACAGACTGTTGTTGTTCGCAAACCTTGGTTATAAGATTTGTTTGAATCGAACAAACCACAGAAATTGTTAAACTCCAGGGAATGTGGAGGTTGACTCTGTGGTCGTCTGTTGATGCAAAATAACTGCTCTGGAAAAACCACCATGATACGAATCAGGCCTTAAGCTCGGCTCCTTCACCGGATGTTTGGAGCTGCATCCAGGGTAGGATCCACAATGTGGGCACGGAGCCACCGGTCTCCCGGGAGTAAGCATTGAAAATGAAGAACTGCTGGAGGTGACAGATTCTTGCCGTTGCAGTTTGGGCTCGGGGGTATATTGGCAAAAATGGGTTTTGGCAGGAGGGGGCACAGAGTTGTAGAAATCTCCATCGCTTGTCCCTGGAACACTGAGGTACGAGGTCACATCAGATTCTCTCGGAATTGTGAGGGTTTCCAAGACTGTCGGTACAAACGTCAGGCTCGTGTCCGGGTGCACCTCGATCGTGCAGAACAAACGAAAACTGTGTGTGAACCGTTTCAAACTTCACGGTGTTCTTTTTGGGCGGAAATAACTGGTACCAGGAGGTGTTTTGGGGAGCTTTCTGCGCTGGCCATGTACTCCACAGATAGTTCTACAGATCGTCAACTGAGAAATAAGACAGAGAAAACACGAAACGAAGTACGGGTTCACTCTCGCCACGCCGTGTTGTGACTGAATACGCACCACGCATGTGAGTGAGAGTTTGTAGCTCATTTTGTCACTGCATGAGTGGATCATCAAGAGCCTCTGGCTCTGGATGATGAACAAGTGCTTGTCACTTGACTTATAAATATTTACAAACACAAGTGGGTTGAATATTCAGTCTTGCTCAGAGCATGGAGTGAATGAAGTCATGTCTACACCCACCAGCATGTGTGACTGAAAATTTGCACCACTGTGTGACAGAGGCCACAGCGTGGATCGAATGCTGGTGCGGTGTGGATGGGCTGTTCGACATGGTGACCAGACATCCTCACAATCAAGATCTCTTCGCTGAGAGGGTCCTCGCACTCTACAGGTCCCGACCCAGAGACATTGGTCTGTTTGTCCGGATCCATTTGGTGCTGGAAAGTACAGGTCAATGCGATGAGAGACCAAAACAAAAGATCGTGGCGGAACTTGTGCCTTACAGGAAGGAAATGAAGTGTCTTCGAGAGAGTAAACTGGAACTGTTCTTCCTTGAACAGCTGTTCCTCGAACTCCAACATGAGCATTCATCCTACAGCCTGTGGTTTGGCAGGTCATGTGTGGACCTTGTGGAGAGGGTGATACAGGGTCTGGATCTGTTCAGTCACGGAGGCCATGTGGATAACACACATACAGCACACCAAGCCTGGCAGGAGAATGTTACTTCCCTGTGGGATAGAGCCCTGGTGGCAGCATCTGATGTTTACATCGTCCATGCATGTCATCGCCAGTGTCTCAAATCACCAGTTCTCTTGGCTCTGTTGGGAGAACCCTTCGTTTGTCTGAGTGCAGCGTATTTTGCCTTTGTCCTGCAAAAGGAAGGGCCTCACATAATTGGAGCGTTGCGTCAACTCTGCGCACAGTCCTGGACGGACCAATCCTCGCGGAGGTTCCAGGGATGGGTTCAATATGTCCGTGCAACAGGACTTCAAGTGCTGGGAGTTATTTCATTTTCCGCCAGCATTATCTGCTTGCAAGTTTTCAAAGGGTGGTTGCTTTGGCTGAGGTTCCAAGGCAGCACCTCCATTCTTTTACCTCTGGTTCTACAAAGCTCATTTCAAGGATTGGAAAACGCCTGAAAGAGGCATTCTCAACATAGACACATCAGAAGTGAGTTTGGTGCACAATTTCTTTCGTTCGTTGTGTGGGACAGTTGTGTCAGTGGGGATACGATATTTGTTCAAGATCACATTTAGTGTTGCCTTGCTCCTGCCTGGACCGTGGCTTTTCCTCAGCTCCCTAGTTGTGCTGGTTCTTGTCTGGCTTGCCTGTTCCAGACAAACTACTGGATATCCTGTTGCAATGACCCATTTCAGTTCTCTATGGAATGCAAAAATCATCTTCTTAGCACACTGCATAGCAGTGGCATTAAACCTGGTCCTGAACGCCAAGGCTGAAATCAACATTGAACCCTGGATGGTAACATTGGTATTTTGCTGTGTGTTTCGCCTCAGTACATCTCAGAGCCTCTGGTATCTTGTTGCATCAGCACATTCCAGGATGATATTCCTGCAAAAGAGTCGGACGCCACCAGCTCAGTCAACCAAGCAGTTACCTTCCCGCGCGTCTGCTCTCAAAATGGCCGTCGCCTCTTGGGCTCTGCAGGGACGTCTGGAACAAGTTGCCCAGGATGTCTGGGTGTTCCTCCTTCGGTGGAAAGAATGGCAGATAGAGAGGGTGACGCCTCTGCATTTACCACTCCGCATTGTCAGCCTCACCTGCCCCTGGATCCTCCTCTACATGGGCTGCTCAACCCGCTTGGTGTATGTGACTGTCATGTGCAACACGTATGCTTTCCTGGTGACAATTCGCATGGTTTTCGCCTTGGAATGCCAGTTTGACGCTTTCGAAAGACTGAGACAAAGCAAGAAGCAGATCTGAGACTTGTGGGAGTGCCCCATCTCCCGCAAATCCACCACTGCCCTGACCTGCAGAAACGAGAGTATTTGATGCAGGTGTGCTGTTTTCAAAAGTTGTGCAGACTCCATTTCCCTTGTTTGATTGAAGACAAAAGGACAGACAAATCTGTTTCTGGGTTTGAAATTGCAAGTTTGAAAATCTTCTCAAACAAGTTTGAGAAAAGTTGCTTTGTCACTAATCCGACGGGAAGTAATTGTTTTGTTGAGGGAGGGTTCGGCGGACCTGATCCCCCTGGCGACCTCTGTGCGGGATTCACAGGCAGGACAAGAGCAAATCGCGTCAAACAGTGATCATCAAATATGTCGTAATCTACTACACGCACGCAGCTCGAGTCACAGTTCACGCTTTTCGACTTAACTGCTTCTGAACAGCTTTTGTGTTGCCTTGATGTGGTTTTGGAAGTGAATTTGAACTTTCTCGGTTTCCCAATTTTGATACGTCGCACAGTTTTGAAAACTCGCCAAGTTTACACAGGCGCGTGCTATTTACTACAAACACAAAACTGCCGTGTGTTTGGGAGCTCGTTCGGGAGTTGTTCGACCCCTTGGTGGCTTTGGTCTTTGGAAAAGAAAACGAGAGAAATTTGCGCAGTGACACAGGGAAAATTGATATGTTGAGGGGTGGGTGGCTGAAGCCCCTAGAGCAAGATGGTCTGTTTTTTGCTCTGCAGGTGAGGATACAGACCACACAGAGGAAGAAGGGCTGTTCGATATCTTGAAGGCGGACCCCTACAACCTGGATCTGCACGCTGAGAGAATCCTGACTGTCTACAGATGGAGGAGCAAACCAGAGTTCACCAGCCATGAGTCTGTGGTCCTGCAGCCCTGGAGCTCAGGCCCAAACCCAAAGCCTCTGGACATCTATCTGAGGATCCACTTGGTCTTGGATAGCCCTGATGCTGTGAAACCAAAAGTTGTATCCCAGATCTTGCCTTACAAGAAAGGGATGCTCTATGTGTGTGAGAGTAAGGTTTTGCTTGCCTTCCAGGAAAAGATCATGAATGACTACTTGATGTCACTGGGTTTGTATGGCTATGAATCAAGCTGCATCACATTTGCTGAGATGCAGCTTCGGGTTTTGTCCACCAATGCAGTCAAGGTAGATCAGGTCTCCTCAGAACACCACAACAGGCAGAAGAACACAACCCCATTGCGAGACCAGGCCAAGCTCTTCCTGGCAAATGTTGGACAGGTGATTTTCTTGTCTGACAACTTTCATGACCTCATCTTCTTCTTGGCTCTGTTGGGCGGACCTTTTGTTGGTTTTGGTGTGGTGTATTTTATATTTGCTGCATTCACAGAAGCAATCCAGGGAGTTGAATTTACTTTTCACACTTATCACGGAGTTGGTGCAGCCTGCAGAAGGTTTTGGATTCGCTACTCTCACTTGAGTTTCAAGGAGTTTGTTTCAACTTTGTATGAAAAAGAGCTGCTGAAAGTAGTTGTGGTTTCAGTGGAGACAGCCCTTCGCTTGAGCTGCATGTTCCTGTTCAAAGTGTGGGTCATTTGGCTTTGGTCCCAGGGGAGTTTATCCATTCTGGGCCCCCTCATCTTGGAGAATTCAATCTGCTGTTTTATGAGCATGTTTGAGGAAGTTATCAAAGGACCAAATATGTGGGGATCTCGTGAGAGATTGATGGTCGTAAATTGGTGTGGATCTTTCCCACAGGCAGTAGTATGGGTGGTACACAGGCGATTCTTCAAGTTTCTCTTGAGTCTCATGTTGTTTCTCTCTGGACCTTGGTTGATTTTGGGGTCCCTTGCTGTTCTTTGTCTGGTCTGGGCAACAAGTCACCAAAGATTTATGGAATATCAGATTGCAATGGGATATTTCACAGGGTGGAGCCCCACAATCCTCTTCCCAGCTTACTGCACTGCTGTGGTGAGCAATCTGGTCCTGAGCCCCATGGCTGAAATCCATGTTGATCCTTGGATGGTGAATTGCGTATTTTACTGTGTGTTTGTTTTCAGTGCTGTAAATTGCTCTGCAATTTATGCCCGAGTTGTGACAACAAAAAAAGGTCTGAAGCTGGAGAACACTGCACCTTTGGAGGCACTCAGCTTCAACGCATCCTTCCCTGCTGTGAAACAGGCGGTTGTTAGAAATGTCATGAATCTAGCTCAGGTTCCAAGGGAAGTGTGGCTGTTCCTGTTACAGAGGGCAGTGAAACTGGTCAAAAATCTGGTTCCCCTTCACACCCCACTATTTACCTTGGTACTTGTGGGTCCTTGGATTCTGTGGTACCTGGGTTTCTCAAGTCAAGTCTGCTATGTGTTGTTTGTGTGTTTCACGTACATGTTTGTGGTGTCAGTTGGCATGTTTGACGTATTGAAGAGCCAGATTGACATCTGTTTGAAGTATTATGAGCAAAGCAGTTAGAACACAAGAAGATACAGGTTTGTTTTGTGCAAAATCAGTTGTTTTGCGTCACTGCTGTATTTACCGGTACCAGCGGAAACGCCTGCAGGAAACCAATAAACGGCGTTTCGTTCCAGATCGTAGCATACAATGTTTTGCATTGCTTTTGCAGAAGGAAAATAGGCTCATTGGCTTGGATTATACTTGCTGCACTTTCTGCAGCATTTGTTTTCAGTGAGAGAAACCAAGTGCCCCAAAAGTTGAAACTTTGCAAACTCGGTTTCTGTTGACAGTGAGTGTGGATTCCGAAATATCTCCCTGCACGTGAGGAGTGGTCGATGCTGTCCAGATCGTCAGGACACTTTTGAAACACGTGATGATGACAAAATTGTGCTTCAAGGTGGAAATTGTGAGTCGGTCTGCTGAATCCTCCTCTGGATGGACGGACCACGCGTGGCCATTGTGTGTTGAACTTCAATGATTTTCCTTGGTTCAAATTTTGTAAATACAGCCACAGACAATAATCTACTGTTTGCTTGTCATCTCCTTCAAATGGGGCCACAGCTGTGCTGAATTTTACAAAAGCTGCATGTTGGCCAGATTACTAGAAAAGAAATCCCGCTTTGCTGGTTTTGACGCAAAGAGCTGGTGAGGCTCTTTTGGGCTGAGAAAGCCTTTGCGACGGGTTTCTCTTTTGTTCCGCGAAGGTGGAGGGTAGCATACAAAGTGCGCTTCAGTTCCTCGGACAACACCATGCGGAGTGGCAGCGGCTCAAACCCAAAGCCTGAACAGTTGAACGTGAAAAAAATGGACTGCTTCCTGCATCCTTAAGAGAGCCAGTGGGTCAAAATTGTCGAGAGTCACAGGGGCATGCCTTTTGGCGGCCAGATCTCCTCGAATTGACTGTGACATGAAGCCCTCTTTGTTCTGCAGGTGATGCCAGTATCAACAACAACGAAGGGCTGTTCGATGTGTTGAAGGTGGACCCCTACAACCTGGATCTGCACGCTGAAAGAATCCCGACTGTCTACAGATGGAGGAGCAAACCAGAGTTCACCAGCCATGAGTCTGTGGTCCTACAGCCCTGGAGCTCAGGCCCAAACCCAAAGCCTCTGGACATCTATCTGAGGATCCACTTAGTTCTAGACAGCTGTGATATGTCAAGGCCTTTGGTTGAGTCCCAGGTTGTATCACACAGGGAAGAGATGTATTGTGTGTGTGAGATACAAACCTGGCTTACCTTCCAGGAGGAGATTTTGCATGACCTCATCAGGTCACTGGGGGACTACAGCTATGAAGCAAGTTGCATCACATTTGCTGAGAGTGTGCTTGAGGCTTTGTCAAGAAGTGCAGTAATACAGAGAAATACCATGCCACTGTGGGACCAGGCCAAGGTCTTTTTGGCAAATGTTGTGCAGGTCATTCATTTATTTGACAACTTTCATGACCTTGTCTTTTTCTGTGGCCTGTTAGGTAGCCCATTTACTTGTATTGGTGCAGCATATTTTGCATTTGCTGCACTCATACAAGCATTTCAGGGGATTGGATTTGCTAGAAACGCATTTTGTACTGTTGGTGGAGCCTGTAGAAAGTTCTGGATTCAGAACTCACACCTGAGTATCCAAGAGTTTGGTTCAATATTATACAGAGAAGGGCTACTGAAAGCAATTGTCCTTACTCTGGAAATGGAACTTTGCTTGAGTTGTATGTTTGTGTTCAGGATTTGGGTGTTTTGGCTGTGGACTCAGGGTAGTGTGTCCATTTTGGCAATTCTGGTGCTGGAGAATTCTATTCAGATCTTCATGGGTATTTTCAAAGATATCACAGGTCCCATTTTGTGGGGATCCAGTGATACAGGGATAGTAGTTAATTGGTGTGGGACCTTACTACAAACCATCATTTGTGTGGGGCACAAAAGATTCTTCAAGTTTGCTCTGAGTCTTATGTTGTTCCTCCCTGCACCCTGGCTGCTTCCTGGCTCTCTCACTGTTCTCTGCATTGCCTGGCTGGTGAGTTGTTATCGAGTCATGGAATTTTACATTTCATTGAAATTTTTTACAGGGTGGAACCCAAAAATCCTGTTTTCAGCATATCTTTTCATTGTGAGCTGGAACCAAGTAATGAATCCTTTGGCTGAAGTTCTCATTGAACCCTGGATTATGAACTTGGTTTTTTACTGGATGTTCTTTTTCAGTGCAATTCATTGCCCTTTGATTTATATCCAATCTTTGGGTATGAGAAAAAGCCTCAATCTGGAGGCATTTGCACCCTTGGAAGCACTCCATTTTGATGTGCCCTTCTTCTCTGTGAAGCAGGTATTGATGGCACATGTCTTGCAGCTGGAGCAGATTACTGAGGGGATTTGGTTGATCCTCTTGCAACAGACATTGAAACTAGTCAGGAGGCTGACACCCTTTCATACCTTGCTGCTGGGTATTGCCATTGCTTGTCCCTGGATTGCGTGGTTCCTAGGTTTCTCTGTTTTTGTGTGCTATGTGATGTTTGTGTGCTCCGCACATATGTTTGTGACGTCAATTTGCGTGCTGTACAGATTGAAATTCCAAATTGATATCTGCAAGCGGCAGTTAGAAAACCGAGGTGTATCTATGCCAGAAAATTAGCTCGAACAGCCAGGTTTTATTGTTTTTGTGGTTGCGGAGAAGTGTTCCAGACAGGAAAATAAGGCTTTGCGTGCAAAGAGGTCACAGGGAATTGAGCTGATGCACAAACATTTGACTCCTCGAAGCAAGATGCAGATCCCAGATTCTGATGCACGAAAGGACAACAAAGTGACACTGCATAATTGGTGGTCAGACCCCCTGAATCCTCAGGATCCACAGGGGCACTTTGCTTCGGGTGGTCTATGTCCAAAAACAATGTTTGTGCTTCAACTTCCATGCACGTCGCAGTGATGAAATATACAAATACTTGTACATGTACACTGGTCCAAATGCAAGGCGTTTCGGTGTTTTTGTGTGAGGAGTTCACAAGGCAGATTTTGGTTCAGGGAAGCCTCATAGATCAACAAGGATCTGTCATTTATTTCTTGGACTGGTCATGGTTGGAATGTTGACAGTTTCCACTGTTTTCAGTCTGCTTGGGTACAAATTGGTCGCATTGCGCAACAATCGCAGAAGGTTCTGATCATGACCAGTCTCAGAAATAAATGATAGATCCTCGTTTCTGGGAATTGTCAGCAGACGCTGTTTCTGTGTGAGACTAAAATGCCCCAGCTGTATGTTCCCGTCAGTTCACTAATTCCTTCTCCAAAACTCTGTGTGTCCTCAGCTTGCACATTGTGCAAGAAGTTCTCACAAAAACTGTTTCAAATCCACTCAATTTGCAAACTTATACTCGGGCCCTTCCACTTCGCTGGCTGTGCCTGAGCGAATTCTCTCACCGCAGGAATTGATCGGCCCACCTTGTGGTTTCAACAGCAGTGCGAAGGTATTTTTGTTTGTACATTTTGGACAAGTGCTTGTTGGAAATTATTTTTCTGCTCAGAGCAGCAGTCAATGTGAATAGAACTCTGCACCAGCACATTGTAGACTTGTTCAATTGACAACAGCACTGGACGTTCTGCCTGTTCTGCAGATAAGAGAGTGGATGAGATGCTGACAAGGTGATACCACCAACCAAGGGCTGTAATATCCTGAAGGCAGATCTGCTCGCCGAGCAAATCTTGGCTGTCTGCAGACGCCTTGGGACAAAATGAATCCCAACGCTGTGTCCAAGGTTGCGTTACACAGGGAAGGTTTTTCGGTCGATGTGCTCGCGAATGAGAAAAATAACTTGTACGATGTGAGACCCTTGCAACTGGCAATCCGTTTGTGTGGTCGTTTTCTTTCCTTTCTTCAAATTCATTGTTCACCTGTTGTTCGCAGAGGAAGCGTCACTGGCGAAGGGAGAAGAACGGGTGAAGTTCAGAGCGCGGTGGAGGGGAACCCTGGACGACGTTCTGACATCCGATGCGCTGAAACGGAGTTTTCTGAGCAAAGCGACAGAACTGGCAGGTTGGTCGTCTTGAGTGTGGGTTTGTTGTTGCAAGAACTTTATTGTTCTGAAACCTAAATCACAACAACGAAGGAACATGATCACCAACCTGTTGAAGACGTGCGATCGCTTGAACGTCGGTTGTGAGTCAATTGTTTGTGACACCAACTCCCCGGGAAGGACACATGCGCATGGCGGTGACTACAGGAGATTCATGTGCTTTGTTCTTATTCTGGCTGTTCAAGTTCAGTGTCTGACCTCGCAAGTTCACACACTCACAGATGCGCTGTACGAGATGGAGAGCCACAGCGCGGCGCCGGTCATGCCTGACGGGAAGGTCGGAGGGAACGGGTCGTGCGCGCTGCAGACACCACCGACCGGATGCCGCACACAAATCATCGTCAGCAAGACCGGCAAACTCGCCGGCAGGATGACTGTGCCTGATGACCTCTGCATCATGGACAATTTTGACAATGAGTCCTGGTCGGGTGACTTTTATTCTGTCAGTGAGAACGTATGTCCAATGAGTGACGCGCCCCTGCATTTCATGATGCTGAACCTCCGGCAGAAATTCGAATGGCCACGATACCCCAAAGCTGCATTGCACGGGCACGCTTTAGAGACAACCGAAAAGGCCGCAGTCGCTAATATTCCGTGTTCCGAAGAAGAAACGTTGTTTTCCACACCTGCCGACACGGAGGCTCTGGTCGATTTGATCGAGCAGTTTCCGTACCCCGAGAATAACGTGTACATTCGAAAGAATCACGGATTCTTCATCTTGGGTGAAACCGTCTCAGACATGTTGAAGATTTTCAACGACAGGGTGGTGCCTCATTCGCTTCAGGGATGAACCCAGAAGTCGCTGTTCCGCTATTGCATTGTCTTGAGAAATTTGGTGCTTGATTCTGCTATAAAAATTGGTTGCCAAACCTGCTGAATCCTCGGGATCCACTGGGCATTATGCTCTTGTTATTTTGTTGTGTTTTGTTTGCAAAAGGATCTCATGTGCTGTTTTGATGAATTGAAAAGTTCCAAGTATTAAAACTGCAAGTCATTATTGTGTTTTTGTGTGAAAAGCCATGATGCTGTGAGTGATATGCTGTACAAGATGTGCAGGGATTGTCAGTTGCAGACACTGTGACACACCGAACTGCGAAGGACTGTGAAACGTCCCGGCCGCTGTGAGAGGGCCCTGAAGGTGCATTCTCACTGGTCCCCTGAATCTCTGTGCCCTCAGAGAGGCTCTGCTTCTCGTGCCATGGTGCAACATGTTTCACATGTGTGCAAACTTTGTGCCTGGTCGTCTTCCAGATCCCTCTCTCCTGAGTTCCTCAGTCTGTGCCTTCAAACGAAGGTAATATTTCTTGTGTTTGTTGTTGGAAATGACTTGCTTGGCTCAGATTGCAGTGAGTGAATTGAGTACCAGCATTCATCGTGTAGACACCTTTACTAAAGACAACCTTTTCTCTGTTCTGCAGATCAAGCCGGACGAGACGCCACTGAGGAACCACCGAAGCAAGGGCTGTTCGATGTCTTGAAGGCGAATCCCTTCAACCTGGATCTGCACGCTGAGAGAATCCTGACTGTCTACAGATGGAGGAGCAAACCAGAGTTCACCAGCCATGAGTCTGTGGTCTTGCAGCCCTGGAGCTCAGGCCTAAACCCAAAGCCTCTGGACATCTATCTGAGGATCCACTTGGTCCTGGATAGCTCTGATGCTGTGAAACCAACAATTGTGTCCCAGATTGTGCCCTACAGGGAACAGATGCAGTACGTGTGTGAGAGTAAGACCCAGCTTAATTTTGAGGAGAGGATCATGAAGGACCGTGTGAGGACACTGGCACGATATGGCTACGATGTGAGCTGTGTCACCTTCTCAGAAAATGTACTGGACTCTCTGGTGAAACATCGAGTGGTGGTAAGGCAGCAGGAGCCTTCAGTGCAGCAACAATCCAAGGAGCACCAGGACAGACAGAGGAACACCACCACGATAGGTGACTACGCGAAGGTTTTACTGGCCAATGTTGAGCAGGTCGTGTTTGTTTCTGAAAACTTTTACGACCTGGTCTTTTTTGTGGCTCTTCTGGGAGGCCCTTTCGTTGGTCTAGGCGTGCTGTATTTCGTGTTTGCTGCGCTTGTAGATGCTTTTCAAGGAGTGGAACTTGTGTTTCATGCTGCATATCGTCGGATGTGTCATGACACAAGTACAAGATTGTACAGAAGGTTGTGGGTTTGAGTTTTCAGGAGTTTGTGAAGGATCTGCTGAAAGTGGTTGTGACCGTAGTGGATGTCAACCTCAACTTGACCTGCTTGCTGGTGTTCCGGGTTTGGGTGCTTTGGCTCTGGTTCCAGGGGAGCTTGTCTATTCTGGGGCCTCTGGTTCTGGAGAATTCTATTCGCAGTGTAACCCACATATTTGAAGAAGTGATCAAAGGTTCCAACACCAGAGGTTCCAGTGAGGCGATGAGGGTGGTGACCTGGTGTGACTCTTTACTGCAGACAGGGGTGTGGGTCACATCAAGGCGAATCTTCAAATTTCTCTTGAGTCTCACATTGTTCCTTCCTGGACCCTGGATGCTCGTAGGGTCTCTCAGTATTCTCTGTCTAGTGTTGCTTGCCAGTCGACCAACAGTTGTTGAATTCAAGATTTATGTTCAATACTTTACTGGGTGGAACCCAAAAGTCATTTTTCCAATGTACTTCGTTGTAGTGGCCTGTAATCTGGCCCTGAACCCCACCGTTGAAATCCACATCGACCATTGGATGGTACACTGGGTCTTCTGCAGCATGTTCGTGTTCAGTTTGTTGAACCATCCTCCGATCTACGTGCTGTCCCACGCTATGAAGAGGAGCCTCAGGCTGAAGAGCTCTGCTCCTCCAAACGCCCTGCCGCCCGGTGTGCCGTACTCCACTGTGAAGCAGGAGTTCGTGTTGATGTTCCTGCAGCTGGACCGGGTTCCCAGGGCCACGTGGGTGATCCTCCTGCAGCGGACAGTGGGGATGGTCTCAAGGCTCACCCCGCTCCACACCCCACTGCTCGGAATTGCCCTCTTAGGCCCCTGGATCCTCTGGTTCCTAGGGTTTTCGGGTCTCCTGTGCTACCTGATGTTTGTATGTTCCACCTATGTGTACGCGATGTCTGTTTGTATGTTTTACATCTTGCAACGACAGATTGAGATTTGTCAAAAGTATTACGAGAGAAGCATGAGAAGGGCGGGTGGAGACCCTGACAGGGACCCGTTTTTCCGCTGAAGGCTTGAATTCTCGAACAGCGGTTGTGTGAAGTGTATCGAAAGCAAAAACTTCGTTGAATGAATTTGTCTCTGCAAGACACGTGCAATACTTGTTTCGCAACAGGTAACAATCTCAACAAAATATTTTAATCTGTACAGATCTGGACCAGTTGCGTGTTCGCAATCGCTTTACAATGTTGAAGATCTGAACACACCAGCGGGTGCGCACTGTCCCGGATTAATGGTGTAAAGTATTCCCCTGCACCAGGTTTCCAGGACCACGTGGCACCACCGCCCTCGTGGTCCCTGGATCCTTTGGTTCCTGGGTTTCTCGTTTCATGTGCAATGATGCTTCCTGTCTTTTTGACCCAAATCGCATGTTTCTCACTGAAACGCGAGATCGATCTCTGTCCCTCGCATCATGAGGAAAAGGAATCTGTTGCCACAACGAAAATTGTTTTTATTCTTGAAGAATGTTCAAGCAAATAATATCACACTTTTCAATGTCGTGAATACTCGTATATGCTGCAGCATCAAGTGCAACTGTGTTAAACGTGTTGGTCAAGACCATGTTGGTCATGCACAGACAAAATGTTTCGAGAGATTGCTGTTTTGGCTGACGGGAAAGAAGATCTGAACATCCCAACGGATCCAGGTGTGCCCAAAAAGTTTCTCCGTGTTAAATAACGCTGCAAGATTGTAATGACAAACTTGAGGTTCTTCCCCGGATCCGCCTGATTATTATGCTTCGGTCGAGTGGTGTCAAAGCGACACAGATCCTTCGCGCTTCCAAAACCTCATTTGAAACACAGTTCCAGTCTTTAATTTTCCTTTTTACACAAGGTAAAAATTGTACAGTTTTTATTTTTACAGAGAACGGTTCATAATCTAGAAATAAATCAGTCATTTCCTTCTCGTTGTGTTTCTGTTCCTTTTGTTTCGCAAATAGCAGGCGCAGCGCTCATTGGTTCAGGCGGACTTCTCTCGGACCAATCGCGTCAGGTTGGAGATGGACTTCCGGTACTTGTCGTCGGCGCCGGCAGGTGTCGCGCGCAGCTCGTTGAGCAGCTGATCGGCGACGCGGCTGCGCAGAAGCCCCGCCGTCTGAAACGCGCGCTCTCATTGGTCAGCCAGCCTCAAGCAAAATTCAGATTTTCTTCGTTTTCGCGTTTACTTTGAGAACGCGTTTGTGCCTGTGTCCGTTGCATCCCCACCAACGTCACTTCTGACTGACGGGGAATGGCAAAACTTGCATAGCACACGACGGAGGCTTGTGACGGACCCCTTGGTGTGCAGTCGCAGAAAAAAAGTTTGCCACACTTGTGCAAGCTGCACTTATGTTTTCAACAAAAATCCCAGAAAAAATGCAGACACCAGCACAGAAAGAACCTGGTTCGATCGAGCTGAATCATGCATGTTTGGTGCCTCACATTTCTCACCGTTTTCGGTCTCTGCATCTTCTTGGCGTCGGCGGCGCCACCTCCCGGCGTGGTGGCGTTGTTGAGCCTGGCGTACAGGTCGGGCGCCGGCGTCACGCTGCGCCAGCGCTGCTGCGTCCCCCGCGGTGGCGCCGCCGACGCCCGGACTGACGGCGTCGGAGTCCCGCGCGGCTTGGCGGCGGCGCTCAGATGCGGGCGCGGCGGCGCGTACACTGCAAAACAGCACGTGTGAAAATAGGTGACGCAAAAACATTTGATCCCGAACAGACACCAATTTACGAAAAGCTGACAGAGATGGTTTAATTTGGATTTCTATACACATGTTTGTTTCCTGCATGTGAAAGGCGATGCAACGCGCATCTTTTGTATCTTGCGGGAGTGAACTGACCGGTGAGTTCTGTTCCGGGACGGGAGAAGACGACGCTCTCGATGTCTCGGATCTGCAACGGAAACGCGTGAGAACAACACAACGTAAAACGTGGCACCTTGCAACGAGCGCACCCTAGTTCCCACGAGCCCCTTTCGCGTCCGTGTACAAGCCAGTCCAGGAGCGTTGTGTTTCCTGAGGGTCCCTGTCGCCCTCAAGCGACATAGATGCCAAGGCTGAGACTGGTGGCAAAACAACACGCACTGGCTTTTCTAGCGGACAATTCCCTGAATGTCAGACGTTCCTTTTGGATAAGACAGGGATCAACGGAGGGCTGTTCTGCTGTGGTGATGGCGTCCTTTAGAAACGCGAAGGGGAAGTCGCACTCGTACGTGCAGTCGGTGTTCTTCGAAAGTGAAAATCAAAGAGCGAGCCACGCTGGAAACAGCGCTGCCCTGACCTGCGCCTGCAGATCGTCGACACGGTGGAACGCTTCCAGCTTCAGGTTCCGCTCCTGCGCCAGCTGTCTGCGCGTCGCCGCCGCGTCTTTACGCGTGCGCACTGCGTCTGCGAGCTGCGCGCGCCGTTCCCGCGCAGCGTCCTCCGCGGCGGCGCGCAGCTGCCAGTCCTTCTCCTCCAGGTCCTCCAGCTGCGACAAGAAGTAGTTCCCGTTCAAGGTCCCGACAATTCAAATTCTGAGTGCCCTTTTTAAGTCCACCAAATGGACAACCAAGTAACACTGCGTTATCATCTCTCGTTCTACAGTGGCCGCCTTGGAAGCAACTCTACAAAAATCTGCCTTCCTCAAACCCGTCCATTTATCCTCCCGCGCCACTTCCCTCCCGCCCCACCTTCCCCCTCGCCCTCCCAGCCCACCTCCCGCCTTTAGATCTACGCACCAACTTCTCGACGTTTTGCTGCTTGGCGGCCTCGAGCTGTTTGACGCTGTTTTCTCGCTGCGCCGCCTCGTGCTGCTTCTCCTGCTTCTCGTGCAGCTGTGACACAGGCAAAAGATCGCGTAATGTGGCTCCGACTTCCACATCCCCAATCCTCATGCGGATTCACGAAAGGGCCCAGGACCACCCCTCCGTTGAGCCGAACTGACCCTCTTACTTTGGGCCGCTGGTGCAAGCTTTTGCTTTTTCTGTGAGTTTTGAAGTTGCAGCTGATTCCACAGCACCCCAAAATCCCCCGCCCTGCTGAGCCTTGCGACCCAAAGAGAATCAGACAAACTCACCGACACCGAGGTGAGCCTCACCCGCCCCCCTAAGTGTCACTCAGCTCAGCCCTCCCGCCCTCTTCACCTTCCAGCTCTGCCCATGCCTTCACACGCTTCCCTGCCTCCCTCCTCACCTCCCTGTCCAGCGCCGCCCTCACGCCCACGCCCTCCCGCTCGCTCTCCCTCAGCGCTTCCCGCGCTGCCTCCAGCTCGAGCCGCAGCTGCGCCGTCTCCTCCTGCGACGTCATGCGCAGCGCCACCAGCTCCTTCCGGTGCCGCTCCGACTTCCGCTCCAGCCGCGACGCCTGGTGGACAAGTTCAACATCACACCGTTTGAACTTGAATTCACTGGAGCGCACCACCCAATTGTCAGACACCCCACTCACTCTGCTCCACCCAACCCAGGCACCTTTCGGCACAGATGGCCCACTCTACAGTGGTACCCCACCCATCCCGCCTAACCACGCACCTCCCTGCAGTGGCGCCCCCTCTGGCAGGTCCTGCGCCACGCCGCCCACGCGCGCAGGCGCGTCACGAGCTGGTTCAACTCGTGGTTCTCGCGTTGCGCATCGCGCATGCGCTGCGCATGCGCCGCCGTCCGCGACGCCTCCTCCGAATCTGTAAGACATCAAACGTCTTGGCGGAAAACGACGAAAGACCTCATCCCAAGGGGTTGAGATTTCAAATTCTGACCAGATTTACAGAGTACGTCATGATACATCCTGTGTCATGCCTGTTCCCAGCGATGCCATGCCAACTTGCAGGCGAGCAAGGAACAAAAAATAGCTCCATGGAGCTCGCGGTGATTTGAGGAAATTTCAGTTGCACTGATTTGGCTTGCTCTGATTTGGCTTGCTCTGATTTGGCTTGCTCTGATTTGGCTCACTC
>JAAUXT010059432.1_pt1 | contig 21473 bp, 21 predicted proteins | sample 7278171 | NCBI WGS metagenome assembly JAAUXT01 (sample SAMN14350112, study PRJNA611818) | marine sediment metagenome | isolation source: surface marine sediment (1.8m) | place: French Polynesia: Moorea | collected 2018-08 | reverse complement strand
GCAATGCAATGCGCATATTAGATGCTGTAATTTATTGGTACAAACTGGAATCAGTCCTTCTGTCTCCAAGGAGGGTGAATGCACAGTTTACATTTCTACTTTACATTCAGATATCCTACAGTGATTGATGAAGACCCGTCTTGATACACAGAGCAAGTTGGCTTATGGTGTGTGTTGTGTGTGTTTTGTACCAGGGATAAAGTTGTTCGTTTTGGGATTGTTTGTAAATTTGGGCATTGCCTTTGATTTTGAAGGATCAGGCGCAGCTCTGAAAAATTCTGCGCTACACCCAGGTCCTTGCTCAAGAGCAATTCAACTGGTCATTTTGAACGACAAACGAAGCATCGTGCAGGTTGATGGGTGCGCTGTTCATTTGCTCGCTGTCAAAACCTGGGGAATTATGTTTGAAAACACTTCTTTCGAATTTGTGGAATATAGAAGTCTGATGTTGCCTGTGGACCTCCGCCATTCTTTTGCCGATATAAAAAACAGGGGAAAGTGTGAAACCGCATTCATAGCAAAGCACGGTCACAAAATGAAACACGATTCCAAGGAAAAAGAGTGTTTCAAATGATGGTCGACAAACCATCATCACAAAACGCCAAATTTGACTTCTGCACTCTGCGCATCCAATGTTTGTCTTGTTTGGACTGAAAGGTTTCGTTGGTTTTTGCCCTGAGTTGGACATCAACTCAGAGCGAAATCTCGAGATTTTTTTTCGCATTTTTCTGTTCATCACCTTCAAACCAACTCTGTTGCGGACTTTTTAAACTTCTCTTGAGAACGACAATTTGTGGTCCTGCAGCTTCAACGGCTGCGTCCAACCATGCAGAGGAACCAATCCCTTTTCTGGGTTCCGCGGCAGAGGCTCCCATTGGTTGTTCGCTTGTTCGGGCCCAGACGCCTGCGCGGCTAGTACTCCGTTCAGAAAAATGGCCTTGTGTGTCGGAAACTTGAATAAACATCAGTCATTCATGAATTGAACGACGGGCCACTTGGCACACGGAGTCTCTGGGAACACAAGGAGAAACTCCTTGATTTGAATGAAACGAACGGCTGCAGCTGAAATGGAGAGAACAAGGATCTGTGGGTCAGACGGCCCACACGAGGAAACGGCTGACCACGCAAATGACTCCGATGAGAGTTCAACCGCAAACGATGAGATTATGGACGTGGAAACAGACTTTGAAGATGGTTCTCTGGAAGATTCTCCAAGAGAAAGAGAGGAGACGAAAAGGGTTAAAGCCGCCGGCAAATCTGCAACCAAAACGGACAGTTCCAAACCTCTTGAAGACTCAAACATGAATAGACGAACACTTCACCACGTCACGGCCAAACATTTCTCTCCAACGAACAGAAACCACAATTCTGGGACTTGTTCGTTGTTGAGTTCGTCCAAAGACACGAGCAAGCTGGTTGAATTTGAGGAAGGGCAGCGCTCCGACGAAGGTGGCCACGGTTCAGGTTCCGGCTCCGGGAAGGTGAAGCCCTACCAGCGGCACAACAAGCCTCCGTACTCCTACATCACCCTCATCGCCATGGCGATCAGGGACTCGGCCAACCAGCGCCTCACCCTGTCTGAAATCAACGACTATCTGATGAAGAAGTTCGAGTTCTTCAGGGGAAACTACACAGGCTGGAGAAATTCCATCCGACACAATTTGTCGCTGAATGAGTGCTTCATCAAGGTAAATCGGAGAAGCTTCGAAATTTTTGCTTGTGCTGATAAAGAACGTGAATAATGAAATCCAGGAGGGAATTAAATTTATGTCTGAGTGTGAGTGGTCGAAGTTAGCGGGTACAATTGTGACAAGAATGCGCAATCACACTGTTGAGACTCCTGTGTCCAAGCATGAGAGGGACGTTGCATGGTTGGTGGTTGGTGTTTGTCTCCCTCACCCTGAGATGTCAAAGGCAAACCAGGGTTCTGCCGAAGCTGTACAGAGGGCGAGGGTCTGACACTCTGGTCACAGCCGTTGTGGCAACATTTCACGTCACCGCACTGCATTGATGTCACCTTTCATTTCATGCAGAAAACATGTTGACCAATCAATCAACATTGCACTTCAGTGCCAAGACTCCTTTCTGACGGCTTGCCAATTGATTGTCACAGGTTCTACGAGACCCCTCGCGTCCTTGGGGAAAAGACAACTACTGGATCATCAACCCTCACAGCGAATACATCTTCGCAGACGGGGCGTTTCGACGGCGACGAAGGCGTGCGGTGCGCCGGGGTGCCGGAGGAAACGTCGGGGGAGGCCCTGGAGGTTCCGGGGAGGAAGGAGGCCCGACAATCCCAACCCCTGCTTATTCGCATCCTCACTCGCACCCGCATCCCGCCGGGCCCGCCCTGCCTGATCCCACCAAGTACCACCCATCCCTACTTAACCCCATCAGTCACTACGGAAGCCACGCCATGGCTGGGTTGAACAGTGCCAGGCACCACCAAGATCAACAAGATGTCTTGAAGCCGGCCAGTGCTTTCACCATTGACAACATACTCAAAAGCAACACAACAGAAGAGCAGCACTTAAAGCAGTTGAGGGACTTCAACAAAAGTATGGACATCCTCAGAAGTCACTACCACTATCACTTGCTTGGAGAGTCCGCATCGAGAGGTTCTGGAGCTTCAAGACCAGTTCTTCAGTTCAACCACAGAGCTGGGATGCCCATGGGGCTTCATCAAGTTCTGGGCCACCTTCCTGCATACACGTCACCTCTCTGGTCCCCCTTGGGTCTCCCTCCCAGTGTTGGAGGTTTTGGAGCAGGAGGGGGTGCTACTCTGCCTCCTGCAGTGAACCAGGCGGTGTACATGGAGGCCATCAACAGGTGGCTGCTCACCACAGCCCAGATGGGTTCCTCAGTGCCACCGACCGCACCTCGCACTCCCCCTGCAGGAGGACAAACGTGTACAGAGCCTCATTATTCGTGTGCACAATAAACCCAAAGACCTATCAACTTTGCCAAGGAAATGAAGGCGATTCAACATCTGAAGAGCAACCAAAAAGGCGTTGGGCACTTGTTGTGTAAAAGGTGATTGCAAGCGACATTCTTTCGAGCGGGTGTGCCAGCTGTTCTGAAAAAGAGACTTGACAAACTTGTGCTGAATTACGGAGAGACGGAGAGAGAGAGAGAGAGAGAGAGAGAGAAACCTGAGCTGATTCAAAATGAAACGCTGCCAGAAAGAAAAACAGGCTTTCACAAGATCTACACTGTGAAGATTGGACGAGTGCTCACATTAGCTCTGCATGAAATCAGCATCTCTTTGTACCAAGCTTCCATGTCTCGCAAACATTCATCAGTCTGGTCATCGCAGAAACAGATCTATCCAACTGAGTGGTTGTGCCCACTTTTTGGGAGAAAATTGCATGAGTCCAGACACTTTAAATTTGTAAACTGGTTGAATATGCAAAACAAGACATGCAAGTGAACGAGCGACGTTCTGCAAGTCACCTCACACACGTTGTGTCGTTTAAAAGTCTTCAGACAACTGCATGTTGAAATGAAATTTCAGTTCTGTGCGGTGACAAATGCAGAATGAGCTGTTTTTCTGATTTTTGGCACACGACCATGCAGCCTTGCAGTTGAGAAAGCAACGTTCTTCTCCACGTTACGTCTGACACGACACGGTTTGCACAGCGCGAGGGCATACTCGTGGCCTCGCGGGCACTGTTTGTGTGTTTTTGACTCACCTCTTCACCTCAACAAGTATCGACTGAGTTGCACACGACAAGCCGACGACCCGGCGCAAACACGGTGCTGCAGCCGTGGAATTCTCAAAAGATTCCTGCGACCGCAAAGTTTTATTTTATCACGAAGAATGTCGCAAAAATTCTTGTGTGTTTCTGTTGTCAAGTGCGAGCGGCGATCATGTAGCGACAATTTTTCCCAGGAGACGCAAAATAAGCTGTTCCATAGAAACACAAGACAAAAAGGGGTTCAACACCGGGGCCTTCGAAAATGCCAAATCTGAGCTGCACACTCGTGCGCCCACGAAAGAATTGTGAAATAAAAGGACACAAGAAAATCTGAACAAAGTCCTCTGTTGTCTTGCTTTCTCCAGTGGGAACTTAGGAAAGGATGGAGAGGAGAGTGAAAAAAATTACTGTTACTGGTGTTGCTTCGATTTTTGCAAAGGGAGTGAATCACTGCAACACAAGTGTTGCCCCACCTCACATTGTCCACCACGACTTGCAATTTTTTTTCCTCCTCCACACACTTCAGTTCTTTTTTCGGCGTCGCAGTCCAGCAAAATCGGTGTTTTGTCCTGGCGTTTGTGTGAACAAAACTGTGAGCTGGCAATCTTTGTGGAATCGGTGCAATCGTTTCAAAGTGATGCCTGATTGTTGCGGGTGATTTCAACTGCCGTTCGGACAGATGCGAATCGTATTGATTTCCAGCCAATGACAGCTGTTTGAACAACAACCAGTAGCGTCTCCAGTTTCTGTTGGTTTGTTGCATCTCGTATTTCTATTGGTTTATTGCGAGTCCGGTTTCTATTGGTTTGTTGCTTTGTCCATTGAGTGATAATCCAGGATGATCCGGATTAGTATTTGGACAGTGCCACTTATGACGAGAATTCATTATGGACAAAAATTTATCAAGTATTTTGCTCAGTTACACCATCCATTTGGCCGTCATAAAATGTTGGATAATGCACTCTCATTTTGCCCCTTCCTTTCAGAATTGCAATCAACATAAACCCATGTTTTCACTTCTTTCTCTGGAGCAGTTTGCTCCAATTTGTGGTGTCATCAATGCCGCCCATGGAGGCTTGGGCTTCCTGAGGCTTACACTTTGAACTTGTCAAAAGTTAATCGCATTGGACATCATAAAACCCGGGCGTGTGGCATGCATTGGGTTTCATATTCAATTTTTTCGAAAGGCTCACCGGACATGACTGCATAACTGCCCAGAACAAGTATTTCTGCAAGCGTCCGTGAATATTTTGCTGGGGAAGTACTTGCTGCACGAAAGGACAACACCGTTGTTGAACCATGGGATCCTGGGAGACTCAAATACCACGCTCCATGTGCGTGAATTCTTTCTGCGTGGGAAGTGAATATGAGTTGGTGTAGCCCCTCTCCCGAAGGGTTGCATCCTGACCAAATCCTGGGTTCTCTCCTTCGTGGTTTGTTTTGTGAAGCAGTCACTTGTCAAGCAGACACCAACGAACATGCAAATCAGTCGCACGTTTATTTGAAACCCGTGCACATTTATCTTTGACTCTTTCTTGCGAAATGTCGTTCATGTTGCAGTGAAACAATGGGAGGGGCGAGGGGTTCAAAGAAACAAAACCAAAGAAACACTACCAGTGACGACTGAGAAGTTTCTCTTTGGTAGGCTCCCCCTCAAGCAACCAATCTTTGTCAGAGGAGGCTGCTTCATACTTTGACAAAGCACGGCTATTGATGGGGAAACATGCTCGGGAAGAACATCACTTCTGAAACACACATTGATTTTGCAAGCCTTTTATGAACCATCTGGTGATTCTTGCGCTTCTTGTTTCCTCCTCAAATTGACTGTCAGGTCCAATTTTGAGTTCGCAATTTTTGACTCGGTTCGCACACAGGAATGTGAAGTGGATGTATCATGAATTCCCCTCTATCGAGCCGTTGTGTCATCTCGTTTTTTGGCCTGCGTTTGGCAGGAATGCGATGAAAAAGTGAACCCCCAAAAATTGTGCACATCATCATCATGGTTGATTGTATATTTACTCTTTGGTAGCTCGGGGATGAGTCTGTTTGTTCATAAAGAACAAAAGCAAACAGAGTTACCGAAGAAGCCGCGAGCCTGTGGATACTGTTCCTTGTTTTACTGTTTCCACTGTTTGCACCGAGTTGAGAAGGATCCTGAAAGGGTATCTCAGGTGCACAACCTGTCATGTTACCAATCCAGTCAATTTCTGTTGGCGAAAAATATCTGAACGCATTGAAAATGTAAGGAAAGCACAATAAAATGCCCCCACCTAGCTGCACAATGAAGCCTCCAGATTTTATCATGAATGATCAAGTACGAGCTCGTACTTTTGTTTTGTGTTTGGTTGTCTGAACGAAAAATTCAACGTCTCCCACGATTTTGACACCAAGTCGATGGAATCTCATTTTTAACAGTTGTTTCGTTTTCGTGGGAGCTAGTTCAAGCGTAGGTAGAGCCCAGGGCCTTGTTCAGCTGAACTGTGACACCAACACCACACTTTTGTGTGTGCTGAGGATACCCCATGTACTGAAGCAGAGGAATGAAGCTGTAAGAGCTGTGATCCAATTGAATGGGGTGACATCAGTTTGGGAAAGGACAAGAACATCCTGCACGAGAAAGCCTTGTTAAATGTTATCCCGTTCATCGCAGCTGGCTCTGACCCTTTTTGCTTCATTGTCCCCCAAGGACTGACACTGCTGAGTCGAAAATGCGTCCAGTTTTCCGAACTGCGTGTGTCAATGTCAAAAACAGAGGAACCCGGTCCTTTTGTGTCCCTGCAAGGAGAAATGGGGGACAGAACCGTGATGATCGGCATTTGGTGCTGTGGTTCTGCTGCCGTAGATGCAAGAGACGCTGCATGACTCCGCGCTGCTCTGTTCGCGGACGATGTTGTATGGTGGACCTTTCACCCGAGCAAGTGTGTGCCGTCCCGACAGACGACTGTCTGACGACTGCGAGTAAACCGAGTCGTTCCCCCAGGAATCCTAATGGGGAAAAACTTACGTCTCCAATCTCTTTTTCTTGTTGTAAGATTTGTACATAATTCCGGTCTCTTGCTGCCTGGGCACGAGACGTACGAGACCGAGACCCGGGAACATTGGCAACGCTTCAGTTGAAGGAGAGGAAAGACAAGGACATCCAGAATATATGAAGGAAGAAAATTGTTTCGTCCAAAGTTCTTCGAAAATGTGCAACGGCAAGGGTCGGACTCCTGAACATCTCTGCAGAAAATTTGATGTTCTCTGTTTGACCAGCTGAAACCACTCACGTTACCTGGTTACTCCTTTGAGTCACGTCACCCCTGCACCATACGAGGGAGGTCCAAATAAAGGGGTCTCGTGTCCGAAAAGTGTGGAACGATTTTTGCGATCAACTGAATGACTTTTAATTCATTCAAAGAAGTGTCCAAAGCATGCTATGCATGGAATAAAACTTTCCAAAAATTCATGTAAAAGAGTAAACTCCATTGCAAACTGAACTCAACAGTCAAACTTCGGCGAAACAGTCACAACAATCATCTCAAGAATCTGTCTCAGCTTCATTTTCTTCCTCTGAGTCTTCCTCATTGTCAAAGACGATCTCAAGTCCAAAGTCACCGGGGTCAACCTCCACATGAGCCCCCTCGAAGTACTCACCCCGCCCCTTGATGCATTTCATCCATCTCAGGGGCAGGGTGTGGATTGCATCATGGTACTCCTGTTGTGGCAGTGCCCGCAAGGCTCTTCTCACAGCAACTTGAAGATCGGCCAAATTTCAGTGCCGGTGTCCACGAAGCTGGTTTTTGAGCCGGGGAAAAAGGTAGTAGTCACAGGGGGCGAGGTCTGGACTATAGGGGGGATGAGGGATCATGTCAATCCCACTGGAACCGATCAAAGCCAAGGTGATTGCAGCTGTGTGGGTGGGCGCATTATCGTGATGCAAAAAGAAGTTGCGCCCCACCCATTTCTCTGGTCTCCTGCGCCTCAGCTGCTCTTTGAGCCTTCTCAAAATGTCACAGTAGTTGTCTGAGTCCACTGTCACTTTGGGATCCTTGAAGTCCACTAAAATCTCTCCTGTCTCATCAAAAAAAGCAGTCAACATGCACTTCCTTTCTGAGCGCTGACGCAAGGCTTTGGTCGGCCTTGAAGCTGTTGAACCTTTGGGGTGCCACTCACATGACAATCTCTTGATTTCAATTTCGAACACAGACACCCATGATTCATCCCCTGTCACAATCTTCTTGAGGTAGTCATTATCATCCTTCAAGGCCTGCATGTTCAGTTCACACATCCGGACGCGGAACAGCTTCTGTTCTGGTGTCAGCACTTTTGGGATGAATTTGGGGCACAGCTTGAATTGTTTCAGATCCTTTTTCAAGATGGAATGAGCCGAGGACTTGCCAATGTTCACCTGCTCCGCAATGTCTCTCACCATGATCCTTCTGTCAGCCTGGATGCAGTCTTGAACAGCCTGGATTGTCTCTGGTGTGCGGGCACTGCGTGGTCGTCCGGAACGTGGTCGGTCCTTCACACTGCCATCTCCCTCCCTGAATCTTTTGTGCCATTTCCTCACAGTTTTTTGACTCACAGATGTGCCTTGGAAACCTTGCTGAAGATGCCTCCAACATTGGATGGGTGTGGCCCTGGTACTCACAAAAAACTTGATGACACTTCTTTGTTCTTGGTTCAGCTCGGCCATGCTCAAAACAACTCTGGAACAAATGTAAAACACAAAGAAAAAAGCAGGCAAACCCATAACAGCTCAGAGACTTGTGCTTCCGCTGATTGCTCATGCCAGACTGACTTTGTGACCCAATTACAACGATCCCCGATCTTTGATCAGTGCATTCTCTGACCTTTCTGACTGCCCACATAGTCAAGAGCAACTTGACATTCATTTTGGGAAAAGTGGTCCTTCGCAGACCTCAAATTTCGGACACGAGACCCCTTTATTTGGACCTCCCTCGTAAAACATCCAGCGCACGTCAGGGGCCTGTCTCCTCACATTAGCATGCGGAACGTGTGTGGTTGTGGGGGACACTGGGGACAGCGTGTCCAGCAGGCAGACTGACACGCGGCTGACTGAGCCCCTGAGCACACAGGGTGCAACCAAGATAAGCTTTATTACTCCAATAATCCCAACACCCACACGTGGCCCGAAGCACAACCAGATTCTGTCCAATGGCACCAACACATGCATGCAGAGGTCTTGTCTGCACGGGGAAGATTTGCCATCAGAAGCAAGGAGTCACCCAACTAAAGCAAAACAATAGGGCGTACAAGTAGCCAATTCACCAAACAACACAAGCCAAGGAGCCACCGCCATCACACCAATCTTGAGACAAGTCTAAAGGGCTCGGTGTCGGCGTTGTGCTCTGGAACCAGTCCACAAAACCCGAACGCTTTGGGTGCAGTTTGTCAACAAGCTCATTTCTACGATTGGTCAATTGGCCTGCATGTGCAATCCAAGGATGTTGCTGCAAAACATAATCCTTGCAGGTCGACCAAGGGCGTCAAGGTTCACGATCAGATACTGCGACGAAACACGCCGTCCATTTGGCCCCCCTGAAAGGCAAGGTCATCCTGGATCAAATCACATTGTTCCGCCCTGACCCACAGTATTCCTCTGTGTTGTTTTCTCTTTTGCTCCTGAGTTTGTTCCTTCACCAAGGGCAGCAGCCAGGGTTTCCTTTCACAGTCAAAACAAAAATGAATTTCACTGGGAGCCGACAATCACAACGGGGAGTTTGAGCAGATTTTTCCGGTGCTGGTCTGACGGAACACCGTTGCTGGTGAGGATGTTTGAAAGGTGCAGAACTTGCAAGACACAAGGAAAACATCAATTCTTTTCAGGTTTTTCCGTTTGTTTGTACTGCAGTCAGGGATTCAGTTTTCTGCATACATAGAAGCAGCACTGGTTTCTTTTCACTGCAAAAACTTCGAAACATGCGTCCGTGTCGGAGTACATGCAGAGCGTACGGGAAGCAGGGTCGAATTTTTTCGGGCTTTCTATGGTATACGACATTTGATCAAACCAACGAAGTTTGTTTTCTTGTCAGTTCTTTGTTTTCCGTTTGGATCCAGATCTTATACCCTTTGTATTGAAACATAAAAAAGCCTTCGTCTTTTCTTGCCACTCACAAATGTCGGCCAATCTTGTTGGAAGTATCTTGCAGTTTACTTTCCTAACTTTTTCAAACTGAGCTCGATTCATCACGGTTGTTCAAACACGTGTCAAACATCTTGAAGGTTGCAAACAGGTTTCTTGTTTTCCTTCGACTCCCAGATTTGGATTTCAAGGGATTTGTTGAGTGTAATCTCCTGCAGAGATGCTCATGTCCTGTAAACATGTGCAAACAATGAAAAACTTCGATTCTACCCGCATGGAACAAAGCATCACAGAAGCAACAGGGCGTTTTCTCTCAAAAACACTTTTTGGTTCGAAACACCGCTTTGCACACCTGGATTTGTCAACCTCCCAACAACAGTGGGTGGAGAAATAAACTGTTTCAAGGGGTCAGAAACCGACAAAAAAAGGAACACATTTTTTTTCGCGAGGCAGAACCAGAAACTATGAAAATGAAAACGGAAGGTCTGTCAGTGCGAGACTGGGGACGACGTTATTTCTTCAGCGGTTGAAGGGGACAAGCCCCAAGGATCCTTCCTTGGATGCAAGCTTCACGCTCTACCACACATTTCAGAGGGCCGCATTCGTGGCTCAGGAGGTTGGTCAACATCTGCACAACACCAAGTCACCGAAATTGGTGAAAGACAAAGTAGAATCTCACACTCATTGAAGGCAGCAAAACAAATGAATTGCTCGAACGAGAAACACATCGCTGCAAGTGCAGATCAAATAGACGGCAACCAAGTGGAACATGATATCAGTGCATCCATGGTTCTGCGTGTTCGAGTGAGCAACTTGTCAAATTCCGCTTTCTTCACAGACTTGAGATGCGCATTGGTGTCACTTTCAACTCCATCCTCGTGGAGAAAGGTGGTTGATCATTCACACTGAACGAGGCTCTTCAGTGCCAAAAAGATGAAAAAAACATTTTGTTTTGTTTCTTTCTTCTCAGAGTCTGTCAATTGACGCAAAAACATGAATGTGCATGAGAACACAGATTTTGTTCGTCTTGTTGGAAACATACACTCGCGACAAACAGGCGATTTGTTTTCTCCCTGCAGTCATCCAGCAACGGGCTTCTTTTTGTGAATGGGAAAAAGAAAATTAAAATTCAATACATCAAACCAGCAGGGAGCAAGTTGACAGATGTATCGATATTAAATGAACGCGGTCTGTAACGATTTGTTTGCATTGAAATTTGATGCAACAATGGAAATATGATGGAGAGCGTAACTGCCTTTTCTGCATGTGGGATCCAGGACGTGTTCAACAGACCTGATGTTATCAGAACCCGAGCAGAAGAGTTCGCCTGATATTTCTGAGAAATGCTTCGGCCTCACAAAAGCAACGGAGGGAACAAAGATTGGTCACAGGCTATCTATCTCAAGGGAAAGGACCTCGAACTTCATGAAAACGGCCATGGAAAATCCGTTCTGGTCTGTCTGTCTGTCTGTCTGTTTGTCTGTCTGTCTGTCTGTCTGTCTGTCTGTCTGTCTGTCTGTCTGCACAGGTGAGTGCACATGCATGTCCCGAGGGCCCTCTGCGAAAGGCAGGTTTTGTTGTCACCACCATTTGCAAGGTGGGTTCCGAAAAGAAGAATGAGCCAGATCCTGTTTTGTCACAATACGATGGGCGTCAAAGTCGACAGACCATAGTGTGTGCATCACACAGGTTCCAGGCCATAAGGTCATCAGAGCCACTGACCTGTCATGATGTGGTCCGTTTGAAAATGTTTCCCCGGCTTGTTCCATATCCAGGAGGGAATGACTTTCTTTCAACACAAACGGGAAATTTAGCAAAATCGTGACAAATTTGGCCCAAAACGTTTCTCCAGGACAACTTCTCCGTTCTGGCTGTTCTTGTTTCTTTCAGAACACTGAGATTCTTGGATGTCCAATGGTTCTGGGATCATTCAGGTCAGACAAGACAACGGAGATTTTTTTGCATCACCCACCCTAAAAAAAGAACAAGCTGTCACAGTCATGAGCTGCATGGTGCTGCCTTGGACCCAGATCCACGAAACCACGATGATCCCTGAAGCCCACACAGTGGTAAATCTAATTCGTGGAGAAAATCCAGTTTTTGAGCAAAAAGAACCCACAGGTTGCGTTTTGTGCAAAGTGCGTGAAAGATGCAGGGATGTAAAGTGGAACGTCTTTCTCCCTGGGCTCCACCAAATGGTTCTACACTCTGCTTGAAGATCAGTAATGTGGGATTGTCTACCATGTAGTGGCTCTGCCCTGTACAGGGGAACCATGCATGCTTGGGAAAGATCGCCTTCCTTGCGAACAAAAACCTGATTTGCCTCAATGACCGACCATGGTGGGGCTGACAACTCTTTACATCTCCGTGTAATTTGGACAGCAACATCGGAAATCTGAATTTTGGCGCATGTGAGCTTTACTGTGGCACAGCACGAGTCACTCAGATCCGTGCTTGTGTGTGTGTGTGTGTGTGTGTGTGTGTGTGTGTGTGTGTGTGTGTGTGTGTGTGTTTACGAGGACCGTCTCAAAATAGACCGATCGGAGGATGGAAAAGTGTTCTCACAAGTACAATTGTATGTGTACCAACAAGAACATCACAAGTACATCTTGCCCTACCTAGTAGTACCTTCTATCCACAAAAAAAATTAAATTTTTGTACTCATGAGTACAACTGTATGCTCAAAAAATAAATATCATATAATAACCTTCCTACACTACAATGATAAGTTGAGATATCTATGTATAAATGTGAGAGAAAAATGAAGTACAAACACCTTGTAATTCCAAAACATTGTTTGGCTCTAGGAAGAATTAATCTCTGATAGCCAACAGACAAGTTTATCTAATTTTTAAATGGTCAAAAGAGGTCATTTAGCTGTAACACAAGGTCTACTGAACTATAGGATTGATGAGCTGTATTGACATATTCATGTGGTACAAAAAGTTTTCATGTTTGACCAAACAAAAAGATGTACGGTCCTCCAATCGGTCTATTATGAGACGGTCCTCGTACATCTGTCTGTGTCCCAAGGCACTCCGACCTGGGCCTTCAATCCAGAAATTTTTGCAAGCAAGGAAGGGGAGGGGCTGCAACTTTGGCGGGTATCACAGAAAAGTGGAAAATCTTGAACACGCCCTGAGCGTCGCAGTCAGCATGCACGAGAAAAGTATCAGAATTTTCCCACTGACACCTGCATCAACACATTCCAGATTGTGGTGGTAAGTCACACACCGACACATGATGCTTGAACACTGTCACCATTTTTGCGTCTGACGACCAGAATTTTGCGAGAATCAGGGAGCCCTGGCTCAACTGGACAACAGAACCTTGTCAAGCAAAAAACTTTGCACAAGCTTGATGTTTGGACCCGAAAGCTGTTTGTTTTTGATGTTTGCGTGTTTGCTCGCTGGTCACTCACTGGTCAGTTTATCAACTGTCCGTCCGTCACTTTGGCTCCGACAGGAACCTGAGTGGAATTTATTTCCTAAACCCGACCTTTTCTTTGGGTGAAACTTGAATTTTGACCCAACCAGAAGAAAAGGGCAAGAACAGTGGTCAAAGCTGTCGGATTTGAGTTCGTACAAATTTACGACCAAACAAACAGAAGCACAGAACCAAAGTTCTTTTGTGCTCGAAGACCAAAGTTGTCAGAAATGAATCCAAAGAGAAGACCACGGCTTTGATGAGGAACGATGGAAAAAGGTTTTGCACACTTTCAATCGGAAACTTTCAACTCTGGAACAGTGTCCTCACCTGGAGGTCACAACAGGCACTACAATGCACGGTTGCACTGCAGAGAAACAAGTCTGCTCGAGACGACTGGTTTCGGTGACGTACGACTTTATTCGAAACGAAAGGTCTCCCTATCAACGCAACTGAACTGCTGAAAACACGTTTTGACGAACTGTTTTGTACAACTGAACAAATGCATCACTGACTCATGAACACAAAACGAAACAGAAGAAATCGCGTCCTCATGTGTTCGAAGAAGCAAGGATCCACTTCTTACAGCGTATGAAACTGAAGACGACTGGACACGAGCACAGCTGACGTGGAAAACAATGGCACAGAGCAGGTTTCCCAACGAGCAGACCTGATCAAACACGACATGAACCAAGAGGGTTCCACTTGACTGCAGTTTTCTAGTTTTCACCTTGGAACAAAGTCTTTCCTTATGTGTTGCTCACGGAAGTTTTCACCAGACGACGCGCATCAGTGCTGTGACCACTTGATACTCTTGAGGTCGATTCCTTCCTGCACCATCTCCCACAGCGGACTGCAATGCGGGTTTTACGAACTGTAGCGAACTGACCGTGTTTGTTTGCAGTGAACCGAGGGACTGAGGTACACGATATTGAAATTCCGACTCAAAACGCATTCTTTTTGTTCAACTGACCTCATTTCACGCAGACGCTTGGCGTGCTGCACACATTTCTGCACCGTGTAGTCTACTTCTTCCTCTGTCGTGAACCTCCCGATACCGAACCTGGAACATGAACAAAAGAATTTTCAACTCTGCAGTAAAAAAACCCTGTCGTGTGTGACCTCTTGGGCCCACACGGTTTTTCGCAGGGTGTGAGAGCTCTGTCATCAATGTGACGAACTGAACAACACCTTTCACTTTTTGTCTGCAAATCGCAAAATTGTGTGATTTTCTTTTGTATTGCCTGAGAATTCGTGAGCGGTTGCCGCAGGTTCTTGACAGAGCTTTGCCGACGCTCTCTTGTTCCCGTGTGAAAATGCACTCCAACGAGCAAACCACAGGCGACAGAGATACCCTCAAAAGAAAGAGCGTGTGAATGACCTGATGGAAGAGTGCGCGAGGTCCTCGTCCGCCCCAATCGCGCGCAGCACATACGACGGCTCCAGCGACGCTGACGTGCACGCGCTGCGACAACACGACAGGGACGTCAGAGACACGTTTCGTGGCGACGCGTGCAGCAGTTCAGTTTTGGACGAACATGGTTTTCTGAGAGCAACGCAATTACGTCCGCACGGAAAGGAAGAAAGTGAACGTCGACGAAGAAGGACAACAGCGGAAACAAGCAACAGTTGAAAGCCCTTCGTACTTTTGACTGATCAGACGAAAATGTTGATGTTGACAACGCAAATTACACAACGGGAAAACGTCAAGACAGGTTCTTGCACACCATCACCACCACGAGTGTGGAAACACAAGTCTGTTGAACTCACCTTCCTGAAGAAAGCGCGATGTCCTTCAGCGCCATCAGGAGACTTTCACCCTCGACGTAAGCGAAAGACAGGTTCACACAACCTGTAACGAAGAAACCAGCATGTGGATAAATGAACAACAGACCAATCATTCGGGAGTAAAACACCACCAATCGACCATCCTGAACATTTCTCTTCATTCTTCCCTTTGTATCTCCAACAACCAGAACTGATTGCAGTAGAAATGTGGCACTTCTTTGTTTGAACTGAGGCACAAGCCTTGGTCGCATTAACTTCAAAGGAATTGGTGGAGGAGGGGCTTTTCACTGGCACATGAAACTTTTCTTCGTTTTGGACAATGGCACCTGTGTGCAGCTGCATCAAACCGCAAAAAAGGACGCACTCAGCATTGAGTCAAACGTTTCTCACCTGGGTAATTCTCTTCGGGGTCTCCATTGCGCACGACGTGCGGAACTGTTTTCGTGATTCCGTCAATGAGTCGCTTTGACAATCGACTCACATGTGCGTGATCATACTGCAGGGAAAAAAATGAACACGAGTCACTGAAATCCTTGGGTCCGTCAAAATGAAATCAATGCAAGTCAAGCGGGATACGAGTCGAAACAAAGCAGCAAATCCGTATGAACCAAGATCGCCGGTTTTATACAGACACTGCACTTGAAATGAATTGGTTCATTCAAACTTTGTAGTGTTTTTTCATCCATTGGACAACAGCAAACGTTGTGAGTTCGTCCTCTCATTCACTGCTCGCTTCGTTTTCGCTCCCCCCCTCCCTTGCATTCCAGTCTGTCTCACCCACCACACGACTCCCGACAAACCTCCATCTCCTTTGACGCCAGTTCGCACGCCGCGCCCAGTCCCACAACGAGCGGCGTCGGCACGGTGCCGCTGCGCATGCCGCGTTCCTGACCGCCGCCACTCTGCGGCGCCTCCAGTCTCACCCGCGGCCGCCGCCGCACGTAGAGCGCGCCGACACCTGCAAATAGGGAATGGGACCCAAATTTACCCACAGTTGCACAAGATAACGCCCAGTCAGTGTGTCTGTGTTGACGGCAAATACATCTCATGAACGCATTCACGTCACAGCCAGAATTGATCAGTCCAAACAGCAGAGTGAACGTCATGCATTCTGCACCTGTTTCATCTGAACGGTGTCTTTCTTCACGTAATCTTGGCAATCTGCCAGAACAGCCGATTTCTCGTCAACATCTTCGTTTGGAAAACACGTACCCTTGGGTCCGTAGATCTTGTGTCCGGAGATGGACATGAGGTCAATTTTCTGCGCCTCCACGTCCACCAGCACCTTGCCAATAGCCTGCGCTGCGTCCGTGTGGAGAAATACCTTCTTCGACCGGCAAAGCTCACCTGCGGAATGAATGTCAAGAAACAAACTGAGGTGACCATTGCGTACGTGTTGCACAAAGAAAATGGTTCTCCGACCGAAACCTTGTCAAATCGGCCGAGCGTACTCACCTATCTCTGTGATGGGTTGCTTCACACCGATTTCGTTGTTGACGAACATGATGGAGACCAGCGAAGTGTCGGGTCGTATCGCTGCCTCCAGTTCCTGACGCAACAAAAAGCTCAACAGCCTCAACTTCAACCGTGTGTTCCAACTCACAACAGATCAATCATTTCACGCAAACATCACACAACACCAGAATCAGTGTGTCGTGATCTGAACAGATTTTGAGCAAACTGTGGACGCCAATTGTCCGTTAAGTGGTTGACGTGCATGGCGTGATAAAAGGCCTCATCAGCACTACACACCTTTACACTGACGAGTCCATTTGTCCCGACGGGGAGGTAAGTAACGGTGAAACCCTCCGCCTCCAGCTGGCGGCACGAGTCCAAAACGCACTTGTGCTCCTGCAGGAGAACATGCTGGTCACAAACTTGGAGCAACCGGCGACATAATCTCAAGTGTTTTCTCGGTGTTGTTTTGAGCTGCTCAGTTTCTCTATTCTTCCTCTTCCTGAGCATCATGACACCATGGCAGACGTCTCTCTCTATGTCTCTCTCTATCACACACACACACACAGCACTCCTGACCGTCTGTGTGGTGATGACGTGCTTCTTCTTGCTCTTGTAGAACCTGGCGACGCCCTTCACGGCGATGTTGTTTGACTCGGTGGCGCCGCTCGTGAAGACAATCTCTCTTGGGTCCGCGCCGATCAGGTCCGACACTTGCTGCAAATTTGTCAAAAGATCGATGACCCAACCCGCCTTTTCAAGTTCCCAACGATCACAATTTGCTGAGGGTGGCGTGTGAAACACACACGCATAACACACACACTCACACGACTGGGATTGTTTTTACCAACGATTTTCTTTTTCGGGAATGGTGGTGTTTGTTCTACGCACCTTGCGTGCCTTTTCCATGGCTGCCTCACTCTCCCAGCCGTACGCATGGGTGCGTGAATGAGGATTTCCGTACTGAGACACTTCATATGGAAGCATTGCGTCCAGCACTCTGGGGTCCTGTCCCAAGAAACACGAAACATGGACATGATAACTTGCGAAGCACGACCGCCTGTAGTCAAGGATTCAGGCCGACATCCAAGTTTGCGAAGTTTTGACAAAACAAGTCAAAGCAGCATCAAGTACCAATGGGGTTGTTGCCTGTACATCCAAGTAGAGGGGCCTCAGTTCTGGGTTTTCTGCAAAGTGAATGAAAGCATTTGTGAGGCACCGAAGCACACGACAATTTGTCAGGTTGTTTCAAAAAAGTTGAAGCAATATTTTTGGAACTGTCCAACTGTTGCGATCACCACATTTTTCATTCTTGTAAACGCCTCATTGAAGTTAGTTGATTGGAAGCACCTTTTTCACCGACTGCTGCGGTTGCCTGTTGATGTGCCGAAGCCGACGTGTTCAGAGTCCTGCGCACGACGGGGGAAGCAGCACGACGACAAGCGGTGACCGCCGAGCGACGGCAAAGTGACTGCAACATCTCGAACTGTGCCTGAAAGTAAAATTCACACAGAGAAAAGTGGGGTGGGGAACTTTTGCTGGACTTTTCAAACTCGCATGAAAAATCTGTCGGTGTTGGTACAGGAGCGACGCAGGCCTGGAAGGCAACCCCCAGATGACCACCACTTGCGTTTGCTAACAACCTACCAGCCAAGATTTCAGGACGTGGTGTGATCTAGATCTGCGTCACAACGCCAAAAAGAGCCTCAAAAACATGCTGCTTTCGAGACAGCTTGTTGCACCACTTCTTGACTCAAGTTTTCACACTGACAATTCACTTGATTTCAGGCACCACCATATCCTGTTGGTTCTACAGATAGGCAACGCCTTAGTGTCCGAGAGGCATGTGGCTTGGTTCAGCATTCTGTCCGACAAAGAAATAAACTGCACAAAAAATCTTTCAACACTCACTTCGAGGGGACGACTCTGCTCAGTTTCCTCGACGCATCAGTTTCAAAAATAAATGTGTGAACATTTTTCCAAAATCCTCTCTTTAAACAACAAATAACATTAATTTTAATCAAGGAAATTATATTATGCATTTGTCAATCATACCGCACAATCAAAGGAAAACACATCACAGAAAGTGTTTTTGAAACTAACGTGGAAACATTCGCAACCGACCTTGACCTTAACTTTCGCTTCTGCTCGAGTTTACCTTCTTCTGCACAAAGCTCGAAACAGGAGTTCCAGGTAAGTTTTGTCACCACTCACGACTTTTCATTGGAAGCTGGGAATCAAACCCTTGCCACCCAAAATCGTTGTTCCCTCCAAGTTTGATGGTTGTCTTTGCAACAGGTCTTTTTATTTTGTACGCAAATCTGAAGTCAACCCCCCACCCCTTTCACCACACATACACAAACACCCAGTCGTGCCCTCACTTTTGTCCAATTTCGGATCCGGCAGAGAACAAGAACTCAGTGAGCAGAGCAAGATTTTTTTGTTAGAACTGAGTACGAGCGAGTAAACCAACGTTTTTGTGGCTTGAAACATGAAACACGATCACGTGTTCAAAGCATGATTCTCGCATGTTTTGTGATGAACATCCTGCAGCAAAGTAGCTGTCACGCCCTTGCCTGGATGGTCAAATTCTTCAACGGGTATCATCGAATAGCTCTGGCATTGGATATGCGAGATTGCAGGTCTGCCAGCCTGCATGAATTTTCAAGTGACGCGCGTGGTTTTCTTGTGGAAGTCCCAGGCAACAGTCGTCATATTCCTGATCGATCCGACACGCTCACCCGTCAGGACTTCGAAGGGTTCTTTGGGCTCGTACATTCCCCCTCCCAACGACCCTCAGGAATTTAGGTTTGGGGAAAATCTTCGGGTGAATCCGGTTGAAAAAGTTGGGACTTTGCAATTTCCTTTGAGGTTATCCCATTCCCATTTCCCTGCACCTTCACCCTCAGCTCTGACGGATCCAAGATGGGTGTTGTGGGGCGACCTTCCTTATGAGCCGACAATATCGAAGCTTGGAACCTCAAAATTTGTGGGGGTTCGTGTGAATTTATTTGAAAGTACGAGTGGCTCCCAAACAATATCAATATTTAACACACAAAAATGCGAAAACCGGTGCGCATTTGGTGCAAACTTGGGGAAAAAATTCACATTTGGGGATTGAGGGGCCTTGCCCCCCAGGCTCGTCCAGGATACGCTGGAGCTCAGATTCGTTGGACCAAAAGAGGAACCACACGCATAGCCTGTTCCGTGTCATCCTGTCGGACGATGAAGCTGAACTTACGCACTGGGCATTTCGATGAAATTTGCCAGTTTCTTGGTGTTTGACTGTTTTGCACTGGTTATCATAATGTGAGAGGTACGAAGAGAATGAGGCCACAAACAACAAACATCCGTTTTGAAAACACGTCGTATTGTCCGGAGGTCTCGCACTGAACAACCTTTCTGGCGAGGGCGAGCTCATCGAATGTTCAGGTGATTCGGCCAGATTGGGGATCAATGGTCAGTGGCTCCGCTGCGAAGTTCCCCAGTGAAATTAAGAGGTTTCTTCATTGGTTGTTGTGTCAACAGACAGCGCTCGCCAGGTGGGGGGGGGGGTGGCTGTCGAGGGAGCTAACAACCAGTTTGAGCTGTTTCAGGCAGAAATAATACCGCCATTTCTTTCTTGCAGCACAAAAGTACAGCAGAAAAACAACGCAGACGTAGCGCCTAGATGGCAACGAGCCTGACCCGATTTCTGCTTGGGGAAGTGATCCTGTCCGCCGCCCACAAGTCGCGCAGGCCCGCTTGCTTCGCTGCTTTCCGATGCTACAACCGAAACAGGCAAGGCGACCGTCTCGGTCCTGGATGCACCGGCAAAAGGTTGAGGCGGTAGCTTTCGCCCCTGACAACCGCGGGCGGTGATCACCAAAGTGAATTTTCAGTCGACAAATGGAGTGAAATTTCAGCCACTGTCAAGGCGGTGATCACACTGGAAAATTCTCAGTTGTGATCAGGGGTGACCACTGCTGAAAATGTTTGACAGTGATCACTCAATCCCTTCATACAGTTTCTCAGCGGTGATCAGACTGTCAAAGTTGACTGAACGAGCTGTGTCCTGTGGACACGTTGCCTCATTTGCGAAGTTTTGTGTCAACAAACCAGTAGATCTCGCGAACACAACCTCCAGGACACGTGTCTGTTTTTCGCAAGGTGAAAGAAAGGAATTGTGTCTTTGTTTGCAGAGACACGGTGGAGGAGTTGTTCCCTGCGCGACTTATCCTGCCAGAGAACCACGGCTATGTCCCCATCCTGACGCCGCCCCAGATCACAACACTTCTCTCCACATTCGAGTCCAACATTCACACCAACAAACCACTACGAGGTCAGTGGGGTGTTTTTCAACTTTGGCGAGAGAGAATTCCTGTGAGTCTGGACCTGCGGGATCACGAAACAGACTCCATCACGCGTGATAGATGTGTGTGCTGTAGGTCAGAAAGCGGTCGCGGGGTACGACACGAATGAACTGGAATCGAACTCGCCCATAGAAGACCGCCGCGCGCAGGCGCAGTTGGTGCAAACGGACGGTGCGCTTTTCGCGGTGCTCGATGGACATGGCGGACCTGCGTGCGCACAGGCGGTCAAAGAGAGGCTCTTCAACTACATCGCGGTATCGCTGCTGCCTGCACAAACACTCGAAGGTACGAGTACAATGTGATTTTGGTGTCTTTCCCTACCGTCAGGGTTCCCACCACACCTGGAAAACCTGGAAAAACAGGGGGTTTTGGGGCAAAAACCTGGAAAAATATTGCAAAACCTGGAAAAAAATTTTGCCTTACCCTGAAAAGCCCAAGAACCTTAACAATATCTAAATATATACACATTATATAATATAAAAAAATATAGATCAAACAAGAGGTCCCAGATTTTTCTTTCTTTATTTGCACAAAGTGTTTAGAAATTATTGGTTTTTGTCAGAACTTCAAAAATGTAGTTCTGATATGAAGAACTTATGTTAAGCTTGAGTATTGAGGATAAAAATCTCAAATATTCCAATGAGAACTGGTTATTTTCTACTTCAG
>JAAUXT010063919.1_pt1 | contig 21479 bp, 17 predicted proteins | sample 7278171 | NCBI WGS metagenome assembly JAAUXT01 (sample SAMN14350112, study PRJNA611818) | marine sediment metagenome | isolation source: surface marine sediment (1.8m) | place: French Polynesia: Moorea | collected 2018-08 | reverse complement strand
GGGGCACTTGGCCTCTAGACCAATCAGAAGGCTGGATTTTGAATTCTAGACCAATCAGAGGCCTTCCCGCCCTCATTATCTCTGCCCCATAGTGGGGGGCTCTTCTCTGGTGTTCAGATGGGTTGTTCTCCTTGCATAAATACGAATAAGCTTCCAACCTAATCGTGAAGATTGTTCTTGGCACTGGTATGGCTTTCCTGAAAAAGTTGGTTCCTTGTTCATGTTTCTTTCGTGTTGTTCATCTGCGCGTGTTCCAGTCAAAACAAACACAAGAACAGCTCAAACAGATTTTCTGCTGTTTGAATTCCTTGTCCTTCTTGGCTTGAATCCCCTGGTTCTGCTGCAGAAGCCACTGTGTCGTGACTTGAATTTACGACAGAAAATTAGCTTTTCTCTCCAAATTAGACGTTTTGTCGCGCTTTTTCCTGTGTCAGTCTGAGTCCAAAGAAACAAAAATAACATTCCAACATTGTCTTGATGATATGAAGTAATTGCCATGTTTCGAAGGCCCACACCTAATACTTTGACTGCACAGGTCTGTACAGTTCAGTAATTTAAAGTTGGGCCGCGAGGCACTGTCAGATGCCAGGAAGCTGTAATTAGAGAAGTTGATTACCGTTTCCATATGTGATTTCCCCTGAGCACAATTATTGCCTGATAGAGCAGGATGTTAGGGGAAAGACGAAGTCGGTGGAGGAAAGGGCAACTCACGGGCTCCTGGCGCGGGTCAAGTTGCATCGCCTCTCGCGCGACTCGGTGAAAGCAAAACGTGGCAGATTTGAATCCGACCTGTTTCCGCAGTTCCCTGCGGGCCTTTCTTTCAACAGAGTGAGTTTTGATTGAGGCCTTCCTGCAATCACAAAGCAGCAGCTTTGCCGAGCTTTGTTCCCAGAGACAAAAGTTCCATCATGGAGGCCGGTGGGTCTGACTGCACCAGAAACGCACAAACTCGATGGGATCTGGGGACAGTCGTTTGAATATCCACACAGCACACCTGGTTTGCAGTGCACCTTCCAGCAAGCGCAGCGTCAGACTTGCCTGAAATTTGTGCATGTTTGTTTGTAAGGAAACAACTTGCGATTGCATCGGAGACTCATCCATGGCCACAGATCAAAAACAATTCGGATCAATCTTCCTCAAATTTATCGGTACCTACGTGCGCGTAGACTGATATTGCTAAGTGTGCAGTGTACTACACTTGCTTCCAGGCTGCCAAAACAAAGTCAATAAAGTTCTGTTGACTTGTCAGGCAACCATCATCAACCTTTCCAGTCTCATTGTTATCTTCATATCGCTTTGACAGAAAGGTAAATTGATCCCGACTATTGGTAGGAAGTCAATGTGTAATGAAGCAGATATCTATTTCTGTCGAAGTTCACCAGATTATTTCATTCAATGATTCGTGACAAGCTGCAAGCGTAGAAATCTTTCGTTCTGCAGTGCCTGCATGGCACATGGTCTGTGGCTCTGCATACGGGCGTGAAAAAACGTGCAAGGATCCAGATCTACGTCCGAAAGCACGGAAATATCTCCTACACATCATCCAAATACGAGCGCAAAAACGCGATTTGAACCTTTATGAGAATCTTCTGCTTGATGTGGATTCCCTTGATTCGCTTGGCGTTAGCTTCCATCGCCTTGTCCTCGAAATGTCATGGCTGCATGGGATCTTCAACGGCTGAGCAGGAGTGGACACCAAATATCTGGATGTGCATCGAAACGCAATTTCCGACCAGGAAGAGACCAGTCAGCGATACTGCTCATTTCCATGACCCCACAACCTCGCGGAGTGTGAGCACTTAATTAGATATCGATACTCATGTAATTGCGATGAGGTAAATCGATGGTATATATTTGTTGAAAGTCAAGAGAAATCATCCAGGATCTAACAATCTGTAGATTTATTCAATGTCTTGTCATTGCTCAAACACGGATTGGACAATTCACAAGAAAACATTGGACAAACGTTGGGTGGTGGTTACATCTACTCGAGCTCAAACCTTTCCGTCATTTGTAAACAAGAAATGTGCGAGGCGGCAACGTACACTGTGCGTTGGAAGGAAGAGAGAACATGCAGATTAATCTGATCATTTTTAGTGTGGCCACAGAAAGTGTCTTTGTATCCAGAGCTCCAAGAATCCATGATAGAATGTGAAATTGTGTCGATCCTCGAATCCACTCATCCTGTTGTGCTATCTGGAGTTACAGGGCGCCGTGAGGTCCACGGGCAACCGCTTTCTCTCCGCGTTCTGATGTGTGTTCGCTTGGAATGTATCAGCAGTCGAGCCTGAAGGGGGATTTGGTCGTGATTTAGACTCTTTTGTAGTGTTATTAGGGGGCGATCCGGGAGGCACTAAATCCAGAATGCAACATTTATCGTCCTCGAGGTGACAATCCTGCATCGCTTCAACTGGCGGTGGCGGAAAGTCCGGGTTGGAGTTGCAGCCTGCGAAATCACTGGTTCCGAAGCTTCGCAAGGCGACGCTGTGATTGCCGCTCGCGCCGCGCTTCCCGACATCGTAGATGTTTCTGTCCTGCTGGGGGCTACAGGTGAAGAACTGGGACAAGTTGCACGCTTCACATTGCGCTCCTGCGTTCAGTTCAATAGCCTGAACGTCTGACGTCACGTCTGACGTGATTATCCCTGCGTGACGCAACTCTATCATTTTGTACGACACTCCGACAGACTCCCTGTCACTGTAAATGCACGGTTCTTGTAGCAGAGCGTTGCTTTCCTTCATCACTCGAGCTCTTCGCCTTCTCTTGTGTCTGCAACAAACACGCCTCATAATGGTTCCTCAATCGGCTCTTGTGTGCGAGCGCTTTTCAAAATCAGCGTTTTTGTTTCGCAAAGAATGACAGAATAATTAGAAATGAGCCAACAGCGAGCCTACCTTCTCTGACAAATGAGGAGGGAGAAGAGGAATATCATCCCGATCAAAATTCCAAGAATTATGCCAATGCCAACAGCGATAAGAATTCCTGAAACAATTGCGTGTGTGGAATAAAGTTGTTTTGTCGACAACACCTTCAGTGTTTTGGCGCAATACAAATTTCACAAATTCTGGCGTACCGAATGGAAACTTGTTTTCTGATTTTCTCTTCCCACTGACGTGCCATTGCGAGTTTACGTCTGAAAATACAATTCGATAGTGCTGGAACTCAGTGCTGCAGGTGGGAAAAAGCACTGTTGAAGCAACAAACGACAAAGCAAAATAAACACCAGGACAACTGTGACTCAATTTGATCACAATTTGAGCGAGGGACTGACTGTGATTTCTGCTTGAAAAAATGTCAATCTGCATCGTTTATTGTTTGCGTTTCTGTTTTTCTCTACGGTTGGATTTACTGCAAACAATTGCTGAGCAAGCTTGACGGACGATTACCTTCAGTGCAGTTGCCGATGTCTCCCATCCACGTGGTCTCCTTGCAGACGAGGTGCCACGAGCGCGCCGTGTTGTTGCAGCGCACGACGGCGATGTCCCCCTGGTGGCGCGAGTAGGCGTTAGGGGGCGCCTCCAGGTGTGCGCAACCAACCGCTGCAACACACGCAACAACCGCTTGTGACAAAAGCGAAGTTGGCCATTCGCCCCGAAGTGGTCACTGCGCAGCATACCTGAGGTGCTTGAAAACACCAACAAACACGTGTTGTTGCTGTGATTGCATGTAAAGTTCTTCCAGCTGGGATCGTTCACCCCTGCCCCAACATTGAGTCAGCTTTTGAAGAAGCTGAACAAGACACACGAAGGAAGTGCAACCCATAGTGTGTGTCAGGTGCCTTGTTGGAGTGCCTTTCATTTGTGCTGTTTGAAGGAACGAGGTTTCTGAGGAGAAGGAAACGTGATCAAGATCAAAAGTGTAAAACAACGGCTTGACACATTAATGCTGGAGCAGTTTGCTTACACTGCTGCAGCAAAGCTGAGTTTCAACACCCACGTGCACTCGTACAAGGGTGTTTTCTGTAAGTCCTGATTCGTCGGCAACAAAGAAGGCAAATGGAACTTGAGTGCACACAAGTCTTTTCTTGTGAAAGGGAAGAAGCAAAGTTGTCAAAATAAAATTTGCGAACAGGTGAAAGAACTTCATACCTCGTGCAAATGTCAGTGTGTCTTGAGCAACAGAAAATGAGCGGTCAGAGACACTGCGTTCTTCAGTGGATCGGAGCCATGCAGTCAATGAGTCTGTTTCAGTGATCCAGACTGCCTTTTTTGCACCTGACTCACCAAGTACCCTTTGGGAACTGCACTGTTCTTTGACATGTTTGCTATGCAGACATTGCTGATCATGTGTGCTGCTGATCTGGTTGATCATTTTCCTCCTTCTCACAGGAAGAATTTCATCTTCACATGTCATCGACCGCATAACCCACTCGAATCAGGACTCAAGAAAACAAGCACTCTTGTAGGAGTCTCCAGTGTCTTTGAAATTGGAAAACAGGCTGTCAACTTTGAAACTTGTTGCAATCGACTGCAAGTCTTCGCAGAATTTCCTTGCATTTCTTTTTGTCGCAACAAATGCGTCAGATGACTTTGACTGCTGCGCTGCAAAGCGACTGACAGGTTTCTTCACTTTGAGGATGCAACATCAGACAGCGAAAAAAGAAAAGCTTGTGTGCAGTTCACAAGGGAAGTACTTTTCAGCTTTTCAATGCCGAGCTGCTTGAACATTTTGTTGATGAATTTTTACTGGAAGTGCATGGATATATTCGCTCAGTTGCGGACACATTTCTCTCGACGTCTTCGCCGTCTTCACGTACAGAACACAACTCGCTGGCGCACTGTCAGCATGCCGACCGGTGCTCAAGTCCCCGCAGCTTGCAACCTTACAGGCCTTGTTTGCCATGGGTTGGGTGCAATTGTCAGCTTGGAGGAAAATGTGCGGTGGAAACTGTTGAAGAAAAGAGCTCGTGTCGGGGTTGGGAGGTCTGTCCTTAGACCTGACGAGTCACTGTCAATGACATTCGAAGGTGAACGCATTTACCACAGTGGCCCAGTTTCCTGTGTTTGTTGTTTTTTTGGCATGAGCAAAACGATCAGACAAGTTTGTCTGACGTTCAGGTGAGTTTGTTCTGTATTGCAAAGGCCCTGACACACTGAATCAGGCTGCGGTCTTTCGGGCTGACGTTTCGTTCTCATGAGCCCATTTGGGCTGGTGCATTTAGGCACATCAGTGTGATGATTAAATCGAGTTGCACCAGAATGAATGGACCTACACACACTGAATCATTCACTCCAGCCTATTTAGGCTCTAGAGAATGATGGAACAAGTGGGAAGTGATCAATCTTTCTCTTCAGCCTGATCAGGCTCTGCAATTGTTAGCAAATACACATGTTTTTCTCAGGTACATATGACTTCATTGATTTTTTTAGAACCATTATAATTCATTATAAAGTTTGTGATAGATGGGATTACCAATATTTTGTTTTTGACAGGATGTAAATTACAAAGCTACTTTTGATGGGATGTATAATAACTTGGTTTTATGTAGGATGTATTGACAAATTTTGTCTTCAATGGGATGTACCAATATTTAGTTGTTGATGGAATGTACCAACAAGCTTTTACAGATTCAATTTTCAAATTTGTTTTCCATGGGATGTACCAATATATATTTTGTTGTTGATGGAATGTACCAACAAATTTTTACAGATTCAATTTTCAAATTTGTTTTGAATAGGATGTACCAATATTTTGTTGTTAACAGAATGTACCAACAAGTTTTTACAGATTCAATTCTCAAATTTGTTTTCAATTCAATGTACTGATATATTTTTTTTTGGAGGATGTACTGACAATGTTTTGTGGATTCAAATTTTTAATTTGTTTTCAAGAGTACATGAGAATGTTGCAACCAATGTTGTAGACTCAATCATGCTGGAGAATGCTTTCGGGTTGGAGAGAATAATTCAGTGTGTGCATCATGTGTTGACGGGACCAGATGCAATCATACTGGGCTCAACCTGCACAGTTTCGTTGCTTTGAGCGACACCTGAAGGCACTGCTCGTGCACTGGCAAGTCTCTATTCACAACCGACTGCAATGTGCCTTGCAACCCGAATGGCCACACCTTTCGCTGTGTCGGGCTTCTGTTCCTTCCGTTACTCGGGCGGAAGCAAGACAGCCTCCCTTGATCCAGGCACTTCGCCTCCCTTGATCCTGGCACTGGGCAGCCGGGACGAAAACGGCCTGGACCAGGTGCCTGGTTTTGGCAACACAGAATGGAATGTTGTTGTTCCAACGAGAGCTCGGTCTGTCTAGAACTCAGGCAGGTTCCTGTCCAGTATCTACGACAGGTCTTCGGGACACAGGCGATACTGTTTGTGCAGCAGTGGGTGGTTTGATCAGTGCATCAAGACACCTGTTTCGCCGAGTGGTTTGTACTTGACGTTTCAGAAGCTGCGCGACGTTGTGGTCGGAAAACAAAACAACACAATCCTGTTTGCCAGAATCTCTATGCACATCTCACCTTCGTACTGGATGAGAAAGTGCGACTCTTCGCTGATGACTTCGGACTCGAGGAAACTGATGTCGATGCGATGGCTGCGCGACGAGTAGACGAGCGACGTTCGCTCGCGAGAGCGGCACACCCGGATGTCGGTGGTGCGACCAGCGTCACGCACCGTGCCGACCACGACGCAGGGGATGGCTGGGATGGCGGGAGGCAACTCGATGCTGTTGTAGTCGTACGTGTCTGCTGAAGTAAGGGTGACAAGAAAGAGCTGCGAAACATCACACAAGGGATAGAAACTGTTGCCCGAACACGGTTGGTTGGAAGAGGCTGATACCAACCCACGTAATGAAGGCGCTTCCATGTGGTGAAGTCGAACAGGGTGAGGTTGATGGTTTGCCCGGGGAGAACCTGCAGCCGCCAGGGGCAGCTCGGCGTGCCGACGCCGCGGCGCTGCGCCACGAAGGTGGAGAGGAAGCCGGCGGGCGGGAGACTGCCGCGGTCCGCCTCACCGCACGTGTAGTCCCCTCCCGTTTCCACTGAAACAGCGAGAGAAGGTGAGTTCCTGTAGCCTCCAGAGGTCGTATTTCCGATTTGGGGAAAATTGTGCCTTGTTCCTCGTGATAGTAACGTGCAGCCAAACGACGCAACGACGAATTGTGGGTTGAACTTTCAGCTGTGTTGTGAACGATGAGAGCCAAAGTGTGGTGAGAATATCTTTTGTGCCACACAGATCCTGTTTCCTACGCAAGGTTGAAACGAGTGTGTCACATTTGGTCTTTGTTGAGAAACACAATGAGAAATAATCAATTTTACAGACGCTCTCAAACAACTGCATGACCTTGGAGACACCACAATTCCCTCCCGAAATTGATTTGCCTCTTCTCTTGCAAGACACAAGGTGCAAACAGTTCTCAAAGTGGTGAACGTTCCAATGCTGGTGTGATACCTTTCAATTTGAAACTGCGCCATTGAAGATAACAACACTAAAAACAACGTTTTTGAATCAGATGAGTTGTCTTTCATCTTTTCGTGTGGGATTCGAGAGCAGGTGCACAAAAGTGTGCGCGAGAAACATTTTGTCGTTTCTTTCCGTTTTGACAAATGAGAGACCAGAGTTCTTGCCGTTGGAACACGTGTAATATGGGTGGGGGGAGAGAATGAGAAAATGACAGGCAGGCAGACAGATAGACAGACAAACAGACAGACAGACAAACAGACAGAGACAGACAAACAAACCGACACACAGACAGTGAACACATAGATTGACAAAAGGGGAGATTGACAGAAAGCGAGATTGAAAAGAAAGAGAAAAGGAGAATCTGAGAGTGGATTCCATCCAGAACCCATGGCCAGCAAACGCTCAATGGTGACCGTGGATCCTGACCAGAAACAGCAGGACAGAGAGGCAGCTGTCGAGGGACGAGCGGCGCGAGGCCGCGTGTCAATCACCTTCGACGCAGGAATAAGAGGCGGAGAAGTAGGCGATCAGGTCCTTCCTGCACGGCTGCACGTTGAACAGGCTCGGATCCGGCACATCTATAATACATGTTCTGCGTCCGGAGCACCTGCAAATCACCAGAAGAAACCACTGCGTGTGCTCATAATCACAGACGCGAGAGCAGTGCAGCCAACATTCTATCTTTTGAGGTGCAGTAAAAAAGCAGCCACCTTTGAAACATCCCAGTGAAAGGATCTTGCTGGGGGTTTGGATGATGAGAGTAAAGTAGCTTTGCCCAAAAAGTCTGAGTGGAAACCAACCATCTCTTCCGGTGGGGACGAATTTGAGTTGTTTTGAAGCGAGTGGGAAAGGCTGTGCAGACACGTTCAGGTTTACGCGTGTTTACGCGCGTTCAATCGTGAGAAGTGTCAGAGCAACTTTGGGATCCAAGCCACAAAAGAGTAAAGCTACAGAGTTCCCAGTCTGTCGGCGCGTCATGTCATCTGCAACACAGTCTTGCACTGAGTAAGGGCAGCTAGAATTGCGGCTGCATTATTTCAACGCATCCGTCTTGAGACGCTGAATGTTGGTGGCAATTTCTCAACCAATGCATCTCTTTCTACGCCACTTTACCCCTGCTTTCTTTGCTCCAGCACTCAAGCCTTCGCACAAAAGATGTTATTAATCCATTATTCCTCTCTCAAGTTGAATTGTATGACCAAACAAGAATGATTGAGGTGTTGCATACTTTTCGCGGCCCAAGATTTATGGGCCCGCTTCCTTTCCAGGTGCTACGAAAGGCCTTGAATAATTTATCAGTAGTGAAATTGGCATCACTTTCGCACAGAGGCGAACGAAAATATTCTCTGTCGTCAGGCAAATAAATCACCTCGGTGCAGTTGCAGGTAATTAGGCTGACTTGAACATGTTGCACTTGCGTCTCATAAAAATATATTTCTCATGATTCATACGTGGACCACAGGTGAACAAAATTGGAAGTCAGCACCTCGTCGAGTCGCGAATCTGTGACGAAGGGTTGGGTGGGGCAGGGTGGAGAAACAAAAAACAGAAACGTAAATGGCGTGAATGATCCACAAGGGAGAGTATGAGGTTGACAAAGTTGCGTCAATGTGAACATTTTGTTGTATAAACAAACGTTTTCCGTCCTCCACTCGCGGGCAGTGGATCAGATAAAGTCCAAACCATGAACCAGGAATTTGGTGCTTTTTGGTGAGTATGGTGAGTATGGTTTCACCTTCATCAATGTACAAAAGCAGAAAGTTGGGGCTGGGGGCACAGGTCTGTGCTTTGCCGAGCATTACTTTTGATATTTTCGCCTCTTTGAAGAGGTTGAAATGTTTGTCAGACCTTCACTGGCACAACAACATCCAGATCTTGGTACTCTGGAGACCCTACCTGCTGTCGACGTGGGACAGCACGTCCGCGGAGCAGCCGACGAAGTAGTCCGTGGTGAGGCACTTGCCGAGCTTCATGCGGCCGTAGCGCGCCGTGCGCATCACGATCACCTGACCCTCGCCGCACGTCGCGTTGAACGTCTCCCACTGACAGAACTCCGCCTCCTCTGCAACACCAGCAAAAAAACGCTTTGTCTTTCGATTTGGTGACACAAACCTTGCACGGGCGAAATCCTACGTCCAATGTTTTCCGTTTTGATTGATTGTTCCTGAGCCAAACCGAAGCAGATGGCTGAGCTTCTTCTCCATTTTGGCCAGATTTGGTCAGAATAGTTCACTGGGTTTGCTTACTGAGAATGCGTCTTACAAGAACCCTGCGTGTGACAGTCCAGCTTGCACGCCATGCAGCCTTCCCGGACATGCATGACATCTGCTGTGATCAAGTTTCAATGAGTGCACGAGCATAACCGACGAGTTATGGAGTGATAACTGCATCCCACACGCTGAACCCGGAAATCGACGTTTCCATAATTTCAACAAGCACGAATGCATTCGGAAACATTCACTCGGAATGGATGGATAAGTAAATGTATTGCGTGTGTGCACGCAAGCGATAAAAAGTCCCAGTGCACAAGACAGCACTCACAGGTCTGGAGTGTACGTGCATGATCCGCAGTTTCATCGGCGGTGACTCCATGACAGGTTGTTGGCATCATATCACCAATCAACAACTTGGAAGGCACCTTGATTGAGTCTTACAAGGTACACGGTGGAGCGCTTGCGTGACAAACAATGAGGAACCTAAATCAGTTGGACATGAATGAAAATCATATGGTCAGCCAGACAAACACGACAAACTCCAAAGCTCTTTGATGGACTTCTTTGCTTCAATTAACTGTGTCCGGAATCCCCGTGGGCACATTTGTCACCAGATATGATCATTGTAAAGCAGTCGCTATGAACATTGCCATGTCTGACAGGTTCACTCATTGACTGTGCCGTAGTGCTTCTTGCCCAATGCTTTCACCCTAGATTTATAACACTTTCTCACCCGTGTCTGTGATTTAGGCGTTACAAGTACTGTGGGCTGTGATGTGCTCTTTGTGCCGTGGCGTTGAAGGAAAGGGGAATTTGTCAGTCACCCGGCTCATATTTCACGGAGTCATCAGCGTCCGCAGTCACGGAGAAATCTGTGGAGAGACATGCGGCTCTCAGAGTAAATCAGGCTGCGCAGCTGAAGCACTCCATTTCAAGAATGAAGTTCTTTCTTCGTACACCGGACCAAGTCTCTTTGATCCACACGAAAACATTTCTGAACACGGGATTCTGCTGGTTTAGCTGCATATGGATTTGAGTTTGTTCAGACAGATTCAACGGGCAGTTTCTCGTTGCACCACCACAAATTTAGTCGATGTGTGCGGCAGAATGGGTTGCCTCACAGGATCCTTCAGACCAAGAGTGTGAGGGTCACAAGTTACGAAGAGAAAATTCCCCGTCAAGAAAAGTGTGAACAAAGCTTCAATAAAATGGGATTGTTTTCATGTTTGGGTTTGGTAGCTGCAACGCGTGCTTACTTTTGGAATCCAGGGCCACTCCTTGGCGCCCAAGGTGCTTGACTGAATTCCATGCAACTTCCCTTCCTGGACCTTGACAACGACTTGATGTTCTTGATCATCTGTTCATGCGGTAACGCTCTTTATGACAAGCATGGGGAAAGGAAACGAAGCCTGCATTTCAACTGCAGCTTTGATGTGGCCATGATACACAACTTGTCCAAGAAGCAAAGCCCGCCTTCATCCTGTTCCCTCCTCACAGTCAAATGTGTTTTGTTGGGCGGGTGTCTTGCAAAACTCCTTCTGATATTCCCTGCCAAAAAGACGGCATACAACTGTTCTCTTTTGTCACAAAAATGACTTGGCGCGGACGGATGTGAATCCTTCGTTCATCTCTAAATTGGAGTGACGACCCGCGTCGGCGGCGCGTGGCGCGCCGATCACTTCATCACTCGTCCGGCTCGACAGGGTGAAGCCGGAGCCTGACCGGCGCAGCGGCGCATAGATCATCGCCGCCTCAACCCATGAATATATTGCTCTGAACAGATGCGTTTCCTGTCCGAAATCCGCGAAACATTTGAGGTTAGTCTGTCTCTGCTGCTGTTTTGTCCAAGTCTATGAGAGCTGTCCCGTCAGTTTGTCGCCGGGTGTGGTGAGAACTTAGTTTGAGGGTAGATTTTTTCGATAACATCTGCAAGGCGAATGCCTGGTGCGTGCAAAGCCGGTTTGTAAAGAACCCAAGTCGACGGTCAATGAGTGGAAAGAAACACAAAAGACCGACACTAAATTGTGAAAAGTACTTCTTTCTTTCATGCCAGTCCAAACATGTGGCACATATGAACTGGGGTGATAACGTTCACATTGGCTCCTGTTGTATCCACTTCATTCGTACAGATTCAAAAAGCGCAAAGACAAGAAATTTTATGAGTTGATCACCTTGTCAAACAGAATGGCTTCTCTTTGCCGGAGCTGCATGCACGCCTGTCACCACTTTCCTTTGATGAAGTGACACGCCGCTTTGCTGAGCACTCAAGCCAAACAAGAAGAGGGGGGTTTCTCCCGGCGCCTTTGCAGACCACGGTGAGAAATGGACGAGCATCTATTTCACTCAGCTTCTGCCTTCTGCCTTCTACCACGACAGGAAACAGTCATTTACGCATTTGCACGCAGAACCAGAGAATGTTTTTGTCTGTCCTCAAACCTGAAGTTTGACTAATTAGAAAAGAATGGGATTTGAGAGGTGCAGAACAAGGCAAGGTCAATCAATTTCGCGCGGCCCCGACATCGTCAGTCAAGACAGCTTTGTATGCGGAGCATCCGCGAAGTCCAGATTCGCCATAAAACCAGGCAATTTTCCTGCGAGCGACCTCGCCGTTGCTCAGATCTTAATTACTCCGAGTTTCAAGTGCTGTCCAAGTGCCCTCGCCGGAAATAGACGGTGAGTGTTGAGGTGAAATGAAGTGGATGGCGGCGGGAGGGCGCGACGCCGGAGCGCGAGGCGACCGCGAGGTCGGGTGCGCGAGGTCGGCTCATTAGGTGTGGCGGTAATGAGGCTCGGGCCGCTGCTCGCCTTGTGTCGTGTCCAAATTTATTGTGGGTCACGTGAAGGGACCGCGGCGCGAGGACCACGGCAGGAATGCTTCATCGCAGGGAAACCGCCGTCTTTGTGGAATGTGAGTTCAGTGGGCTCACTGTAGAAATAATTGTGTTCTGGAGCTCTGCAAGAGTTCCGCTCGGCCTGCAGTGTGTGTGTGGGCGAGCGTTCGGGTGCACTCTGTCACAATGCGCTTGGTGTCCGGTGGACGTAAAGCTGACACGGACAGAATCAGAAAATGTCCGCTTTCCTTGATCATTGTTCATGTTTCATCTGACAAAAAACGCAAAGAAAAAATACCCGCCCCAGTGCATTTCAGGAAGCATTTGAGGGTTTGTATCCGAAATGTGGACACAACAGGAGCCAATGTGAACGTTGTCACCACAGACCATTTCAGAAACGCAGCTAAATCCCATCCGGCCCAATTTAGCATTTGTGTCCTCAACATTTTGAGTCGGGATACGAGTATATTGCCACTGCCCTGGAAAGAACTCTGGTGGACCTGAGATCGAGGCAATGAGGAGGGGAGCGACCCGGTCTCAGCTGGGGGTGCGATCAGTGGGGTGGGGACGAACAGGGGAAAGTAATAACTCTGCCCCCAATCGGCGCAAAACGTGCAAAACTAGGGGCAATAGGAATTGTTTTTGGCGTCGGGGTGGGAGAATTGCAGCGGGAGAGAAAATTTATCTTGCATGGACGCTGGCTGCCCCAGCCCGATTTCAGCGGTTTATGCTCATTATGTGGCTTCTTATGACTGCAGCGGTTGAACCTTCTATGATGCTATCATCTTGCGGGTATTTGGGAGACTTATGAAACCCTTCGGAAAGTTCTTGTCGTTTGAGTTGATGAAAGTCATAAAGGAAAGCACTTGAACGTGGATAAATTACCAATTTGCCCTGAGCAGGCCGAAACAGACCAGGAACACGGGTTATGCACATTGACAGCGAAGTGGACGGAGAGGCTCGCCTAGGGTTCGAAATAACTCTACGTGTCTGGTTCGCTCTGTGTTCAACAACTGACCGCATGCTCAGAGATATTATCGAGCTGCAGTTGAGCGGCCCAGGGGCTGAGCCAAAAAGGTCGTTGAAAGTTTTGCCCATAGCTATTTCAACAGACGTACATTTCTGTGATTTTTTCAGTGGCCTGGATTTGTTGAACTCGTTGCTCTCGTCTCACTCATCCAGCACTTACCTGGCAGATTGTCGTATTGAAGACTCGTACACTTGATGAACATTCCAAGGCTGACAATAATCCATACAGGTAATCCATTACACAGACTTTTCCTTGAGATTCCGTACATATTTCTGATTGTTTGATAGCAATAAATGGGGTTTCCTGCGGCAGTCGCTCAGCTCAGGCTGATCTCATATCTCCACCGAATTTCTCTGCCTCCTTTTATCTGTTGCGCGCCGGAAACACGAACTGATGCATGTTCAGGGGAATCCTGCAAAATAATCAGACGAACTAAAATGTACGAGTCATCATGTTTTCACCCGTATTGGTGCGATAAATCTTCGCTCTGGATCTGAAAATTGTGATTCCTCGCTTCGCGCCAATCAAGGTCTAATTGTCCAACCGCGGGGTTGCCATTCACATTGACCTTCAGTTCTTTCGTGCGTGTGCGTGTGTGTGTGTGTGCGTGAGCATGAGAACACAATGACTGGCTTTGACCTCAAAAACAGGATGGCACAGTCAAGTTCCTTCTGGATAGTCTGGCACCGGGGACATTCAGATGATGAAAGAATACCTGCCTGGCGTGCACCTTTACACTTACATGGCAGAGGCAGATTTAACTCCCGTGCATCTGATCTCACGGGGCTAACCAGTAAGGCCAGGGCGCCTTGCAAGAACTTGTTGTTGTGCAAACCTGCCAAATGCATTGCTGAAAAACAGCTTGGAATTGCCCTCGTCGAAAAACAGCTGAGAATTGCCCTCACAAATACACACTCATGCACACACTCACACATCAGGTGCTGGAAACTTGTCACAAGGACAAGAAGCTGGTGTCCTATTTGTCACCAGTCACATCCGTCAGGAAGATCCTTGGGTTGCACCGAGTAGCTCTCTTGCAAAGCTGGTGTGCAGGGCACAGTTGAGGGTTGTTTTTCTCATTCTTTTTGGATGAATTTTGATTTTATTTGTCGCCAGAAGTTGAGGCAAGTTTCATTGTAGAAGAAAAAGGCTTCACAAGAGAACAAATGAAGCAAAAGCCCTCCAGATTGGGAGAATGAAATGTGAATAGACCAAATGAGATCAAAGGGGATCTGCGGGGAAAGATACCTGGGAGCGCAGTGCTGCAGACTGTTTCAACATTCGTGCTCTCCAAGCTTCTGGAAAGACGACGGAAGAGAATTGATGTGCCAGATGACAAAGGAATGTACTTCTGATTTCTTTTTTTCTGATGACGCAAAATTGTTACCAGATAGGGATTGATTACAGCGTGAGGCAGAAATGTTAACCTGTCATTTTGATGCAGACCTTCTCCCCTGCAAGTCCGTGGCAAACGCGTTTGATCTGGGAGTTGTGAGAGCATTTCAGGGAGAGCAAGAGCCTTATCTTCTCTCAAAAGTGTAAGAGAGAAATGTCAGCGCTGCAGTGAGCGTTCATGTTCAAATGCATTGTCAGCTTTCAATGCTGACGGTATTGTCTGCAGAGACAGGGTTCATTCAGCTTTGCTTCTTGATGAATCTCTTTGAAGTCAGACTTTTCTGAGTCACTCCCGTTTGTCAAGAACCTCAGAACAAAGCCATTTTGGCAGTGGGATTATCAAATTCCAAACAGCAAGAAAAGCGTTTTTCCTTGTGCCAGTTGTGCTTCTTTGTTTATCTTCTCTCTTTTTGTGTTTTTTTTTTTTTTTTGGGGGGGGGGGGTTTCCTGGCAAAAGCACTTGCGAAATTGCGAGGCGCAATCGCACTGCAAACGTGAGATTTCCAGGTCACATTTCTCAGGCCTCGTTTTTCTTGCACTTCACAGTTGCCACCTCTCACAAAACCTTGAAATTACTTCCCCACATTTCTATGACACAATACTCGGTGCAGCCACCAGATCAATAAACTCTCCTTGCGGCTAAGAAAACACCATATGACTATTTGAAGTCTATATCATAGAGACCTCCGAAAGGGCTGTGGAGTGGAAAAAATACTTTACAATTGAACTTTCCTTTTCGGCCTTTTCTCATCACATCTTTGAAAAGAAACCCAAGGAAGAAGAGCAACGACTGTGTACCTTGCCAATGCTTTCCTCTGGCTATCTCTCTCGTGCTCACTGCAATATCATGTATTGGCTCTGGGAAATTAATTGTCACTGAGCAAAGCTGATTAAACTGGGGATGATCAGCAATGAGGACACCTAATTTACCTCCATGAAGGATGATTTCCCCGGGTGAAGCATGCTGTTCCTTCCCCCGAGTTTACGCAGCTGTACCAACACTGACAAAAGCCAAAAATGTCAAGCTCATTTATCAGGGACAAATCCCCCACAATCTGCACTGTAGAATTTAATTTCACCGACTGCGCAACTGAAGCAAGTCTATTCAGCGCGCGGCTGGGAAAGACGCTTGACAGCGAATTACACGATTTGACCATTCCAAGATTAGTTTTTGAACAAACAGCTGAAGCAGACAAGTTGCTTGGAAGAGGACCGGGTGTCTGACCTGTCGGCCGCCTCTTGTGTTCAGAAATGCATTCCTGTACACGCGCAGTAAGAGGCCCACGCACCGTCACGGTCAAAACCTGCAGTGAACACAGTGCCGTGGCCTCGCAAATATTATTTGCGATCGCACAGCCAAGCAGTTTCCCTGTAGCATGCCATCACACCTGTGTACACAACAGTGTCCACTGCAGATATTTCATGTGGAGGAGCACAGACCAGAGAACAACTCTCTCAGCGAACACGATCCCCCTCACAACGCAATGGACACTAGAACTTGCGCACTCGTCATTCAAGTCCATCGAAAACCATTCGAACTTCCCGTGAAACTGCTTCAAGAAATCTGGATGCTCATTGCAAAATTACATTTTCCACACCAGCATGAAACCAACAAGCAACTCACCTTTCGTTTTCATCTTCCTCAATCTGAGAAACTGTCTCCAAAGCACGTTGTGTTGTCAGCATAAGTTTACCACTGGCTCACAATTTATTTTTTCGTAAGAATGCAGTGACACGGTATAGCGACCATAGTGTCGTGTAAAGTCGAGCCACAGCCGCTGCCTTTTTTGAGTTTGATGATGCGCCTCAAATTTGTCCGCAAAGCTCGCAGTTGTAGCTAATTTTAGGCCCTTGTAATGTCGACAACTGCACCTGATCCCAGTGTGTTTGACACGTCAACCAACTCAAAAGGACTACACGTGCATGTTGAGCAGCTTGCGACACAAAGATCAATTAGCCTTTGGCTCCACACGAGAGGGGCACGACAAATTTCGATGGTAATTGTGATTTTGCATGATCACACTCTGTGTTCCAATCAAAACTGGATTTTTAGTCCTCAGAATCAGAGCGATATGTGGTGTCGTCGGTTTATCAGTGTGTTGACCAAGCCTTTGACAGAATTTTCGCCATTTCGCTCGGGTTTCTCTTGGCGAAAGTTCTGTGCAGTGATTTTTTTTGCGAAACCGTGTTCTAGTGAGTGTTCTGGCTTTACCCAAAAAAGTCTTTTCTTTCAACAGAAATTGCAACCTTGCTGAGCAACCATTTTCACAATTCATCTGTTGTTATGTCTTTCAAATCTGGACGCACGCTCAGTCCGCATCAACCCAAGTCATAAAGTGACGACGTTCTACAGATACTGTTTGAGTTGGCATGTCAGATATCGCCAATCAGATCAAGTTTCTCGCCAAAACATAAAGTCTACCTGCACTGGTGGGCGGAGAGAAAGTTTCTGGGAAATTCCGAAACAAACTTGACCCAAGTGAAAAAGTGATCACACAAGACGAGCAGGACTGGGGAATCTTGTGCTGTCTTGCCCCAGTGAGTTGTAATTGAATGTTCATCAAAGTCGTGTGCCTGGAGGTTGGTTTGAGCAGCAGAGAACTTTGTTGCGATGGTGCCCGCTTGGAACCTTGGGCCTTGGAGTGAGTGGTGAGCAGCCGATTGCACTCAACAGACACGTTTTCGTAAGAAATCTTACCAGTTCATAAATACAAAACCGACACTCACAAAACCTCACAAGCAACATTTTTCACAAACATTTGCATCTCTTCAAACGGTAGAACGCCGATTCACCTTCGTGATCTCTCGTAAAATTAGGTCTTCTTTCAACGCAGACAAAACCACCGATAGAAAAATAACAGTTTTGAAAACTTCAGTCAGGTTCTTTGTGCAGATTAGCAAATATGCAAAGAGCGAGGCCAAAAACAAAGTTATTTTCACTGTTGAGGTGTCGTACGAGGGTGCTTTCCTTTCTGTCAGGAACAACATGATCACCGTGTCCACATTTTGCACCCATGATTGACCAATTCTGACTATTTTTGCTCAGTGCCAATTGTCTGGGTCTTTGATGGTATTGACAAACATGGCAGTCTTCTTTTGTGCCCACTCAGTACATTTTGGTATGAGTTAAGCACCCCATGAGTGCAAATCATGCTGTTCCTGGCAGAAAGGAAAGTACCCTCGTATCTGGTTTGGTGTATTGTGATATCAAAATTATACCTGCTGTTATGGTTCCTGGCATCCAGTGGCGCTTCTGATACAAAAGCCTTGCAATGTCGTCTTCTGTTTGGGAGTTGAAAACAGTCTCCTCCAGTATTCCAACAGAACACGACGCCATGAATCCGTTCAGTTGTGGAACGCCTCGTTAGTGTCCAGTTGCAGCCTCAGATTGAATGAAACACTCGAGTATCCTCATGGATCATTCCTTATAATGCCCTCGTGCACCGGGACTGGAGGTAGAACTTGTGACAGCTTTGGTTAAATGTTGTGGATGAGACTCAGGTGATGGAAGCAGCTTCCACCGCTTTATGGGTTCCTCTGATCAATACGTAATAGACCGACAGATATGGTTTATCTTCCCTCTATCCATGTCCATGTTGCATCGGTATCTATCTTTCGATCAGCATGTACACACTTGGATCAGCTTGACCTAACGAAGGATAAGCAGATGGATTGTCTGGGATACGAGTTGTTTCCCCTATTTCCCTCAAATTCAGTAGATAATGAGAGGAAACTGGACGCGATGCAGTTCAACGTTTGCCAAACTGCGAACTTGGACAGAGACAGACTTTGCTTGAACGAGAATAGACACATCAGCCTCTGCTTCTCTGAAGGACGCAGCCAAAACAACTTGGCACAGATCGAGATGGGGATATTTCTCTCTTGGGCCAAGGCACAAGGCCTCCGACTTAACTCAAGTGAAAAAGATGATGCATCCGTTTTCGGTATTTGTCGGTCAGTGGTTTGTGCTCTGAACTGCAGTAAAGGCTACTCTTTTTCCAGGAATGAAATTTAATCGTCAGGCTGAAAGCTGATCCAGAGAATCTGGGTCTGGGAGGGAGTGACCAAGGTCTCAGGTTGCATGTGACCCTCGAAGACTCTTTGGTGTTGTTTGGAAAACAAAAGCCTTGGGACCCAACTTCAACTGAAAACATTCAGCAAAAACAGGAGGAATGGCACCTGTGGTGCAAACTGAGTAAAGGGGGCGTTTCCACCACCTGAACATGCAATTGTCTTGTTGTGTTTCAAACTGCACAAACCAGCAAGGTACTCAGGCATCAATTGCCATGCACACCTCAAGACCACAACCAGAATGTTGCCCTTGCACCTCAATGCAGAATCCTTTGCACGCCTGATTGAGCCAAAAGAGCAGCATAGATCTATGCAAGGAAATAGTGAATCCAAGATCATCTGGATGTGGTTCTGAAGTCACCCAAGAATGGTTCAGGTACAAGAACTTGGTTGTCTGTATCTCATGAGGATGAACACCAGAAAGTCGTGCCCAATGACCTCTGTCACAAATAGATTGAATTAGAGGACAGAAAACACTGCTCTTCCTGAATGATAAGACTTGTAGATTGGACTCAGGATGGGCAAGCCCCTGCCCTGCAGTACCAGGCCCTGGGGAACTTTGCCTTTGAATGATTAATATTTTCCTCATTCCATTTGGTCCGGAGTGAAGCTTCTCCTTCCTGTCCCACAGAGAAACGTCTGCATGTTAAACCCATCAAATGCATTGAAGTCTGTGGGAACAGAGTGGTTACGCGCAGGACTCCTCCCTGCATGACAAACCTGTACTCAAGAGAACCCGTCCCTTACCAGGAGAATGAGTCTTGACTGTGTGTCACACGCCGCCACATTTTGTGGTGCACAAACTTGTTCAATCACTCAAACATAAAACAATTGTAATAGCAAGCGATACAACGGCGAGTGGTGGTAAAACATTGCACAAAGCAGCCAAAGCATTGGGTTCACCTGCAGCGATTCCACGCAAGGACAACGCTACACAAAATGTCGAAAGTCAAACATGCAACATCACAGAAAATTTGTTCTTGTGCGCGCGGTTTTTCTGTATGGAAACAAGCTCAGACTACGTTGCAGAAAACCAGTTCTATTCACAGAAAATCGCTTGGAGGAATTGTGGAAATAGCGTCCATTAGGATGATGTTTGAACGCAAATGGACCACGACTATTACTGTTATTGTCACAGCTTTCGGGACACTGACTACTCTCTATTGATTTTGAGTGCCCCAGTAATGCACCACTCCGCAACCATAATGCAATGAATTAATACTGGGAGCAAGTGACTCTAATTGCAGCACACAGAACCACCTGACAAACAACACCTTTTGTTACATCAACACCAGATACGTTGTTCCAATGATCAATGACTCTGGTCGATGTGAAAATGACGCCGTCACTAAAACCGTTTTTGGCTTGTGGACAGATACGGCCTTGTTGTCGCTGACATTGATAATATTGTTTGCGCACTCAGCAGACTTTTCTGCTTCGTCGCACCGTCCTGGGTGTCGCGTCCCCGACAAGGGCAAGGGCAAGGTTCAGCTAATGCATTTTTCAGGAGGTGTGGAAAGAGGTTGGAAGAACAGGCATAATCACAAGTCAACAAACAAACAGCAGACTGGAACAATTTCTGAAAGCCGTTCAACGATCACGACCAGGACAACTGGTCGCTCAAGACGAACATTTTTGCAAAGGCGTTCAGCAGTGACCAAGAGGTGTCTCATATTGAGTGGATATTGGGCCTTGCCTCGAGCTCAAATATTTCTCCCAAACAGGCAGACTATTTCAGGGACGACAAAAACACATCTGGTACCAAAAACAAGTGAATGTCGGATTTTCATGCTCCACGTTTGTTGTGGGATGTCAAACAGACAGCTCGGGTCACTGAAATTCTGTGGGTCCCTTTTGATATGCGATGCAAAGGCACGGCTTTCCCAGTTTGACTGTGCCAACTGACTTGCCTGAACACCGGAAGGAATTTCTATTTTCAAATAAATCAGCGCACTCGCGCAAATGAAGCCTGTTTGTGTAGCCCTTATTTTGTGATAAATCAAAGAACGGGGAACAATCTGCTGCTAACGGTGGTACTACACAGGCTACAAATGGTACTAAACAAAACCTACAAAACCTGTTAGATATCCTTTTGGATCAGGGCATACGCAATACTTTGTTGCCTGAAACTGGAGGGCTTTCAGAGTGTTACCAGTCAGGTACTTTTCTGGGGTTGACACAAGGCACTGGAATCGGTGGACCTCCAGCTTGAACCTCTGTAACCTTCGAAGACAAGCGACGCGGTGACAAACAAGATAGGCAAGTGCGACGTCCAAGGGGCTGCGTGCCCCCTTCACACAGGGGAGCATAAACCCCTGGGATGGGATATGATGAGACGTGACGGGTTGTGACAGGACAGAGATGCCACACACGTCTATTTTTGTTTCAACCACACAGTGCTCACGCCCTGAAAGTGGCTGCGCTGCAACGTTTGATCACTTGGAACTTTGTTGTCTTTATTGATGGTCGCGGTAGCGTCCATCTAGGTCCCGCTGTTGGCTTAAAAACCCTTAGCAACCCCCCCCCCACT
>JAAUXT010077640.1_pt1 | contig 21482 bp, 23 predicted proteins | sample 7278171 | NCBI WGS metagenome assembly JAAUXT01 (sample SAMN14350112, study PRJNA611818) | marine sediment metagenome | isolation source: surface marine sediment (1.8m) | place: French Polynesia: Moorea | collected 2018-08 | reverse complement strand
CCCTGGATTGTGGAAATTCCCATCAGGCCAACGCACCCTGTGCGAGAGCAGTATATGGCAAGGAGGATTAACTGGCGCCTGCCCCCTCCCCCCCAACCCCCCCTCCCCACCCCCTTGCTCCCAAATACCCTGCCCCCAGACCCCCCTGTGGAAGACAAGGAGGACAAGGAGGAATCGGCGACATTACCGGCAAGGGACTTCGCACTGCAGTTGCCTTGAGCACTGCTTCTTATTTTTCCAGGGGACCAAACGCGTGAGGCACGCGGTGTGACTGGGGCCTGAGGACCGTCCGCACTCCTTCCCTCATCCACGGGAAACAGAGCCACAGCTCCCGCCGAGATGGAGGGATCAGACGCGGGGGGCGCTCCGCCAGCCCCGGCTCCTCACAGACGGCGCCGACACCTAGATACAGCAGGCAGACACAGGGGCGCAGGCGGAGGGATGGAGCTGGATCAGCGGCTACAGATACAGAGAGTGCCAGGACTATCCCCAATCTCCACAAAAGCTGAATCCGTGAAAATAGATTCAAACGGATAAAGTTTCAAGTTGCCTGCAGGTTTCACTTCTTTGTTGAGGTCAATGTCTCCTGGGGTCTGGTTTTACCAACCATGAATTGCCAACCATGGATTCCTTCTTGACCACACCCCTTTTTGACTGACAGGTCTAAGAGAGTCTGCAAAAATACTTTCTTCTCGGCGTTCTGGCAAGATTTCCACACCAGAACCAAGTACCGCCTCCTCCACTGCCGCTTCAGGTGACGAAATCCTAAAGATGTCAAATTTGGCAGACGAAAAGAATCCAACCGACACAACCCGAATTCAGCAAAAACGCCTGTGTAGCAGCTGTTACACACGTCTGATGCTGAAACAATGAAACCAGAGGCGGATCCAGGGTCTGGTTTTCAGGATGTAGCCCCAAAGGAAAGTTTAGCACTGATCTGGACTCCGTGCAAACAGGAAATAAGTTCTATGTTCATCGAGAGAACGGCACTCAAGCCCCCTGAATCCTCCACGGTCAAAGTTTTTATCGGTGAAAGAGAGACAAACTGTCGAACTTTGCGTTTTGCGTCGCGACTTTGAAACTTGACTCGCAAAAGATCAGTTCACACAACAAACGTCATGCACTGTATCCCGGTGCAGGTCAAACCGTGAGCACTTCGTCAAGACACAGGACCCAGCACCAACTCACAGAGATTCAGCGTACGACGCACCGCATCCAGTGTGAAACAGGGCCAAGCTCTTTTACAAGACGCCTTCCCTCAGTGAAACTTTCAAACTGCCAGACAAAAAGTGTGGCTGCCATGGCAACCTAGGCACGCGTCAAAGTCAAAGCAATTCGAGAAACACGAAAGACAAGAGAAAAGAATGCCTTTGTGGGAAACACAAAAGTGAGTGAAATAGAGGTCTTCCACATTCACTGAAGGTTCTCGTGGACCTTGAGGTCCCTCTCTCAGCCAGCCACATCTCTGCCCACATCCACTTTGCGTGCTGCCTCTGCAAGTGACAGATGCAGCATTGACAGGTCACCTCAAGTGGGATGGGAGACCCATGGGTCAGAGAGGAAGGAAACCACAGATACGGATCGACACCAGCAGGGCCTTGGGACCAAGACCCAAGACTCCGTTCAAGATGTTCATCTTCAACACAAACGAGGACACTTCCCTCCCCACAAATTAGAGAACTTGGCTGGAATTTGATGACCCTCTGACCCTTGTCACCCTGGTTCACCAGCCTCAGTCCGCGTCTGTGTCTCTGTCGCTTCTCTCCGTCTCTCTTCATCTCTCTTTGTTTCCCTCTCCTCTCTTCGTCCCTCCCGTCTTCTGCAGAAGCGTCTGTCACACCATGTTTGATCAGCGCTGATTCCGCATTCCCGTCGTCCCCATCCCCCATACACTGTCAGACCTGTTCCCATCCTCCGTGCGCACGCACATTCTCAGAGCACGCCCAAACCCCATCATCCCACACACACACACACACACACACACACATGCGCGCTCACACCTTCCCCATTTACAATCCAGTCCCTGTGCCATGTACTCTCAGACCACAATCTCATGACGTTATCAGATCTGGGACCACATCAGATTGTGTGTGAAGTCCCACACCAGCAAAGCGAGGCTCGCACCGGGCGAAAGTCAAAAAACGCAGCGTTGCTCAATTGACATCTCACCCACATTTGAAGGTGCACAAGACAGGTGCAGTTCCGGTGCCTTTTCCGGCGTCCATGGGTGCGGTTGCGGTACCTTCTCAGTGTGGAGAAGGTCTCACAGTGCGTGCGACTGCTCTGTCGCACTGGTGTCTCCTCTCAGAAAATGCCCGCCACCCAGTCCGAGCAATTTTGCTCTTTGCTCACAATGGACAGTTTGACATTTGACATTTGTCCAAACAACAACAGTACAAGCCGACATACCGGGTACCAGTAGGTCAAGATAGGTCTGGAAATTTGCGCACCTTTATTTCTAAGAACCGTATGGGCTCATTGTGTCCTGGCATTTTGCACGACTGAAGAACGTTTGACACATGTGTGGCAAAACGAGGTCTCTCTGCTCCCCCTGGCGCGCAAACCGGGGGCTTGTGACGCCTCCAAAAGCAGCAACGCTGGCTTCTGCATAAAACGTCTCAGATCAATCGAGGCTGTGCGTGGCGTCCCTTTCCACCCCTGTTCTGAGAGTGTACTCCCCCAAATGCCGTTCCATTCGTTCCCAGATTGTCAGTCGCTGAGCCGCGTCAAAAGCTGCGCCATATTTCCCGGCGTCTGCGTTGCGCGTCTGTCTATTGTCTGTGATTGGTGCAGATTGGTGTGACAGTGATGCACTAACTAAGGACTCGGTACACGTCACGTGGTGCTGTCGCCTTGTGCTCGGGGCTCAAATGTCTCTTCACTGTCTCTGCACCTTGAGAAACTTTGCTTTAAGATGGGGACAGTCTGAGTTGAGCTAGGACTCTTGTGCATTCATATACGGGACGTGTCATGTCATGTGATGCGTCCTTTTCGGACTATTGGGCGCTGTGAGGAAAGTGGCGCCAGATGAACTGTTGCAGGGACGCGGTGCATGACGCACCCACTGTGCACGACGCTCGCGCCCTCTCAGACGCAGCGTCGTCTGCACGCGACGTAACGTCTGAACGTCGCGACGTCTGATGACGCCCTCGTGAGCACTCGAGACGACGTTCCACACGTCAGTGCAGTAACGCACGCAACAAACTCCGAGACGAGCGAGGGTGACGGGTCCCGTGACGCGATCGCCTGGGTCATACACGGTGCAAAGCTATAGTCTATGGGTGAGTTGACATGCACCTCTGAATGTCTGCACCTCTGCTGATGACCCCCACGGGGCCTCACACAGAGCTGCAGAGACAGGAAACATCAGCCGCGCACAAAGACGACGTCGGGACACCTCACACGGATCCAGTGGGCGGTGTCCCCGACCAACAACCAAAACTTCCAAATTTGCGCCGCAGGCGTTTGTGCCCCATGAGTTTGTTTTTCTTGAAGTTTCCACAGTCTTGCCAAAGTCAGAACTGCTTTGGGGTCCTCTGACAAGATTCAGGATCTGCTTGAGCACCACCAGCGCAAAACTGCATGTGGCACATTTGAATGACTCAACCTGTGAACGTAACCACATACCTCATCTGCACACACACACACACGCACACTGCAGAGACAAAGGTCAGGTGGCCTGTTAACCTACACGTGTGTTCTCCACGTCACATCTGGCGCCACCCTACGGGGTCTCATCTCATCCAAACAGAGGCAGCGCCCACGAGCCGCTGAAATACCACGTGTTGGGTCAATCACTGTCCCTGGTCCGATCAGAGTCGCGTGTTGTGTGTGGTTCCAGTCCTTTGCATTGCGCACCCAAATATCAAACTACCCATCTGGATGCATCGTGTTCTGTGTCATTCCACAAGTCAATGGGCCCTGGATTTTTCTCGGGAATGCAGCAACAACAGGTGCGTGCGTGACGCGTACACCCCGTGAACAAAGCTTTGCAGTCATTGCTTGACGCAGCTATTGCAAACCTTGCTTCAGGCCATCGTTAGAGCAGACCCGTGGTCCATCAAGCCGAATGTCCAGGGGTGGTGGGAGACGTCACAGCGACATGCAACCCATGTGACAGCCGTAACAGGGATAAACCTCCCACTGCGAACATTGTCCCAATTAGGGCAAAATCAAGGGGGATCTGATGTAAAAGGGACGAAACGCTGAGGAACAGCGCTGGACATGATACTGGACAGAAGCAGGTCCCGGGAGGACTGTCTCTAGTTGTGTCTCATGGAGTCCGCGGAGTGTCAATCAAAATGCGATTTGATGTGTTTCAATGTTGGACAGCGGATGTTTCTATCAAGGAGGATTGAGTCAAGAACCAGACCTCACGGGAAGCACTGCGGATCCAAAACTCTAACCCAGAAGAAGCGGTCCAGAGGGCGGACCCGGGGCTGTCAAACAGGAAGGATTCAGTGGTTGGAACAAAGATGGCGGAGATCCAGGGGAGAGAGGAGAAAGGAGAGAGCAGACCAAGACACTCAGAATAGATTCTATCTCAGAAACCAACTCCGACAGGGCATCCACAACACCCAGCACCTGCTTCATCTGTGAAACGCGCAGAAACCGAAGGAGAACACCCGCTGCTTCATGCATTGGTTCTGCATCGCAATGCATCAAGCTTCTCGCTGCAGACTGATCGCCTGAGTACAACAGGGGAGCGACAGGCGTTGTGTTCTGTGTCGCGACGGATCAGCTTCAGGGCCATAGGCGTCTTCCCGCTGCGTCACCTTTTTGACCTCTTCAAATGCATGGCCTCAACACAACAATAGAGTGACGGGTATTGCTCGCACACGATGGATCTATCTCAGGCGTGGTTCAAAAGATGGGTCATGAGTTGCGTCCCTCTTCCAGTCAATAGGGTAGTACGAGCTTTCATTAGGGAGGTTCAGCAGACCTCACAATTCTTACGTGCGGTGCCCCAATTGCCAGATTGGCGGCACAGTTCCCCTTGTTTGCACCTGACAGCCAATGGCGAGTGACCAAATGAAATTTGTGCCACTGATGTTGCAATTGGGGTACGTTGAAAATGGTCTGGACGAATTTGCTGAACCTCCGTATTCTTGAACTTGACGATGCAGAGCCTGTTGACAGAGGGCCACAACGCCTGGAGCATTTCACACGAACCAAACCCGTGGAGCCTTGCGCTCCTTGTCTTGTGCAAAAACTTCGGAACGAAAGAGTGACATATTCTCCTGGACTTACGTTTTGTTGATAGACGTTTGCTATTGTCCGCAGACTGTGGTATTCAATGTTCTGAACTTAATTGCGGGGAAAGAATTCTCCACAACCACAACAGGTGACAGGTAAATCTAGGCATGAGAGATTGGTACGCCACATGGTCCCGCGTTGTTATGCCATAGGTCACAAGCTCCTTTCAAATTCTGTGACAAGTTGAGTGACAGAGTTTGAAGAAGCCCTGCAGGCCAGGTGAATGTCCCTGCAGTTGAAGGGCCGTCAGAGCACGCAGGTTCCTCAGATGTGTTCCTGCAAATTTGATGAGCCGCGAATTAGACGTCTATTCACGGATTGGACAGTTTTCCCCCTGTGGTGACGAGGGTCGTGACATTTGGGCCTCTGATTGGACCCCAGACATGAAAGTTGTTTTTGACGCAGTGGTAATCAAGCGGACAAATTGGACATTTCTAGCAGCGGTGAGTTTCTGTCTGTTTTTTGTGCCTGAAATATCTTTGTCTGTGGGAAGCAGAGTGTTTGTGTCAGTTTTGAATTGCGCAGGTACTTTGACGTTTCTGCACTCTCATCGATATTCAGCGTCAAGTGTGCAATGAAAAATGATTCTCTTGTTGTTTTGCCCGAACAAAAACGAGTACCTGGCCACCAAGACCTTCAGGCCAGCCCGCATTTTCTAACCCTGCAATGGGACCTCCGCAACAACGTCAACCTTTCCGACGCGCTTCTCGTAACCCGACGCGGACGAAACAATTCCAAGCTGAAGACGATGAAATCCATTATTTTCCCATCATGAGCTTCACGGAATCTCTCGTCACCGTAACCGGGGCTCCTTCGTGGCACTGCACGCGAACTGACGATCCAGCCGGGGCAGCGTTAACCAAGGAGCAGTGACGGAAGTGACCCGAGCCCGTTGTCTCTCAATTGCATTTTCATTGGGAATTGGAGGTCACCAGGCCACACTCGTGGAAATTTCTCGTGTACAAATCGCGTTTCCTTGGTCCTACGGTCCTATTGCCTTGGTCGTCAGACCCGACACCTCTGAATCTGGCCCGGCCATCAGATTCTGACGCTGGCAACAGAGCAGTCCGACGCTCCCTCCCAAAGACCCATCTCACCAGTCCATCTCCTGGATCCACAATGGCCTGTACCTGTCCCCAGCACCCACCCATCAGATCCACCCTTGGACCCATTCCAGGTCACTGGATTCTGAACCCATCCCGAGGACCCAACCCATCTAGATCCTGGACTCATCCTCTGGTCCATCCCAGGATATATTGTCTGCATCAACCCTGGACCCACCCGTGGATCTGTCCCCTGGACCCTGGATCCGCCGGTCCGTGAGGTCCTCATCAGCGCACATCGCTTCCGCTGTCATGATGGCGCCGTCGCGTGATGCAAGACGGTGAAGCGACCAGCACACCGCCACCGCAGCGCCGTCCTCGCAGGGAACACACCGAGAGTGGGCAACACCATACTTGCAGTGGATAAACTGCTGGGCGTGTCCTTGCACACCTTCTTTCATTTTTGAAGTGTCCGCTCCGTTCCTTGCACCAGGGCAGATTTGTTCGGTGATTCTACGGCTTAGCAACTTCAACAGCAAGCCGTGCTCACACAAAACACGAGAGTTCAACACACGGACCAGTCCGAAGTAGACAGAGGAAAAGCAAAGGGCTGCTGAAAAATGACCGTGCTATCATCACAGACGTTAGCTCCTGTTTATGACTGCGTACGTCGTCGCCGCAACCCAAATTTTTGCGAGGGGTTGGGGGCTGCACCAAATACGCATCTCTCAGAAGCTTTCACCGCTAGGAGGGCGCTGCAGCCCGTAGCCCCGTGCACTTCTGGGACTGCAGCCTCGTAACTATTGCGGGAACCCGTGAACTGGTGGGACGGCGCTGCAGCTTCACTGTCGCGATGGGAAAAACCTTCCGTGCTGGAGTATCGCGCGGTAAATCTCCGGCTCAATAGGCGTGTTAAATTCTTTAACAGCAGTGATAGAGCGAGACAGGCCTCGTCTGTCTTCTCTAATAGATAGGGATCTGCTCCTCGCCGTGCGACACAATGGGTGTCACGTGACTATGGTGGGAAAAACACACACACAGGATTCTGGCTCAAGGTCCGTTGAAATACGTTCAGTTCGCACACCATGGAGTCTGATTACGTGTCAAAAATGCAGCCAGAGTGGGGACATTGCACAATCAGGCCCGTTGTCAATCATTACGGAGCAAGGCCCTGAATGCCTTGTTCCTCAGGGTGTGCGAACCCACGAAACGCATGACACCTCGTGTGACGGGAGGGTTTGTTGTGTTAGAGAGGAGCATGCTTGAACACACTCTGACTCCTGTCGTTTCCACCCTTCCCTGTCGGGCAGAAGTGTTGGGACAGACTCCGCCCCTTGGACCAGGAGACTCCCCAGCCAAACTGTAGAACTATCCACAAACACCCCAGCTGTTAAACGTGAAGAAAGCAGAGCAGAATTGCACTTGTCATTCCCCCCCCCCTTGCCTCTCCTGTTGTCAGTACTGGGGAGATTAGTGCCTTGATAGAGCTGTAGAACTTCAAAAGCAACTCCAACACACAGGATGACAGCTGAAGAAACAATTGCAAATGCATTTTTCATTCGTGTAATTACAACCGAGGGAGACTTTGAAGATTCTGATTTCACCCTTGTGTGCGCATTTCTTCACAAAATCCTCTTTAGAGTTCACGTTTGAAGCGAGATGAGTGTATAGTTGACAGTTGAAGTTGGAATTTCCTTCCCCCACCAACAACAACCACTGCTGACCCTCACCCTTTCTTCCTCCCAGCAGAAGCAAAGCCAGTTAAAATTGCGCCTGTTTTGCAAACCAGGTCGTTGTTTCCCTCGAGATGTGGGCGGGAGCGCCCCCCCCCAATTGAGCCTCCCAACGAACGACTCACCCACCCTTGTTGACTTCTGCGAACCAAGCCAATCTTCCCTTTGTTCACCCAACCAATCTCTCGTCACATGACAGTTATTCTGACTGCCATAGCAAAAGGAGTCAAAATCTCAAAGACGCTTTTGAAATCACACAATTCAAACGAGCTGTGTTTTTGCCTCTATTTTCAGACACCAAGAATAGATGTTCCCGACACAGAAAACACTCTTTGGCAACAATCAAAGATCTTTTAAGAATTTTAAATTGAGTCTGTCATGTTTTTCCTCAAGCCACGGAAAGACCTGTGTGAAAAATGGCGGTAATTCAACGCAGGAAGTACGAGCTCGTAATCAGAGACAGTCGCTCGCTCGGGGCGAAGAACCACGAACAAAGCCGAACAAAAACGAGCCGAGATGAGCTCAACTCGAGATTAAAGTCTCACTCATGCGGTGTGTTTGCTTCCCTGAAAGATCAAAGAAACCGTTTTGCGGTGACGAAAGTGTGTTTTTCCTGCACAATGGAGGCGTTGTTCCTGCACAAAGAAAATCTCGTTGGCAATCTACTGCAATGTGTAACGTTGATTGCAGGGCAAATGCGCAGGGGGCAAACTTTTTCAAGAGCCTTCCGAAATGCACGTCGTTTCTTTTCGGCGTTGAACGCAGGGAAAATGTCTTCACACTCTCGCTCGGTGTGTCGTGTGTGTTGTCTCCCTGTTCAAGTCCTGCACGGGCGCTGTCTCCTCAACGACGCCCATTGACTCAAACAATGACCAAAATACTCGGATGCATGTGGTGCACCAAGTGTGAACCCAATTGAAGTTGACGATTCTTTTTGCCCCCCTCCGCTGAATGGTGTCTGCAGGGTGGAATGTCTTCTGACCAACCCTGTTTCTGTAGGAACTTTCGTTTCGCAGCCACTTTCCCAAATAGAAAAAAGAAAGACGTCAGTGATGTATTGCCGGCAGATGCATCTACACGCTCAAACACAAACCATTGCACGGTCTGCAGCTGGATCTGCAAGCTCCATGGTCAAAACGGAAAACCCCTTGAGAACACCCGTATCAACTCACGTTTGATGGTGGCCGCCTTCCACAGCGCGGCGGGGTCCTGGACCTTCCCCCTTTGCTTCACAGGACTGCTCAGCTCCTGGTAGACCCGCGTCACGTTGTTCTGGATCAGGTCACACAGCTCGCTACACCGGTCGTTCACGTAGTGCAGGAAGGCGCCAGAACGCTGTAGCGCCGGCGACGACGCCAGACGCCCAGGCAACGCGAACATGACGTAGCCACAGGCGTCTCTATGGCAACGACGCCGTATGTTCGTGACGCCGCGTCTGTCTTGGCCGCGGCGGTGAGGGTGAGGATGCAGGACGGGGTGGTGAAGGTCCGAGTTTTATCAACAGGGAGTTTAAGCTGCGATACATTTTGTGTTCTGGTCCGTGATCCGCTTGCAGCCAGCTGCTCACGAGAAAGTTGTTTCACCTCCCCATATCGATTGCAGGGTCAACTTATTGTGTCACCTTTGCCCGCAAGTTCCTTGGCATTCAAATCATGTGAACAGAAGTCAAGCTTTTTGCGTGTGTCTTGATGTTCCTGCAGGAATCGGGTCCATTGGGTTTCGGTTGAACTAAAGTTCCTTCAGGGCGGTTTGGGGTCTCGGCCCCGGTTGGGCTCACCGCAGGAATCCATGTTCCCCAGGCACCGGACGTGCGACGGATGTTTCTGCAGCATATCGGACGACGCCGAGGCTCATATTGTTCAAAGATTGACGGGAAAGATTCGTTATATCCGCAGCATCACAGGAAGGACACGTTCCACAAAGTCTCCCACTTCCTGCACCGGAAGTCTGTGTCCGACATGCGCTGTTTTCCACGTGATCCTGACACGTGTTTCCTCATAAAAATCTTTCATCTACTGTCCGTAGTAATTGTTTGTGTCTTGAAGATCTATTTCCCTGTTCACTGGTCACCAGCAGTACCTGCATGGAACGTCCGCATATCGCTTCAGTCTCTGCAGATTTGTGTTGACATTTGGACGGGAAAGACATCCATTTGCAGACACGAGTGGAAACGATGTTCTCTCCTGATTTCTTGATGTACGCGCCAGCACTTCAATCAGTGGAATAGCGGGGTTCACACTGGATGCGTCAGGTGTACGTTACGTCATTGGCACGTGTGACGCAGTACAAATTGATTTGGAGCAACATGCTGACGCGTCTAGTGTGAACCCAACGACTGCAGTTCTTCCGCCTACATCAGCTAAGGCCTGTTTCACGCTCCTTGCGTTGTGCGATTGGTTCCTGCGCATAGCACGTCGCACGTCACGCCTCCCGCATATGACATGTTGCACCAAGCACGACAGTACTTCGCGGCCTGTGCAGTTACGTAGCGCGTGACGCACCCGACGGGACCCCGACCCTGACGCTTGCCGCGCCGTCGCTTCCCCCAGTTCTGATCACACCTGAACGATCGCGTCTCCCATTGCTGACAAAACCGTCTCCCTCCGACACAAAGGCCCGAGCCACACTGAAGGCGTCACACGCTGTGTCTCTGTCAGGCAGGGAACACGGAATACATGCCGATGGACTCATGTCCACAGACGTCCCTGCTCAAACCAAACGCTCATTCTCTGAGTGTTTTGTTGAAAATTCAAAATTGCGTTGCATTTTGTTGGCCTTGATGGGCAGTTGATGAAATTCTGAATTCAGAGGAAATTTTGTGCTTGAATTCTGTCAAACCTGCATCGGCAAACCAAATCCATAATCAGACGTTCTCTGTGTGTTCCAACGCAAGACTCAACGTTTGACGCGTCCAGTGTGAACTCGGCTTCTGATCACACCTGAGCATGCAGTGCGGAGACAGAACTCCCTCCCTCCCTCCTCGCCCTTTCTCCCCCTTATCAATAATTCTGTGTCTTTCTCTGCAGAAAAGAAGAATCTCCACGCTGCCTGCGGGTGGGTGGCATCTCGCGTTGCTCTGTTGATTTTGTGTCGGGGCCTGTCTCTGCACTGCATACAGCGGATCCAGAGGACTTGGCCCCTCACTCCGCACAAGGCCAGATCCCAGTTGTTGGGTGGTTCAACCCTGGGTCCACATGAGAATATCCAAATGTGGTTCCGGGTCTACCTTTTTGACCCAAAAGCAACGCAGAGCTCTGGGGAATTCACGATGTTGCAGTGAACAACACACCACGCTCAGAACAAATTTTCGTGTGTGACATCAAACTCGCCACGAATCTCGAGTTTTTCCTTGTTGAAATTTTGAAAGCCTCTCCTGCAAAACGTGGGACTGAGGGTCACTCACAACTCAAGAACAACTTGAGCTGGAAGTTCGGTCTGACTGTTCCCTTCACAAACCAAGAAAAGCCCGAGCCAACAAATCAATGAGCTGCAGGTAAATCTATTTTGTCCAACTTTTGCGAAACTCTTCACGTCACTTGTTACAGCAGCCTGTCCGACAACCAAACAATGAGCAAAGTTGCTGCAGGCTTTGACACACAAAAAATCCACGTCGTGTGTTACAAAGACTTCAGCGGATCCAGGATAAATATCACAACAGAGCAAACCTTGCGGCCGAGCGAAACTCCCAAAACTTTCTTGGAAAAACGGCATAAAGCGCCAGCAGACACCAAATATGGGTGCAAATGTAAACTTTCCTTTTGGGGGTCAGAGAACGCATGTGCCCCACCCCTTTCAGTCTGGATCCGCGAGTTCATAGGAATCGCGTAAGGCAGTTGTCTCCAGGTGTTTTTGCGCATAAAGCGGCGCGTGATGACGCCGCGTCTCCTTCTCGTCCAATTACGTCGTTTTATCGTCGCGTTTATCGTCCTCATCACCGAGCGCGATGAGCAATTCTGATACGAGGCAGGTCGCAAAAAGAATGAACATGTGCGCGATTGAGCGATTCCTTTGCAACTTTCTCTTGGTTTTTCAACACAAACAAATGGGCTTTGTTCTCAGCAACAAGTGGCAATGTATTTCCTTTTTCGAAACCAACATGTCATGTCCAAAAATGGTCAGTTGTGAAGATCTCTTTGGAGACTTCGGCGATTTTTTTAGAGAGTGAACTGGAGTTAGTCCCAATGTCAACAGTCAACTGTCAAGAGTTACTGGCGCAATCCGCGCTTGCCTTGGCCCTCGAAATAGTGGCCTTGTGCATCCAAGCACTTGTTCCAATGGTGGGGCAGCCTCTGGAGGGCGTGTCTGAACTCAGCTGCGGGGGTCTGTCACAACAGCAAGGTGACACATGCTTGCAGTTCTGGAATCCCTGCGAATCTCTGTCCCCTGATCTGCTTCTTGAGAACTGGGAATGCCCAGAAGTCACACGGGGCCAAGTCCGGACTATATGGGGGGTGCTGGAGTACTTCAAAGTTGTTCTTGTGAAGATAGAGGCGTGTGTCTCCTGACGTGTGGCACGATGCGTTGTCCATGTGCAGGACAAACTGGTTGGTTTGCCACAGCTGTGGCCTCTTCCTCCTGATTGATTCTCTGACTTCTCTCAAAACAGAGATGAAGTACTCAGAGTTAACTGTTTCTCCTTCCGGCAGAAAGTCAATATGCACCGCACCTTGACTGTCAAAAAAGAGAATGAGCATTGTTTTGGCAAGTGCCCTTCCTCGGGCTGCTTTCACAGGGCATGGTTGGTCGTCGCGCAGCCAATGCATCGACTGCTGCTTTGTTTCTGGCTCATAAATTGACACCCAACACTCGTCTGTTGTGATGAGTCTGTCAAGCAAGGTTGGGTCTTCTTTGGTCTTGATGATGTTCTCCATTGACATGTCACACCTCAGCTGGCGTTGCTCTTCTGTGAGAACATGGGGCACAAATCTGGAGGCAATCCGCTTGACTTTCAGTTCCTTTGTGAGGATCCTGTGCACAGTGTCTTTGCTCAAATTGCACTCAAAGCCAATCTCCCTGACAGACATCCTTGTGTCACGTTCCAGACATTCTCGAACCTTGTCAATGGCATCTGCAGTCCGCGCAGCTCTTGGGCATCCAGGGATGGGTTTGGAGTTCAGGTTCCAGTCATCTTCTTGCAGTCTCAAGTACCATCTTCTCACTGTACTGACACTGGGAGCATCTTGTCCATATGCCTTCTGCAGGGTGCGAATGGTTTCTGCTTGAGATTGGCCCAAACGCAAACACAGCTTGATATTTGCACGTTGCTCAATTCGTGCCTGCATGCTGACTGTCCAAAAATTGCCGAGATCGAAGGATGACCGGACTTTGGACACCTGTAGACTACAGAGCCATGTCCACTCGAAGTGTCTGTGCCTCATTATGCAATCCTAATCGACCAAAGATCAAGTTCAGAAAAGGTAAAGACAATCGCACCTACATGTGCAACACAGCGCGCATATGTTCATTCTTATTGCGACCTGCCTTGTACAAGTGCGCGCGATCCCCAGCTGCGCGTAAAACGTTGTTGGCGGGTCAGAAGTACCCGGTCTGAAAACGTAACTGTGCACTTTCCACTCGAAAGTCGTCCCTGTGAAAAGTACCCATGGTGCATTTTGACACAAAACGGGGTACTTTTGACATGGGGTCAGAAGTACCCATGGGGCATTCTGGCCCGGACGATCATCGAGTGGAAAGTGCCCGTGGGTACTTTTGACACTCCAACAACGTGAAGACCCCGTTCACATCGAGGCACGGGGTGCAGGGCCTCATGCTGAAAGTCACACAGGTCTGACGGCTGGTCCCTTGCCTTGTGCCTCCTCATTTTAGTTCTCACTTGAAATGGCCAGACACTGTGTCAACTGATCCCAATGTGTGAATGCAATGATCAAGCCTCCGAGTGGCTCGTGCCAACTGATTTCGTGTCTCGTCTTTTCGTTCCACCGGGTACGCGTGAACCAGGGGCACAGATCTGCGCACGGTTGCCGTGTGCGTGTGTCCGGGTACAGGGCCTCCACATCACGTGCGTGTGCACACCTCTCAGCAAATCCAGTGCATCACACGCAGTTCATTGAACTTTTTAGGACGATGAGGTGTCACGGTTCTTGCAAACCTCGTACACCTGAGATCTCTGAGAACCGTCCACCATCAGTTTACACAGACCTCACCCTGTGTAGAGACCTCAGCGGTCTGGTCAACGCAGGCAGGCCCTGTTCTGGGAAACCCGAGAACCAGAAAACCTTCGCACAGGGCACGCGTCCAGTCAGAACCCAAGCATTGAGCTTGTGCCCTTATCTGCCAGAGACGCCCGACCCCAAAGGATGCATCCAGACCCATTTGACAAAAGAACACCAAGGAAGAAAGCATTGCGTATCTGACGACGCAAAACACAACTTCACCAATGTCGAGACCGATGCCCCTCCTGGGAGGTCCAACCTGTGATGCCTCCGCCTCTCCCACCTGGATTTCATGCCCACCATTCACTCCACCATCAAACCTTGTGATATTTCCTCACACTGAATCTGCTTTTACTCCAATGCACTCAAATCACACTTTGCCCACTGTCAAACATGTGAGCGCATTCATTCATCGTGCCCCCCACGTGTGTCTCGGACTTTTTCAACTTGTCTTGGATCGTTTTGTGTGTGCCTCACGAGCACACCCGTGTGCCTCAGGTGGAGATGAATGCTCAGGGCGCACTCGAGGCAGCAGCCGAGTTCGTGGGGTCCACAGGATACGATGAACGAATGCGCCCATTGTGGTCCTCGACAATAGCAACAATGATTCAATGCCAACGCATATCAAGCGACTGCTCCTGCAGTGTGTTCCAACGCACGCCATTCGCCTCTACCTGAAACCTCACAGTTTCTCCAACACACCACGTATATCCATCACTGATAAACATCTTCCGTGACTGTGTCGCACAATGGCTGCATGCTTTATGCATCGCGCGTGGAGTCGTCTACGCGTTTGTGTGAGGTCCACGCGTAAGGGAGGAAGAGCTCCGGAGGAGGAGGCGCAGCTTCTCGGAACTTGCGCACTGATTTGTCCCGCGCCACCTGAACACACACACACATACACACACACACACACATACACACACATACATACACCAAACGCGCGTTTCCCTCGCGGAATGCACGGAACATCAGGACTGTGATGTCAGGCTGCTTTATTCAGAAGGGAAACGCAGTCCACTGCAATGAAAGTGTCCTGCAGCCTGACTTTAGGTCAGGTCATGAGAACCTCACTTGTGCAAATAAAATTCTAAATGTGGTCAGGTTGTCACGACCACACAGATGAAAACGTGGTCAAGTGATGAAGAGTACCCTTTATTTTGAGCTTCTGCTGAAGTCTTGATCAAACACGCAGAACTGCAACTGCATCAGGCGGGTTCTGAAGACCACACCTGTGCGCAGTACACACATGAAAGATGGTCACATTCGACCTTTACTGTGGACGCAAGTCGGTGTGGTACATAATCAGTCGGTGTGGCAATCAGTCCTCATCTACGCAGAGTGATGGAATGGACCCAGGCTCGCCACATTGCGTCCATCTCTGTCCGCAGCCTCAGGACAAACACTCGCTGTGTACCTGCAGAACGGAAGGACAAACAGGGCAAGCGCTCTGGGAAGTTCAGGCATTTTGCCCACAGGCACTGAACAGGCTTACTGAGATTGGAACTTTCAGTGTGCAGGTCAGTGTCCTGAATAGCGGCCACCGTGTTCTGCGAGAACCAAACATGGTTCAGTGACAACAGGAACTCACTGATGCCGATCTGTCGTGGACTTTGAAACCTTTCACACTGGATGCGTCATGCGTTGTATCCAGTGTTCACGCGCCTTCCATCCTCCTCCCCCTCCCACCTCTGCGTGCTTCCTGTGCTGTGTGATGACATTGCGACAGGACGCTACTCCAGTGTGAGTGAACCTCCAGCGGATCCAGGACGGGACGAGGAGGAACCCTTCCCCTGGGTCCGCTGGAGGCAGACGCACACACATGCACACACACGCACACACACGCATACACGCACACATTCACACACAATACCTGGACGTGCTCGCCTCTCAGGTGCGTGCTCCCTGTGTCCATATACCACGTGTACAGACAGACAGACAGACAGACAGACAGACAGACAGACACACACACACACACACACACACACACACACACACACACACAAAGTTCACACTGGAGCTGTAGCGTCATCCTTGCAGGTCTGGAGACGCTAAAACGCTTCAGTCTCTGTCTTCAGAATGATGTTGGGTCCCACCCCCATCCACTTCACCCTGCGGCTCATGGAACCAGGTCCCTGTGTGTGTGTGTGTGTGTGTGTGTGTGTGTGTGTGTGTCTGTGTGTGTGTGTTGTGTGTGTGTGTGAATCCGCCAACGCACAACGCAACAGCAAACGCATCGTGCGACGCTTCACCCGTGGCGTGTTCAAAGCTCCATAGACTCAGGCTCCGGTGAAGCCGTACACAGACGAGACGACAATGGGGGAAAACGTGCCGACGTGAAACAGCGCGCTTTTCCTATTCCCGTTCCTTTCTATCCAATATACATCGCAATCTACACCTGCAAAAAAACTCTCACCTTTTCGTACTGCTGAATTACAAAAGTGGTGAGCTGAAGATGAAGTGCACAGGAAAAGGGCGTTGAAAAGCTTGATTTGTTGAGAGTGTTTTTTGCAGTGTTAATTTTCCATTTTTCCATTATGACAATGGAAACTTCAATTCGCATTAAATACACAGAGGTCTTTTCAGAGGCGTCGCGCCAAAGGAAGAAGAAGCGTCTTCTGTAGAGAACAGCAGACAACGCAGTCGCGTCGCAGGAGGAACACACACCAGGCGCGCTCCACGATGGGACTCTGTGCGATGAAGTGAACGTGTACTGCAGGCAACGTTGGGTGCTTCAGCCTGTGGTGCCACCTTCACGGACCGTGACCCATGGACTGACACAGGGAAGCAACGTGTGAAGCATCTGGTGTAAAAGACGCCTGAGACGACCCAGCATAAATGCGAGTTGAGAAACAACACGTGATGCGCTGCGAGACATGCAGACCTTGGGACTAGAGAGGTTTCTATGCAGCTTTCACATCCAGTGGGAAACCAGTTTGCCAAGTGCGCTTTTTCCTTGGCTATTTCACAGGGAAATGATTGAACCAAAATGCATGTAGACAATAGTTTTTTATTTTTGAGACCCTCAGTAGCATCCACTGAGGTTTTGAGAAACAAATGTCAAGATTTAAGGTGGGCACCAGAGGTGAAATGGCACCGGGCGGGCCCCCACGTGTTGCAAAGAAACCTCTCTGCTGAAACTCACAACACCTCCGGTGTGCACCAGCCTCTCCCAGCTCTATCTCCACCTCCATTGCTCGTCTCCATCCGATCGCACATCGCGATGCAGACAGACGTGGCTCCGGGGCACCGGGTTCACCTTGTTACGCAACCTCCTCCTCCTGCACCTGCTCCGCGTCTGCAGGGAGAGAGTCAGTCAAGACGCAGCCTGCAGGTCTCCCGTTCTCACGAGGCTCATCTGAATACAACACCCCTGCATTACCACTGCAACTCACCTCAGGTGGGGCCCCCCATCTGTTTCTCAAAAAAATTGAACAGCGCAAACATTTTCTTATGAGACTGAATGCAGCCCAAAGCCCCCATGACTTTGACCTTGTAGGCCCGTCCTTCGCCAAAGTTGAAAAGCACCAACACTATGTCTGATGGATCAGCCCCCCCCCCCCGAGTCTCCTGGGTACCCTGGATCCACTGGAGACGGTGCTTTACGTAAAGCGCCCATTGCCAGGCAGACAACGCTCCGGGTACAGACCCTCGCTCACCTCCCACCGCCGTTAAACCCATCTTCCCGGGGACCTGCTGAAGAGCCATTTGCCTGGGGCCGTGGACCAGCATCACAAACGTATTCCATCTCAGTTCTATCTCAGTGATAGACTTGTGGGGCAGAACGGAGTGTTCAAACCCAATTTGCACAGAAACTGCCGTGTTCTCTTGGTGTGGCATTTGTTGCCAACGCACAAAATCTGTGGAATGCGTTTGCATGAACTCGTGTGCGCACGCCACGCAGGCTGTGGATGCTGAGAACGGGGGCGGGGAGGGCTGCGGTCACAGGGGAGCTGAACCCCACACCACCCCACCCCCAAAACTTGCTCTCTCCCAGCTGACCCCTCCTCACAGCGTTGATCCACAACTGGATCCTCATGTGTTGTACTCCTCCCGTGGCGGGGACCCTCCCGCATTGGTGACGTGGGATCCCTGTACGCTGAGATATCCATACAGAACAAACTGCACTCTTCTGTTCATCAGTGACCTACGAACCAAAGGTACGAGGCTGCACGGACCACGACAACAGCACGCTGATACTCACTGATGTACTCAGCTGCAGTCTCAAAAGTTGTGAAAAGTTGTGAGAAGTTTGTTTTCCCAGGGGCCGATGACCCTCATCACGAGTGGGTGTGACTGCGCACACGTCCAGGCTCCGGGTATCTACGATAATCACGACCGTGTTGAAAATTGCGAAGATTCTAATTGTGCGAAGTCCCTGTCGGGCGAAGCACCATGTGGTAGTGCAGTATATGGCAGCTGGACTGAAATGACCCCTACCCCCTCCCTCCTCCCCCCTGCCAGACCCCCCCTCCCTGGCCAGACCCCCTTACCCTGCTAGACCCCCCCTATGCACAGTATAACTGGTGGAAGATAAGGAGGACAAGGAAGAATTGATGAACAAGGAAGAATTCATGACATTACCGACGCCACAAGGGACTTCGCACTGCAGTTGCCTTGAGCACTGCTTCTTGTTGACACTGCGAGTATCAGTATGGCAGTGTCGTGGTGTCGGGTGTCTCCTCATCAGTCGCTGGTATTGTTTGCCCACGCCTCGTGTTGGGAGGTGGACACCGATACGTGCTGCACCGGTGACCTGGTTGTGAAACGATCCCGACTTGTGAAACGTAATCTTGGACGACTTTGTGATATGTGAGATCCTCATTTGGGTTTCTTGGGAAAACTTTACAAGTTGATTGAGAGCACCAATCCGATGGAGTTTAGTGTCTCACTGTGGCGAGAACACCCATTGAGTTCGCAGGACCTGAGTGCCAAGGTCCGAGTGTTTGATTCTTCAGAACCACGGCTGCTGGTCTCAGAGGTCCGAAGTTCCATCAGGCATGTGGCCCTGAACCACATGGTCAGGCCACGCCTGGGTCCGGAGGAAGAAGAGGCCCAGGTCCGGCTTCTAGATTCAGAAGCCCAGCCCATTCAGAGGCTCTTAATTCCAAGGTTTTTGTGGCTCATTGACTGGTTTGTGTTTGATTCTGCACAAGCTGACTTTTCAACTTGAGCCGAACTTCTGAACTCCAGAACCAAAGATTCAGTCTTAGATTCATTACGTTGCTGGTTCTGTTGGTTTGAAACTCACCTGAAACGAAAACCAGACTCCAGACACAAGAATGCAAGGCATCTGAAGTCCGTAGATTCAGGCAAGTTTCGAGCTGAGAAGTTTGAACCAAAGACCTTGACGATCAGTGCAGCGGCTCCCTTGGGCAGAGGTCCGAGAACCACGATCAGACTCCAGTGTTGTGCGGCAGCGCTACGTCCCTCCCCCCACCTGTTGATCGCCCCCTGAGCGGAGAGATTTACACGGCGGCTGTCATCACGGAGGCGCCCACCCAGCCATCAACACATCCATCTCTGCGTGAGCGCTGGGACTGAGGTCTGTTCTCCACACAGGGTGCGGTGCGCTCTGTGGGACTGTTGTTCAGTCAAAGCGGAGTCTATTGGGCGTGTGCGCTTATTGTGTCCAGCTTGCCTTGGGTGTGTGGCTCGTGCCATGGAGCGCGAGTTTTCTGTGCTCAGGGAGCACGCCCTGCGTGCCCCAGCCAAAGACGTGCAAGAAAATATATGGGTGGCGGCAGAGGATGCATGTTCATATGAAACAGTGCATGAATGCAGGTCACATGTCACAGAACTGGAGTCTCGCCGAAATTTGTGGCAGATGCGGCGCTCACCAACGCAGCGATCGACGTACCACGTATTCAACGTGACCCTGACATCACTACCCGTCCCGTGGCTCATCGCTGCAGGAATCCCAGCGGAGACCGCGCTCATAAGCTATTTACCACTGATTGATCACGTTGGACGCGCCCAGTGCGTAGCCTTCCTGCCCTAATGCCTGACACGTGGTTCCGGATTGCTTTCTGGGGCTGCAGAAATTCATCAAACGATAATAATGCCGTGTGTGTCAAGCTGTATGGCTGAGTTTACCTCGTCAGATCCAGCTCTGCTGCTGCCACTCGTGAACAGAGTTCCTCCTTTCCCTCAAAGTTTAGGTTCGGAAAGGCTGCAGTTCCTGGGAGGGCGAGTTTCGTCCTCTCTTCAGGCTTCATGAACGGAAGTTCTCAACAACTGCAAACTTGGCCAACAATCTGCAAAATTTCACATTCATTACCACGACCCGTGCTCACTCCAGGGTGTTGTCGCTTCCACCAGTCCCTGTCAGGCGTGGTCCCTTCTTTGGGGACTTTTTGACGCTCGCTTCGACATCTGCAGTTTGGAACGAAAAACACAGGTAAAGAGGATGGGGGGCTGAAAGCTGCTAGCACAGGTCCAGGTTCAGGGGTCACGTGGATTGTACACCAGTCAGCTTCTCTTCTCACGACATCGAACTCTGTCCCTCTGATCCGGCTCCTCTCGCTTTGCCACCGCGGCAGCAGCCCTGCAGGGGCAATCGTGTCGCTATTTCCTGAGTGTGTGATGTCTGACTGCAATCGCAATATTGGGATTTGCCATCCGGAGTCTGGATATTAAAAGCTATTTTCAGACACGCGCCGCGCGCGGTACCGTCCTTGAACGAAAAGCTCTTGTCATCACAGACAGAAGGAGAGCACGCTCTTGGAAAGACGGGAGAGGAGACCACGTGTGTGGGAGAGAGGAAGTGATACAGAAAGAGAATGGGGGCACAATCTGCAGGAGAGCGAAGATGAAGGTCCAAACCTCGCACTTCAGTGGTTGCGATCGTTTTCGTTGTCTTTGATCGAATCTAGCATCCTTCAGTTCCCAAAAAAAGGAATGCAACATTTCTAAAGTTGGAGTTTCCCCTTCCCTGGTTTGGGCATTCAGTCCTCTGATCCTGGTTGTGAATTTGTTGTCTATGACGCTGCAAAATTCCGAGTTTGAGATCCGTGCCAAGAGGACAGGCTGACACAGGCTGCAGCATTGCTGTGTTTAGAGCTCTTCCCCGTCTCTGGGAGGATGGCCACAGAGACTGGTGTGAGCTCGCCCCCTCCTCCCATCTCCGCGTGGATGGGGGCTGCACCGCCGCCGTGCGCTCCCCCGACGCCGCCGTGCGTCCGCGTCCGCGCGCCGAGGGGTAAACAACCCGCGAGACGCGGGCGGCTGGGCTGGGCTGGGCTGGGCTGGGCTGGGCTGGGCTGGGCTGGGCTGGG
>JAAUXT010111411.1_pt1 | contig 21483 bp, 21 predicted proteins | sample 7278171 | NCBI WGS metagenome assembly JAAUXT01 (sample SAMN14350112, study PRJNA611818) | marine sediment metagenome | isolation source: surface marine sediment (1.8m) | place: French Polynesia: Moorea | collected 2018-08 | reverse complement strand
CACCCCCCCCCCACCCCCCCACACAACACACTGACTTACACACTGTCACACCAAGACGCAGATCCCGTGTTCGTGAGAGAGAGAGAGTTATAGAGAGAGAGAGAGAGAGAGGATTCTTCTCCTGCCCCAAGGACAAATTTTTGGACCAAGGACATTTCTCCGGAAACCTTCAAAAGTCTTGATTTTGTTTCTCGGCGCAGATTGATCATCTGGGACCAGAGGAAGAAACAGATTCTTTACATTTTGGCAGTGAGCCTGGTGGCTGCCTTGAAGTGGGGGTCTGAACATGAACTCATGTGGATAATTGTGAATGCATCAAAAAGGCATTCTAACTGTTGCTTCTGCTTCTTGTATGGCCCACTGGGCTCTTTGTCTTCCTTGAAGACAGTACTGAGAACCATGACTGTGAAGAAAACAACCCTCCCAAGGTGTCTTCAACTGGCAATGCTTTCCACACATTCTACATGTTTCCCTGTTTGGATCAAAAGACGCAGGCAAAGAGGCAGAGGTCACTGTGGTTGCGATGTAACCAAAATTTACAGCAACACGCGTTCAGAACGCTTCAGAAAACTGAGTGGACTTCAACCCAAGCCTGTTTGCTGCAGATCAGGAGTCAACGGGTGCTGCCCGACATTGGAAGAAGGAAACTGAAGTACAGTAAATCATTGCCACCCTGAGTGGGTGAGTTCACATCGAGTGAGGACTTTGAGTCGGTTACGTGCGCACAGAGCCAGGTTTCACTCCGTGGTTTGAAATCGCGTGTGACGGAGGAGGGGCATCTGTCTCCTGACACCGGTTCGTTGATTAAGATCTGAGATTCACGTCGCCCGAAGAAGACGCAATCGAATTGACTCGCAGTTTTTGCCCAACCTGCGTTGTCACATTGTGTGTCTGTTTTAGCAGTTGGAATCCGATATTCTCTCGAACTTTAAATATTTTATGCCCCTTAATTGCATCAAGCAGGATACAAATGAAGAGATTGTCCCCGAGATCTGTCGGCGGATTTAATTTGCTGTGGAGACAAATGCTTTGATTGGAACAAGACAGTGGTTGGCGTGAAAGTGACTTTTCTACATCTCCAAATCCTTTTGAATCAATAGAATCAAATATGTAATATTTTGATAGTCCAATGTGAGCTTAACAGTTGCCTTATATGGTAAAGAAGCTGCCAGTAGCAGCAACAAGGAGCAGTCCTGCTGTATATGTCATCAGCTACGTGAGGAAATGCCGCAGTAGACTGCTTCTGCCCCCAAGTGGCTTCCACCGTCAACTCTTTCTTTGGCAAACATTGCTGACTGATGGTACGAGGTTTGATTTTTATATTTCCTTAATGTGCGTATCCTGGGCGTCCTGCAAATTCGTCGGCTTTTGTACTGCGGTCAATTGGTTGTCACAGACAAAGGGGTCAATTGATCAAATTTTTGGGTCAAAACAATGATTTGACCTTGACCTGTCTCCCTGAGAAGGGGAGTTGTCTGGTACAGCGCGGCGATGGCACTTTTGACAATTTTGTTGACCATTCTTTGCGCAAGTATGGAGTGCAGAAGGGAGCAAAGGGCAACAATTAAAGCCTCTGTGTCATGGGGATTTGAAGTGCAGCGAGTTATCCATGGAGTATGTGCCATGTGGAATGACCACGCCCTCAGCCACACCCAAATCAGATTTTGGTACAAATGTTTTGCGGACAATCCCAACCACAATACAGCAGATCACAAACGTTCTGGGAGACTGAAATCTGTGCATGTTGATGGCAAAATTAAAGAAGTGCGATAAGCTATTCTGGATGACCGCAGGATGATAGTGATCCAGCTTGCTGCTGAGACTGATGTAAGTGCATCTTCAGTGCAAAAAATTCTCAAAAAGGACCTGAGTGTGAAGAAGTTGGCTCCAAAGTTTGTCATGACAGCTTTGACCGATGCCCAAAGGAACACAAGGGTGGAAATTTGCAGGGAAAATGCGCGCCTTATTGGTTTGGATGGCTCAATTTTGGAAAGACTAGTTGCTGCAGACGAGAGTTGGATGTTCACGTACGACCCCAGGACAAAACAAGTGGATTTGGAGTGGACTTTTGCAGGTGAACCCCGGCCGCGCAAAGCATTGCGTTCCAGATCGCAAACCAAAGTGATGCTCATTCTGTATTTTGACTGCAGAGGGATCGTCCTGGCTGATTTTGTGGACAATGCAACTGTGAATTCAGAGGTGTATGTCAGCTCCCTCAGAAGGATGAGAGAAGCTCTGAGGAAGAAATGTCCGGAGTTATGGCAAGCCAAAAACTTCATCTTGTTGCATGACAATGCACGCTCGCATACCTCAGAAGAAACGGTGGAGTTCCTGACCAAAGTGAACCAAGAAGTGTGGAAACATCTGCCTTATTCCCCGGATTTAAGTCCGTGTGACTTTTTTGCTTTTCCACTGTTGAAGGCCAAAATCCGTGGTCACAGATTCCAATCACTGGGTGATGTCAAGGATGCAGCCAGGCGTGAGATGTACTCGTGGAATGTCGACCAATTCAAGCAGTGCTTTCAAAAACTACAGGAACGTTACTTGCACTGCATTGCAGCTGAAGGCCACTATTTTGAAGGCCAAGGAAAGCGAGGTTTGGCTGCTCCAGAGTGAAACTCAGACAGAGACACATGACAGACAGTAATCCAGTGTGAAATGACTTTTTGGAACTGTTATTGACCTCACTTGTTATGACTCACAACGTGCAATTCCGCATCACCGATGCAACTGTACACTTCAGCAATTAAAGTGTGCTACACACATGTTGCTCTTGTTCCTTATGTCAACAAACTTCCGTGCAAAAAGGCCACATACATATTGTTCACATTGCCAAAGTACAACATTTTCCTGCAGACATGAGCTGCGCTATCGCACAATTAAGGAAATATAAAAATCAAACCTCGTATTTCGATTTGATTTGGGTGTTGAATTCAGAACTGTGCCTTCAGCTTGTCAGTGAACAAATTCGGGTCAGGGGTCAAAAGAAAACCATGGTGTGCACTGTGCACTTGTCTTTCACTCATTGCAAGCAGTTGCAGGTTTTCGCCTCGTCAGTCTGTCCATTCACCCAATCTATTCCCTACTCAGAAAGAAAACTGACTGAATGGAGATTCAACATCGAATTTCTTTCGAACACAAGTTTCAGGTTCACAATTTGTGACAGATATAGTGTGTTGCAGAAGGCAGTTGTTGGAGGTCTCTGGAGAGAAGTGAGAAAATTGAGGTGATGTCACGCAGAGCTTGGCTCTTGCCACAAGTCGGATACTCACATTGTTGCAAGACAGAAAATCAGACTTTCGAGCGCGTTTCTCTGACGCAGACCAAACTGACCTGCCTGCACACTACCTCCAAGTGACAAACCAAGGAACCCTGCAGGAAACAACAAAATTGTGAAGGAACACAAGCACACCCTCAGGTCGATGGTGTCTCAATGTTGTAGCCAACGCGTGAAATGATCCACATGCAAGCACACTTTCACACCTCTTCATTGGCAGTACATAAATGGAGCGTTGCTCGACGCACGTTCCTTCGCACACTTGACTCACACAGATTTATAGTTTCACTGAGCACACAGCATAATAATGCCATTGAACGGAACGTTTCAATGCAGATGGCTCCCAGGGCCATTTTCAGCATCAAGGTGAAGCTGTTCAGTGGAAAAATTAAGCTTATTTGCAAATTGCTTTCGTTTGCAACCATTTGTTTGGCAGTTCAAATGATCTGTTCTCTTGCAAAATGTCCCAAGGAGCTGACATTGTTCCAAAGAATCCTCTCAGACTTTTGATCAATGCTTTTGCACCAACCTGTACATTCAGAGGTTATTGTTCAAAACTTTCTAAAGAATTGCGACAACAAGTTCCTGGTGTCAAAAACCCTGCTTCACCTCTCCGTTCTCTTTGTCTCGATGCTCTGTGTGTGTCCAGCCAAATAAATGCTTGTGCAGTGAACAGAACAACTTGGACAGGTTTTTTTCATGGGCATGACAATATCCACCTCTCTGTGCAGCACAGCGTGCTCCCAATAAACACAAAGGGAGTGGAAGGAATTTTCATGTGAGTATTTTTCATTGTTCTCCTGTTCTTTAACAGCAGTCCCACACTGCAGCAGGTTACTGCAGTTTAACATAAACGATGAGAAATCGTGCAACTGCAGTTGTTCACCACCATTTTCTCTCCATCAACTCTGTTACGAAAGGTCTTCAAATGGAAAATGAAGGCCCTCACTGGCCTTTTGTGTGGACTCTTCAACGTTACTGCCAATTATGGATGCATTTTGGCCCCTGAGTCCAATTCTGGATCCGCTGGAGAGACCAGGGTGCCACCCCCCCCACTCTGGCGGTTGAACGCAAAAAAGCCGAGGCAACCGGTTGGGGATAGGATGTACCCTCACTGTGACCCTGTATGTTTTCAGATTGTTCGTTGCTCTTGGCCATGACTTTACTTCAGTCAACCAGAACAGAGCCCACAGGATGACTGCCTGCATCCTCCGAACATCACGGATGAATAACGAGGTGAATGCAACATGGCAAATGATTCAGTCCGCAGAGCTGCACCAAACTCGTACTTCAAATTGCAGCAGTTTTCCTGTTTGCAATGGAAATTTGCTGTTTCCATTTTTGCCCTTGTAGGGCGCCGTCAAGATTCCTCCTTCCTGCTACGAGGTGGGTTTTCTTGAGAATATAGGTTTCAGGTGATATTAACGGTACGACCGAAATGAACGACCGGAATAAGTCACCTCCACCTTCAGCAAATTTCTGGTGAATGTGCTGCGGGCCAGGGTTTGGAACAAATGTGTGGTTCAGTGGACTATTTGTTTTGTCTTTGGTCCAAAATTATGCCTGAGGTCTCGGAAAAATCAAATGAATGAATTGTTGGGGCCAAAAACTCAAAATGTTCAGGACATTATTTTTTCATATTTTGCTCTGAATCTGTTTCAAGAAATAAACAAGTAGATCTAATTCCATTGAAGAGATTTCAGGTGGTGAAGTGGAGTTATAGTCACGGGCGAATTCTTTTTGGGCTGGGAACACACTCCCGGCGACGCGGCAGCAGCGACGCAACCAGCAACGCGACCACCCCATCGCCCCAGGAGCGGTTGGGGCAACGCAACAGTAGCCCAATACAAACCCAATGGGGCGACGCCACAGCACGACGGGGCAGCACGAGGCAACAGCGCGTCGCTCTTCAGTGTGTCTGTACCCTTGTTGACAGAACAAGTGTAACAACCACATTGTCTTTCAATATTTTTGGTGCAGAAGTAAAACAATTGGTGGTTGTTTGGGATTTGGTTGTGAATAATGCCCAAGAAAAAATATGTTGGTTCTTTTGGGTCAGATGGGGGTCAAAGGTAAAACTGAAATTTTGATAAAATGGGGCGTTGGAATGATGCTTTTGTGCACTTGTTTGGAATGTTTCATGGCCAATTGTGGAACAAATGACAAAGTGCTGTGGAGATAGTCATTTTGGTCTTTGCATCGAGGCATGTTCTAGCATGATGAAACCACGGCGATTGGTGCAAGATTTTGTCAATTGCCTGACTCACGGCAATAAAAGATTCCGTTGCTTGTGTTACAAGTTTGTAAATACACAACCAACATAATATAAACTTTGGCCTGTTGGCCTCCACAGACTAACGCCAGAACGCACAAGTGGTTCAACTGTAAAATTTTCTCTCTTTTCTTGAGGCAAATGCGTGAAGGGAGTACTTTTTTTTGCCAGCTGAGTCAGCGTGGTGGCCTCCTTCATATGACAGCTCCTGATTGCGGATGATGAACCACATTATACCAAAAAGGAAGAAAAAACAAACAAACATGAGGAGGACCGAAGACATACAGGATCTGGTTTTGAATTGGCGTCCATTGCAGATCTGTGTTCAGTGTGAACGAGGGCTTCCAATGGGTTTCATAGGGAGCACGTGCAGGAACCTTGTACTCCTTCATTCTGAGAGCAGGTTTGACGAGTATCACCCTCGCAGCACAGGTGAGTCACAAGTGCGACACCAGCCTTTGTGTGTTGGAAAAGTGTAAGTGTGCTTCTCCCGTTTGTATTTGGTCCGCCACTTTGGTGGTCTTTTGAAGAAAAAGATCTGCATTGATGCCAACTGGCGTCATGATTCTGCCCACCTGTCTTTCGCTTCTTGAACCCCTTTTGTGTTTTGGTACTGGTCTTGAAGATCAGATTGTGATTTATGACGCGGATCCTTGTGTTTGGAAACACAAACGGAGCTTGGTCCGACACATTGCTGGTGTTGTTTATTTTGTCCCCGAAATGGCTTGGTCAGGCCGAGCACAACCATGGACAACCACAACCCCTTTGTTCAATTTGTCAGCTGAACTGTAGAACATCTTCTGCATTTTGTTTGCAAGTGCGTGCCTTTATTTGTCTTGTTGTGTGACGCAAGTTTGCTATATCAAAGAATTGAAATAACATTTTCTCACCTGAAAACGTGTTGGATGAGCTCAAAAGAAGGTCTGCGGCAAACTGCTTCCTGTCTGCAGACGGAACGCAAAGACAGATTGGTTTTCCCTACCGCGGCGCCATTATCTCCTCGCAGCTCATCTTTCGTGCTTGAAAGGAGCAAGTGTTGTCAGATGTCCTGCAATGAGAAAGAATGAGAAAAGAGTGTTGAATCGTTCAGGATAAGTGTGTCCTCAACACATCTGTCAAGTCTTCTTCTTGTTAGCCTCTTGTGGCCATCCCCAACTGTCTTCTTGGAGTGTCCGGGGACAGTGAAGTATCCCTCATCCCAGGGTCTGTGCATGATTGTGATCACGTCTCCCTTGCTGCCATGGCATCTTGGGATTGCACCCAAAATATCAGCCACATCTGATTCTCAGATTTTCTCGAACAAACTTCATGGAGGAGCCCAGACTCATCAGCCCGGAAGCCCTGAGTAGCTCCAACTCCTGTGGTGACTCAAGTCCCAATCGCAATCAAAACTCCCAGATCTGGGTACCCAAAGCTCATCCATGAGCGATCACGACTCGCGACGGCCCAAAATTTATGGACGCATCACATTGGATGTTTTGTGTGAAAAAGGGTCACAAGACATCGCGGTTGCTACAATGGCCCCGTCACTCCTGTGTACGAAGGACCTCCTGAAGAGAAAACAACAACACGACACCAACACTGAAAGCTGTTGTCAACTTTTTGATCTCATCCCGTTGGAATCATGTCATCCACATGAGAAGATGTTTTTCTTTATGTCTTACTCAGACATTATTGCGTGAAGGGTGTGGTGAGAATCAGTGTCGCGTTACATTGTGCTGCTGGTGCACATTCACAACTCAAACGATCTGGGTTTGGATTCAAGGGAATGAAATATTTTGATACTTTTCAATCACGACAAAAGTCCTCGATACCAGCAAAACACACAGTAGCAAAATGTGAGGACCCAATTAGCGAAGATTTATGGTTGGGGCACTGGTCGGGCGGAGAGCGCGAGTCGTGCGCCGTTCATTAGGTGCGACCTGCGCGCTGCTGCCTCGACCCGGATCCAAGAGCCCGAGTCACCTTGTCAGCGCCCCATTCCCGCCACACGCGAACAGGTTGCGAGCGCAATCCGCTTCACGTCGGATATCGACAAATTGAGATAGATGACAAGCGGGGTTAAGACCATTTAACACAGCAGCAGGTCTGTTTTGGACGCAGTCTGGCCTGGGGCAAAGATCAATTGTGCTCCAGTACACAGGGGGAGGAACTCTGCAGACGCTCCACTCTGGACTAAATCCAGCGAGAATTGCAGCAGAAAAGTAGGGACACTCGGAACAAAGTGGTGGCACAGAGTTCCTTCTTTCCGATATCCATTTATTCGTCTCCAGAATTGGATCTGGGCGCGCGTTCTACTGGGAAATTTGGTCTTACCTCCACATTGGATTCTTGGGCGCAACTCATCGTTCTTTGACAGCAACTTTTCCATGAAAGAATATCTGTTTGTTCCCCTTTTACGCACCATTTTTGAAGTTTGTCATAATAAAAAGTAGATTAACACCATTTGTGTGCAGAAACAGATTAAGTTTACTCAACAGAACCAAAACAACGCCAGTTGTGCTGATGAAAAACGCTTACCTGTCGATCAATTGCAAATGTCCGCTTCAACCATGCACAAAAATTCCTAATTGGCCAAACATTATTTCAAGCGTTCGCAGCTTATATCTCCGAGAAAGCTTTGCAAAAAACCGCACTTACGTGTTGTTATCTATTTCTATCTTGTCATCTGTCGAGCCAAATGAGTCCAAATCCTTCAATATCAGCTGTATGGGAACACACAAGATTTTCATCTCTCTCAAATTGCTCAACTTCTCCTACGAGTCTCGCAGAACACAGTTTTGCATGTCACGACAAATGAAAGGCTTTGCGCTTCGTTCTCTCCTCAGCGAAAAGAACAAAATTCAATACAGCGCCAGCGGTTCCATTTCTGAAACAAAGAGAAGCAATTTGCAGGTTCGCCTTTGGTCTGCGTATCTGTGTTGTGATCAAAAGCGGAGATGATGCAGAGAAACGGGAGTTCCTTACACTCCTTGAGAATGTGAGTTCGGCAGTTTTCTTGTAGTTTTCGTGCTCTTCATGCATGTCACTTCGGAGATTCTCAGTGTATTATTTTTTTGTAATGATGCTCTTTTCTATGCAATGTAAAATGTGCTCCTTTTGACAATGCTTCCCCTTTTCTCACAATCTTCTCCCTTCTCGGGATCTCATTACGATCGCTTGTTGCAAATTAAATGATGCAGGGCATCAAACGCTTATTCGTGTTTAACAAGCTGTGTTCGCTTTTTGCTGCTCTGCTCAAATGGATGAATCACAGTCCCCCTTGAGCAGACACATTCGGTTTGCAGTGCTGCCTAATGAAACAGTAATTGTCTTCTGTCCTCGGTTGCACACAAGGCGAAACCAACAATATTGCATCTTTGCACGGCAGCGAGATTTGTAGTGAATCCGTGATGTGATATCCGAGCAAATGCGAATTCGTCCTGGCTGCAAATGCCTGCTCCAAACAATGCCAATTAGAAGGAGGTAATTTTTCAGCCAAGAGTGTTCAACCTGCACCAAGCTTTAGAGTTGTCACCATACTCGTATTTTACGAGACCACGTTTTGCAACAACATGCAGACAGCACAGTCCCCAAGCAGGGAGGAAGAGAACAGGTTGGCATGAACTGAACCAGCATGCAACATCATTCTTCATGTATACATACGTTTTACAGGATTTTTTTGCACGCGAGTTTTCATAAATTCATGTCAGATAAAAGCGAAGAATCTTGGTGGACAGCTGGATGGTGATGGAGTCCCAACAGGTTCATGTGTTTCACCTTCCCATTCCTGTGAGTAAACACTGGAAATTGATCTTTCATTCCTTTTCAATTATCGGTGGATGATTTTCGCTTGTTCGTCTTGTTTGCTCATTAATGCACCTTATTTGGTTCAACTTTCCCTGTGTGTGTTCAGATAAACATCTCATAATTACTGCAGCCGAGTAATTGTATCAGGTGTTTCCTGAAGTTTCGCAACAGGGACCTGGTCGCTTGTGGATTCTTGTTTGCCTGACGAAAGAAAAACACGTCGCGTATCATTTTCCATTGAAAGTGTCAGGAAGCCCAAAGTACGGGGAATATTTCGGAGTGAAAAACAGGAAGACCTTGGAGTTTACAGTGCGGAGGTGAAGGCGCGGAACAAGCAGCCCAAAACTGAATTCACACTCTGTGTTGTTCACATAGTGAGCACAACGCAATCAAGGAAAAACACCAACACAAAAAGACAAAACGAAATAGGCTGCGGAACCTTCAACAAAAACCAGGCAACAAGCATTTCTTGCTTGAGGCGCTGGAATGCGCATTTCTGCTCGAAATCCATTCGTCGTGCATCATTTGCTGCCATGGGTGACGCAAAAAGCAGTCAAACAGTTTGTTGGACCCGGCTCTACAGGAATCCGCGATTCCGAGGAAGAACTGCGGCGACAGAATGCTTGTGGTCATCAGAGGCTTTCGAAACATCCGGCACTAATGTGGTTAATTTGTCATGAACCTGTCAGGCTTTCTGTGAGCAATTCCTCAGCTGGCTTCATATTTCTCGTAGCCTTGGATGCTGAAGAGCCCTGCGACGATGCCCGTCCCTGAGGTTCCCTTCTGAGTGAAAGTTTTCGATGTTTCTCATCAATCTCCACCAAACAAGTCAGAGAGGTCAGTTCATTTTCGACCAAATCGCAGGAATTACCGCACACACATAAAAATCCTTTGTTAGAAAGGTAAGAAAAAGACAAAACGAACACAAAGAGAACGGAACCTTGTTGTTCAGTGTGTTCCGTGCCCCCCCCCCCCACACCAAAGAAGACGGATTTGGGAGTGGTTCGTGCGCTCCCAATTTCAGAAAGTCACAAAGCTGTCTGCTTGTGTGGAGAAGAAAAAAGTTGGGACAGACTGAATTGAAAAAAAAATAACTCCCAAGTTACTCAATGGAAAAAAGCTTCCAAATGGACATTGTCCCTGGCAAAGAAAGAGTTCTGAAGCTGTACGGAGCAGATCAAGATGAAATTCACATTGCGCTGTGTTTTTTCATGAAACTTTATTGAAATGCAGAGCTTCATTCAGACCTTACTTCCACACCACAGTGCTGCACAATAACCGAAAATAATTGGCGTAAACATACGAAGTATGTCCAAGCCGTTTGCAAGGCAAACGTAAACAACTCAAGTCCAACCTGCAACCCACGCGATTTTGCTTACCATTGGACAAATTAAACACGTTCAATTCTGTGTCATCCAAGCCCATTAAATTCCCTTGACAGATGGCTCGGTTGGAATACGTCTCCTGTGCTGAGTGATTACTCACTTCCCTTCTTGCCATCTCCAAATCAGCTGCAGCCGTCCCCTGACCGCGGCGTTTGCGAGCCATTCATGAATAAGACTGTGAGTGGACCCTGAAGGGGTGAACCGAGCAAAACTGAGCGTCAAACTTGGGGCGCGGCGTCAAAGAAAGACTCAACGACTCTTGGCAGTATTTCAACAGTCTAATTTGATTGCAAGTGTGAACCACCAAGTCGTACAAGGTGTAGCTCTCCGGCCTCGCTCACTCACTTTGTCATGTCATGTCAGGTGGTGGGTGGTTCCAGAGAGAACTTGGGTTTCATTGTCAGTTAGCGTTCTTGCGAAATGGAAATTTGATTTTTTTTCCCCGTGAGAGCACGGCACTTGTGAAAAGGTTGCACAACCGAAGTTTCTTCACATCGACTACACAACCACGACGTTCTTCTTCGTCGCCAGGTTTCCGGTAAATTGGACAAGGGTAACCCACGACAATGACACTATCTTTGGAACGTGACGATCACTGCGAAGAAAGCGACATTTTGATGCCGAATCTGAAATGAATCAGGAACAGGCGGCGTGAACCTCAGAAGTGTGAGACGCGTTGAAAGGGAAAGCTGCTCAAAGCTGCGCACTGGCTTTGAAAATTGCGCTTCATCTTCAACAAATCGTTTAGCACTAAACAAATGAATTAAGTGCATTGTGTACAGAAGAAAGAAATTGTCAATTATTGATGCCAAATATTGCGGAGCGAGGCAAATGAAAATATTGCTTCCTCGCAGCTGAGAATGTGTCATGAATGCAAGGGAGCACGAGCGTCTGCAGACGCAGACAGTAACACGTTGGCCTCAATTAACTGCGCTCCTCCGCTGCCACCCAAGTGTTGAACGCGACAATGTAAAAGACAGAGATGTGCATGCCTGTCTGAATTTAAACCTCTTTCCACACGTCGAGACTTTTCCTGTTCTTTGTGAGTTGAACAACTGTTACAAATTGAGCAAAAATAGTCCTGTTCATTTCCCAACGACATATAAAAATTTTCAGTCCAAAGCTGTTTGCGAACGGAGAGGACACAGCCGTACACACACTGTATGCCACGGTCAAACAGCAGTAAATTTTGAATCTGATTCCAAAGCGTGCTGATGTACCGCGCGTCGCATTGCTGAGCACTCTCATGAGTGGAAAATTAAAGCTGCACGTAACCACGCCACAATCCCTGTGTCAAGAAAGGAATAACTAATGACTGCAGGAACAAACACCAAACTTCAACATGTGCACAAGCAGCATCCCTGTCTCTGTCTCTGTCATTGTCTCTGTCTGTCCTCTATCTCTCTATCTCTCTCTTCTCTCTCTTTCTTCTCTCTCTGTGCTTCTCTCAGTCATTCTCTCTCTTTACATGTTGTGCGCAAGTCAATTTAGCTTGTACTTTATGGTTTGCCTCTTCCGGTCGTCTTTCCGCGAATCTGGTCTGAGCTTCTGCAATTCAGGCACACACGGACGCAATCCATTTCCTCCGTGGTCGTTCTCAAAAACTCTCGTGATTCCTCGAAGGACGGAAACACGAGAAAACAAAATAAATTTTGCCAAGCGCCAAGCGCGGGTGTTGATGATTGCCCTCATTTTACAGGCCCAGTCACGAAGGATCGCAATCCTCCCCTTGGTGACCAAACCCCCAGGACAACCATCCCCCTTCATGACCATCCCCTTCAATCACCTCCCGTATCCCCCTTCCGTTACTCATTAGCACTCATCTGCCGCTAGGCGATCACTCACGTTGGTGACCATCTTCCACAGTGACCCCTTGGTGACCAGTCACCTGATCAACAACCTCCAGTCGGTGACTACACCCCTTGGTGCACAGAAGCTTTGAGTAGCCACCTCCTGGCAATTCTCTGTTCGGTGACCACCGTTCGTGGACAGCCTTACGCAAAAGGCGCGAGTGACCAGGTGTGCTGCGCCCAAGCAGATGATTCGTCGATCTGGACTTGTTGCCTCAATAAACAGAACACCTCTCCGCAAAAAACTGCCTCAAAAAACTAAACCAAACAAGCAATGACAGACAAGGGGTGTGAGAGCAGGCAGATGGGAAGAGACACAGACAAGAATAACTGCAAGAAAATGCGCTGTGTACCCAAGGAAGACGTGGAATCAAATCGAAAAGTACAAGCAAGAAATCTGAGGGATCACTGGACTGCGCGGCTGATGCTCGCCCTTGACACACGCACCAGTGGAGTGAGCGCATGTCCACCAGTGTTGTGTTGGTGCACAGCCGTCCGGGAGTGTCAAGCTGCTTCAGTGACTTGCAACTCCAAGTACGGCAACAAATTGCCTTTGCCTCCACAACTGTGTTCAAAACACGCCTCTCGGAATGGAGACAAACACATTAATTATGAACACGTAGCATGTTACAAACGGAACCAAACATGACCCGTTATGTTTCGTGACAGGCTCGTAGGCTCTGCTTGTGAATCGCAGCGCTCGGAGAACTGTCACTTGTCTTCTCGATCCCCCGCAACACTGTGAACCCCGGAGTCTAGTGAAGCTAATAAGCTGTGTAAATAGATACACTCCCGTGCGCCACAAGACATGTTGTATGTTTCCTGCGCGCACCAAGATTGACAACAGAAAGATGATGCGTGCAGAAAACGATTTGTTTGGAACAAGAGGGAAGCCTGGAACAAAGAAGGCCCGACACTCGTGTTGGTGTTGATGGCAAGAAAAGGACCTGTGGACTTCTCGTGTCTGGTTTTGACAGATTTTCCAGCGAATTTGTGAAATCGCCTCAGCTGTTGTTGTTCTTGATCTTGCGCATCTCATTTGCACAAATCTGACGATTCTTGGTGTCGTTTCACTACTTTTGCATTTCAGACGTTTCACTGCAGGAGGATCACAAACAAAACAAGGTGAGATGACTGAAACCAGGCCAAAAAGACTTTTTATCAGACAAACACATATTGACCAACTGTCTTGAGAACCACGAGAGGCGACCTCACAAGTCCCTTACTTCTTTGAAAAGAACAGAACTTGTCAGAACTGGACTGGTTGGAATATCAGGCTGTCAATACATTTATCCACAGATCAACAGTGTAAAAGCTTCAGGTTTCCTCTTTCTGACGACAATGAACTGATAAATTCTCCCCACAACTCTGTAACAAGTTGTAGCTCCACTTGCAAATTGCTTATGAACGCAAACACAGAAAGCTCTCAGAATTCCGTACATTGACAATCTATTGCTGATAAAAAGCAGGCCCAGACTCCCTCATGTGAGATGAAGAATCATTTGTTATTCAGATAATGGAATAAGCCAGCTGATTGGACTTTCAATCAATTTTGAGATTCCATTCACAAAATTTCATTCCGGAAAGTGCTTCCCAATATAACCATCTATTACTCCCATTGATCTGTGAGAAGAAGTTGTGCTCCTTCTTGTGCGAGTTCAGCTGGCTGCAAATCCAGTGTTTGTTCCTCAGAACAAGCAACAAGGTTGGAGTGTTTTCTCATCAATCGTTGCTTTCGTACGCACACGCACAACTCGGACTACCTCGTACTGACGCCTTTTGGACAAAGGGTATCCTTGTTCTGCACCATTGAAATTGCACGACTACCGACCACATCAACCCTGTGGAACATCCTTTTGCACAACAGGTCCTGATGTGATCTTTGATATTTTGCATTTCTCTCATTTTCCAGGGAAGTAGATCTTGGGTTGGGTTTGTGGGGCTCGACCTTTGTCTGCCTTGGGTCCAGCACTGGTTTCCTCGATTGCAACTTCTGAAAGGTGTGATGGGTAGCCGAGATACACAATAATATCTTTGATGCTTCCTTCTTCGTGCAGGACAAAACATGTTTCAAGTTTTGGCTGAAATTTTGTCCAACTCTTCTCCGTAGGCCACAAAAGTCGTGCAGAAGGCCAGCCGCTGATCGACGCCGGACACCTCCACATCCGTGTTGGACACAGTGGAAATGAACACTTCTTTTGTGACATTCTTTGTCAAAATGTCACTTTTTTGGTTGACAAATGCGGCGGCACACTGTTTACCTTGTCATTCGGTAAGGATTTGTGGTGTGTCAGCCTTGCGTGGTGGTAATGTCTTTCCCTAATGTCCAACTTCTTGTTGCTCCAGATAAGATTTCGCTCCGTCGCGACAAAACGTGTCAGGTAGGAGTGATCCAAATTGATGTGTCGTACATAAGGATCTGCAGGGAAACGACCAAGGAGTCGTTTCAGGGCGGCACGCAGGGTGAGGAGGAAGTCCGGACGCGCATTTCACAGCGCGCATCGCGAAGGAGAGCCGAGGTCATCAGCTGTGCACACACCAAGAGCGACGCACACAAAACCATCCACAAACGCATTACTCACGTTTGGATTTCTGGAATCTGTTGACCCAAAAGAACTTCGCGTTCTATTGTGTGTAATGGGTTATGTTGCTTTTGCGTGTTGCCGTTCTCATGGGAAGATTTGATCTGCATACCAAACAGGGAGATTAGGCCTCTCCAGAGATCATTGCAAACTCATATCAATTGTGATATGCCACAAAACTACCCAAGAACCTCCGTTCTATTCATTTAGTTAATTTGTGAAAATCAACATTGTTATGACGAGTGTCACGATAAATGCGACAGTCAATTTCTGTGTGAAAAACTGACTTTGGCTGCTTTCTCCTTTGGTTCAGCAGAACGTGCAGCGGGCAGTTGTTTGCTTGAGTTTGGTTGGTCCGACAAAGATAATTCTGTGCGAACCTCACGATTTCTCGCCGTGACCAGCAAAAGACACAAGAACACGCTCTGCGCAGATTGAGTCCATTTCGGATTCAGTCTTGAGTGTACGGGTGCAGAACACAGTATGTTTTATCTTTTCAACGTTTTGTTGCCTGTGCTCTCCTTATGAGTGAAGCTTTGTCGTTCACATTTGTTCCTCACCCCTTATTGTTCGCTAAATGATTCCAGTTGTGCTGGTAATTGAAGCCGCCAGTTCAATCCCGGCGCAGCGATATCGGTGTCTCGTACCGAGCAGGAAGGACAAAGGACTTCAGGCAAGAATCGCGATTATTGAACGTGAAACGCTTTATGAAGTTGCATGCCTCCGCACCCCAAGGACTGTACGACTGCATACCACCTAATCAGATGAGAGCTCCCTCCAGTACATGTCCAAACCATATTTGGTTGTGATACGCCTCAGATTCCCGAGAGCCTCCGTCGGTTTGTGTGGCTTCTGTTTCGTGCATCGAGGAATATGTGCCACACTAGACGAGACGCATCTCTTTCACCTTTTGCTGTTCTGCTTGCGGCTCCAAAATTTCAAAGATAGACACGTGGCGGTTCAAAGTTCAGAGAATTTGAAAAATGATCATCTTCATCATCTGAATTGCTGAGGGTCACTCTTTGTCGACCGCAAGCGTGATGCACGGGATCGTGTGCACGAGGATTCCGCAACTTTGAGTTGACTCAGAAAACAGCATGTATTCTGTATTCGTGTATTCGTGTATTCATGTATTCGTGTATTCTGAGTCAATACTTTGCTATCATAACGCACACACAACATGTTGAAGGTTGAAACAAACAGACACTTACCTTTCAGTTTGCAACAGAAGAACAAGAGCCACGTCGGTTCCACTCACTTTCGATCTATCAGGTTCTCATCCAGTGCACCAAACAGAGGAATTATCCGCTCCAATCTTGCTCGAGCAGCTTTAACCACCTGTAGAGCTCGTAATTCCTTGAGACGTCAGATACTTTGAAGTCTCCACTTCCTCTGTCGCACAGTAATGCCATCAGCCCCAGAACTTGAGCTGCAGTCAAAGAGAGAAAAAAGGCTTGTCAGCCCTATTCGTGTCTTTCTCTGTCACTTGAAGTTTTTGTCTCTCAGTGCAGTTCAATACCTGGTGTCTGCAGAACTTGTGCCCTCAATGCAACCAAAACAAGAAAAAGTCAACAGAAGCACTCTGGATCATCAACAGAAGGGTGCAACACAACATTCGCCAATCATATCAACACCAAATACATTCCAAGAGAGAGCTACTTACGCACAAAATTAAAATCCCGAATCAAGCCGACATTCTGGGGGGTGAACCTGTGCAGGTCAATCAGCGGCCGACGAGGTCGCAGTTCCGTCTTCCAACATCCTGTGACACGAACCGAGCACATTGTGAGGGGGAATTAATTGTCGCTACAGGTTCCAAATAGGACACAAAAGAGTTTGATGAGGCATCGAAGCTGTTTCCACTACAAACAAGGCTCAGCAAGCAGACTGCAGACGCAGATTGTTTCATTAATAAACCAAAGCCAACATCTGACCTCTCACAGATATATCATTTCCTAATTGGAAGAGGAAACTTTCGAGCCCGTGGCTTCAACAATTTCAACTCTGGCAGTTATTAATCTGGATTCCTATAGCAGCGATTCTGTGCTGATTCCAGTGCGGCGCTGAAGTAACACGCAGTCCCCTCGTTCTCACTTCCCAGAACAGGCGACTGAAATGGGTTGTTCCTTCTGAAAGAGGAAGCTCAACGCCGTTTGGATAGAACTGCAGAAAAGGTTGCATGTCCTGTTCAAGCGTTCTGACCATTGTAGGCAGGCCTATTGTTCTGGGCATGTGGACCTCCAACTTTCCTTTGACACAGCAATGCAAGTCAGGTCTTCGTTGCAAAGTCTCAGTGTTTTCCCCAAGTTTGCTGTCAGCCTGACTTTTTTGCGTACGAGCATAGCTTGTGGTGTTTCGTGGGTCGCAACAGAAGTGTAACAGCAAAGTTTGGTTTGAATCTCCGTTGCCACACGTCAGAATCATCATTGCGTGATCCCAGACAAACCTGTGTCAGATTGAAGGCTGTGTTCACGTTGCCACTGGTTTTTGACAATCATAAAATCAGTTTCAACCCAAAAGTCTTCAAGAACAAAAGAACTTGGTCAAAGCCGGGCTGGAATCTCAATTCTGTGTGATGTTCGTTTTGTTCACCCCCCCAGCAGTGGGTGACTTTGATACCACTGTGTCTTTGGCTTTTTCAAAGTTTGGGAACCCAGGAAAGAAACAGAATGGTTCTGAGAAAGCAGCTCTGCCAGCTGTAGTGGATACCAATGAGTGCTGGATCGACGTTAGAAATCGCCTTTGTTTTGACGCACTTTCAATTGGATCCGTGTGTTTGATGACGAATTCGTTCGACGGTGGAGTTGCAAGAACGATACGTCTGCATCTGCAACCAAGTTCGAATCGTGTTATGGACTCTCATCTTGGTCACGATACGGGACAACGTGTAAACTCCACTGCTTGGCTACTCATGACGATGGAGAACAAAAACCCCAATCAAACCACTCGACAATGCACGTGCCAGGAATCCATTGCAAAGATTCTGTCGTGTGGTGCTGGTGTTCGTATTCGGATGTTCTTGGCCCGTAAGTGGAGCGTGGACGGCGAAAGGCATTTCTCGACCGAATCAAATCGAATTTTGCACGAACCTGGTGAATTTCAAGGGACCAGGTTTCTTGTTTTTTGACTCAGAGTTTCAAGACCCAGTCACAAACAACAATAAGGCAGCTTCAACCATGTGAAAATAATATCTTCCCTTGTGTGTGAGAGAAAAGACAATTTGCACATGAACCAAGAATAATCTATGTGACTCTTCTGTAATGTTTTCAGCCCGTTCAACATGCAAGTGGACCTGATGTTGAAGAGAATGCATGCAGTTGTTCTCTCTGTGGGGACTTCACTTCTGGCATGCAGAAATGCTGGACAGTGGACAGATCCTTACTGAATGTACAGAGTCAAGGGAAAACACAAAAGAAGGATTGGTACTGATCAGGAATCACAGCCGGTGTGTGCACAAGAGGTCCATGGAATTTAGCTTTCAGATGCAAGTAAACACAGTTGTGTGTGCCATGTATTTGGGTTATGATTTGGAAGGGAACAAAAAAACAACAAAATAAAGCTTGCAAGCTGCAGTCCTATTTGTGTGAGGATTTTTGTTTTGGGGGAATCAACCACAACCATTTTGTCCGTGTCCCAACTACCGTGAACAACATGATTTGTTTCATGTTATTGATCTGAGAGGATTGTCGGCAACTTGATTGGAGATAGAACTTTTGGAAGCTGTCAATTCAGGTGATTTGAGCCACGCCAACACCCTGGTTGCTCTTTGGAGCAGCTGAAATGGGCAATCAAACTTATCACCTTTAGCCGTCAGTTAAAATTTCTTGAGTAAGCTCTGCGGGTCTGGTTTTGGTACAAATGAGTGGTTCGATGGTCAGTTATGTTTGTTGTAATTCAGGTCCCAACCAATACCTGAGGTGTTGAAAAAACAACGCAGAACATTTTCAGTTTATTTACATGAGAGCCAAAAGTTCAAAATGGCAGATTCAAAATTTTTAGACACGAATTTCTGGTTTGTTCCATGTCTTGAAAACAAGGAAGATTTGGTCAATGGTGAGTCAAGATTATTTTTTTATTTTGGACGGGCTTTCCTGTGTTCTTTTTCGGTGATTTTCAGACGGCTGGAATCAAACGTTTGACATTTGGGTTTCAGATAAAAGATGTGTACCAGCCACAATATTGACGAGTGTTTGGTGTAAAAGAGAACTGGTTTTGGTTGTAGTTTCAAAGCCAAGGTATTGAAGAGCATTTTGCGTTGGTTATTTGCGGCAGGGTGGGGGTCAAAGTTAAACTTTGAAACAGTTGAAAAATAGAAAGGGTTTGAAATGAAACCTTTTTGCACTTGTTTGCAATGTGTTGTGGCCAAAAATAATACAGTGTAGTACAGTGGAGACAATCATTCTGGTTGGTTGAGGCATGAGGAGTTGTGGTGTGGTCATTTGTGGGAATTAAGATTCTTAACCTTGGGGCAAAAGGTTGCTCAACTCATTGCAAAGAAATTCTGAAAAACAATCTTGTTGCTTGTGTGATAGCGTTGACACAGAAGAAACTGTGGAAGGCACCATTCACATTTTGTAGTGGAGAGTGCAAATTTGAAAGCAACTGGAATGAGCAACTAGAACGTTTTCTGAATCACAGAAGCAGCTTCAGCAGTTGGCCTCGCAAGCTTTCGGCCGCGAACACACTGTAGGTCACGAACACACCGTTACAGAACACTTCATCCGCGCTTATTTTCAGGTGTTCTCTAATTTGTTGGATTTGCAGCAAAACATCTCGACCAAAAAAAACCCAAACAAACAGTACAGCTGACTTGTATGTTTGAGAGAAAAATGTAGATATTTGATCAAATTGATAGATCTCCACTCAGTTGTTTTGTGCACCAAACATCCATATTTTTGCACAGTGGTTCTTTGTATCGAAACAGGAGATGTTACACCTCTCTCAACTATTTAGTGCGCAGAATACCTGAAAAAATAATCGTCATCTGAGGGAACTTCCAAGGTATTCTTTTTTTGTAAAAAAGCAATCAGTCCAGACAAATAAAGTTTTTGTTCTTCACTCGGGCTATAGAGCCTGGCATTAGTGGCCCTCGATGTTCCTCAACTGGTGCAGGTCGCTTCTGGCTGAGATGTTCTGACACTCTACAAAAATGTTTCCTGTGAAACCAGACAATGACTTTTTGAGACCTTTGGTCGAGAAAGGAGTTGTGTGATTGAACAGGAACCCTTTTTGTTGGGTAAGAACCCATTTCTACCACAATGCGAGCACATACGACAGGTTTTGTGATCGCAGTGTTGTTCTAGCCTCGTAGAAGTGTTTCCACAGCTTGTTAACAATTGAGTGCAGGCAACGGGTGGTGGTGGCCTTTTCTCACAAACACCAATTGCCTGGTGAACAACCATGCAGCCACTTTCTTCCTGAGCAAAGCTTCAATTGTTTCTGTCGCTGCTCTTGTGCAGACTCGGCTTTGGCAGGCGCGCGTGAACGCCTTCTGCCATCTGCAGCTTCAATCGGCTCCAAAATGCACAAAGAAACCAGAAAACACCCACACTGCGCGCGTTGTGATGAACATTCGACGACTCACTCAGTCTGACTGTCTCACACCATGCAGCAAGGAGTTTGAGCACGAAACGTCAAATGACTGCGTTTGCAGCCACGCAGCGACCATCCCGGTTCCACCAGTTCCAGTGCCCCCTCCCCACCAAATTATAATCGTCACTGAGTGGAGGAAAAAAAAAATTGAGGGAATACGGTGTCATCGTTAACAGGTCAGGAAACAGCAGAAATGGAGGTTCCCGTGTCTGGCTCCAGACGGCCAGACAAGCAAACCCATCCAGACCTGCTTGGATGAGTTTGGATGGGTATTGGATGGGTGTGGATGGGTTTGGCTTGAAGCCACAAATACTGAGTTATCAAGAGACTTTCCTCAAAGGACACGTACACCCTCCTCACAGGACCACCACACCCTCCTGTGATTTGGATGGAGGTCAGTGAGTGCCAACATGTCTTTGGGTTTTAGTTTCATCATGTATGTAAACTCACACAGCCGAGGTGGGTTCATGAGACGTCCAAATTATGTTCTGAACTGGAATGTGTGACGTTTTGTTGATGCTAGCACGGTCATCATTCCAGCGGGTATCCCTGGGACCTGGCCACCTCTAATCGCGAAAAGAATCCTTGCTTTTCGCACGTTAAATGTTTGAAGTTGCTGTTGGGCACCCTGACCTGGCGAACAAGAAGTTCCGAGGCGGGAACCCTGATGGTCGCGGAAGCGGAAACTGTCCTTGCTCTTCCCTGAGAAAGCCCACACTTCCTGTCTAGACACATT
>JAAUXT010141278.1_pt1 | contig 21488 bp, 24 predicted proteins | sample 7278171 | NCBI WGS metagenome assembly JAAUXT01 (sample SAMN14350112, study PRJNA611818) | marine sediment metagenome | isolation source: surface marine sediment (1.8m) | place: French Polynesia: Moorea | collected 2018-08 | reverse complement strand
TCCACTGAAGCATTCACCACACCAACTGTATACATACAGTCTAGATTATTGGTTCTCACCTTGATTCTTCTTCAAATTCACTTCAAATTCATACCAACTCAATATGTGCTTCAATGGCAGCAGGAAATGTGTCTAGACAGGAAGTGTGGGCTTTCTCAGGGAAGAGCAAGGACAGTTTCCGCTTCCGAGACCATCAGGGTTCCCGCCTCGGAACTTCTTGTTCACCAAGCCTCTGCACCAAGAAGTGTTACTTACTTAATAGTGATTTGACAGTGATTTCGTGCATCTCAAAGTTCAGTTCAGGAACATAGAATTTTGTTACCCTTGGGGATCCGAAATAAGAATTCCATCTGAGGGCAAACAGCTGTCAAGTCTTTGGTCAGCAAGCGAAGATCGTGTTGCCCTGTGCGCATGACAGCTGCTCATGGGTGCAGAGGCTTGGTGAATCATTCAACAACACGCATCCTTTGCTCTGGGAAGAAATTTACTATGGCAGGTTAGACCGTCAGGTCGCTCCACATTTGCCGTGTCCAGACTGGTGAATCTTTCAGACTTTGAGTTTCTTGTTGTATTTTCTTACTTTTTAGTGACAGAAACAACAGAACGAGTGGAGAAGATCATTGGTGGAAAGATATTTCTTTCAACTTTGGCTGAAAGTACGATAATTTTCAGTTGTTTTGATTTTGTGGGTGTTGGCTTTAAGTTTTGACAAATCGACCGATCGTATGTCCAGCGCGAAAATTGTTCAAACCGGAACACTGTTGTGATCGCTTAGTTTCAATAAGGAACAAATTGTCAAACGAAAAGCAAAAACTGTTTCATTTGCAACGGACACTATTCAGTATTGGCAAGTACAGTGTGAGCCATGGGCTGCAGGAGCTCCAAGGACGCGAACCAGAATGATGACAGCAGTGCCACAGCAGCACTCAGTACCCAGGCAAAACCGCACGTCAGCAGTCCATTCCCCAGCACAGTGAAGGCAGCAGAAGCGAAGAACATTACTGATGGGGCTGCGCTCCAGTGGGAAAGCAAACTTTTTGCAGTGCAAAAGCAGGATGTCTTGAACCAATTCCCAGAGATCAAGTCAAAAGGGGAATTCGAAACCCTCAAACAGTTCGAGCACTTCATCAACCAAACTCTGGAACGTGATGGGTACCCAGGATCCAGGGCATCAATATTGTGGGAGGACTTATCAGAGGAGGAGATCCTAGAGGAGGGGAAGAAGGTGGAGGAAAAACTGGAGAAAATGAAGGAGGATGAACAGAAGAAAGGTGAGAGGTTTGCTGACGAGACAAGAGCCAAAGAGGATGAGAAGCCTGCGAAAGAAGAGAAGGATGCAACAAAGGAGAAGAAGAAACAGACAGAAACAGCTGAAAAGGCAACATTTTGCTCACTCAGCTCATGCATCAAGGCTGGCAACATTAGTGTCACAATTCCATCTTCACTGTTTGTCAAGATTTATGGCTCTGCAGACCTAGCCACTGAAGTTCAACAACTCACCAAGCTGTGGAGCATTGCCCTGACAGCACACGGTGAGTTTGAGGCCTGGATCCAGGGTGGTGGCACACTGCAGTCAGGGTGGTACTACTCAATTGATTGGGGCTGTCCAGTCACCAACTATAACATTGTGCAGCTGCTGCACTTCCCACCAACTGACAGTGGTTTCTACTCAGACTTCCTGTATGCTGAGACACTTACACGTTGGAACCTGCTGTGCCACCAGAATGGCATGACCAATGATGTGATCAAGCAGCAGCAGCGAATTCTGGACCTGGTGCCAATGGTGGCACCAGCAGGTGATGGAAGGAAGCTGCCAAACACAGCGTTCCACAAGTACCCACTTCAGTCCCTGGACACATACCTGAGCTTTGGTTTGAGCACAACAGATGAGTGGACACGACCCATAATTGGGTTTGGCAAACCAGTGGTAGACTGGTTCAACGAAACATTCTCACACAAGTTTCAGAAGGACTATCCAAACGGTGTGAAGTTTGGTGATGTTGTTGTCCTGAATGGTCTGGCGTCCGCAAATGCAAATGCAAAGACACCAGTTCTCATGACAAACCACCCGAGTGCTTGGACCTACAATTCTGGTGTCATCCCCAAAGACTGGCCAAATCCAGTATCAGGCGGTTACCCATCTCCTGATACTGTGATTCAACAGGACCTCATCTCTGCTGGCTGGCACACTCGCATGGTCAGTGGCCGATACAACAAGGAGGGTGGCCCACAGCAAGCATATGCAGAAGCACAAGCAGACTGGACTGATTTGGCCCAAGTGCACAATGTGGAGTATCAACACCAGGCAGCCTTCAGCTACTGGGTTGTCAACAAGACATACGGCCCAAGCCCAGTGTGGCCAAATCAGTTAAAACTGATGAAGCAGCGTAGAATGGACGGCACAGATACTGACTTCTCCAAGAAACTGTTCCTGAATGTGCTTGAAACTGGAAAACCCTTGGAGGATGAGAAGGACAAAACTGACATCGTTTGCCCAGCAAGTCTCAACTGGTCATCATACAGCATCCCACTGATGAAGCAGACTATCCTGGAACAGTTCTCAAAGATTGGCCAGCAGGGTGACCAGGCTGCAATGAAGTACTTCCAGTACCTGATCAATCAGTCCCTGGTACATGATGGAAACCTCAGTGCATGGGCTTCAATTGTGTGGAAGACACCAACTTGGGAGAAGAAAGAGGCGGAAGTGGGTGAAAAGAAATTGGCGAAGAGAGAGAATATGGAAGGGAATGGGTCGCAAATGCAGTCAGGCAGCAGTCAACGACACCTGCGCGATGCTGTGCCTCATGTCATCTACCTGAAGCTGGTGGCTCCAGCAAACATCCAGCACGAGGCAAAAGCGATCTACCACAAAATTGAGGATGCACAAATCGCTCATGTAGAATACAAAGGTGGACAATGAATGATGAGAGGTCCAGTTTTCCCAAGTGCACACCCTCAAAAAATATTAAACTTTCCAGAATGCACCCTCTGCAGACAAAGATAGACCAAAACCATTTTCACACTTGAAATATTTTTCATCCTCATTGGTGACTGCCATTTCTCATTTTTCTTTCAGTTTTGAAGTGAAAAGGAGTATGCCTATTTTCTGAAACAAAAAAGCACTTCAAACTGATCCCCAGTCTCTCTTCTCAATGCTTCTTTTTCTGTCCGCTGAGCACCTTGGGATGTCTGGTGCAAACAGTGTACAAAGAGGTTTGTTGTTCCACGTTCTGTTTTTGTCCACAACAGAACTACTGCAATAGTGCAAGTTGACCTGAGTACAGGAATGATTCTCATTTGAGCAGCATTGCCTGATCTCCAGCACGCAACTTTTGTTCACACCACAATGATTGTACATTTCACTGACAGCAACTACAGTTGTCACAACAGTTGGACAACAGGAGCCTCTCTGTGGCCTGGGCAATGACAACCAGCAGCAGGAGCAAATTGTAAAAAACTTCTTTAGCTTCTGGTGGAAGGACCACAACGGTTGAACTGGAGATAATTACGGGCTGTTTGAAGCAGTAATTCAGCAGCAGCTAAACTCAACACAGTGATGAGTCACCAGTGTTTATCCACAGCTCCCTTGAAGCCACTGTATTGCTGCAGGCGTCAGCAAGAGCTTCATTCAAGCAAACTCTTCTGATGATGTGGACAGCTCTTTTGATCCTGAGTCTTGCAACTGGAAGTTACCAGCAGACAATCCCTGTGTACTGGAATACTGTGGAACTGCAGTTGGACAGTCACAATAGCAGGTGTCAATTTCTGACCCCAAGACTCTGAGAAGGAGAAAAAAATTAACCCTGATCAGTCTAAAGTAACAAGGAGCGAATGAGAATTGAGCTGCCAGAAGTGCGTCAGAGTTGTTGGAGTGTCAGTATCAATTGTATAAAGGAATGGGAAAATGTGTTGACCTGCAGGACTTGCTCAGCTGCACTGCACTTTGTGACTGCACATTTGTTATCCCAGAGTTTCTCATTTTGGAGTTGTTGTTCTTTTTTTTTTGGGGGGGGGGATGCAAATGGAACTCTGATACAACGCCATCAGGAACAGTTGAAAATAGGAAGCCACCAGAAGCAGGCATGGCTGTCAAGAAATTACAGGAGCCACTTGGACATCTGCAGGAGCCAACTTAGTTGGCAACACTATCTCAGCAGAAAAGACAACAATCTTTTGATGCGTACGTGCCAGTTGGTTTGTCCCAACATAGATTGGGTTCAACTCGGTCTTGACTCATTGTCCCAAGCTCGTCTTTGAAGGTCAAACACGAAAATGTGAAAAAGTGAAAAGTGTATCTGCGATGCAAACTTTGGTGGTAAGTTACTTATTTCCCGGAGGGCAGAGGGCTTCCTGCCGGGTCTGTTGGAGTTGTGTGGCGGGTGATTCCTTGCCTTTTTTAACAAACGATAACCGCAGATAAACTGTTCACATTTTCACATTCGATCGTTAATACCGGTACCTGCCTTGTAATCTGTGACCTTCATTTGGGTGGGAAGGGAAGTCTTTTGAAAAGCGCTTGTCTGTCTGTCTGCTAATTTATCTTGCAACATGTGAGTGTGATTTTTCTCGCAAACTGAATTGCATTTGTTGGATTGTTTGATTTAATTTAACAACAGGTGGTATTAACAGGACCAGTTATGGTTGTTGTCTAATTTTTGTTTTCACCGAGGAGTTCACTTTCAGATTTAAAATTGATGATAAATACTATTGGCAGCACCTTCAAATAACTCTGGAGGTCAGCATTTTGCACCGACTCTGGGGATGAGAGTCGTCAAGCCAGAGACATTCGACGAAAAGTACTCGGTGTTCCGGTTCATTGAAATGAGGACAACAGCTCATGACTGATATCTTTTCTTTGTGACTTGCAGGCTGAGAGCCTCCAACACACGGGCTTCTCATGGCATGGAAACAGATGTGCTGATCGATGAGCTGATGGCCACCGGTTCTGACGCGTCTCGCTACAGAGCAGTGGATTCGAACGGGCTGCTGGCGGAGCGAGGCAGCAGCACGGACGACGAGATGCTCGACATCGCCACCACCGCCCCCGTCGACTACTCCGACCTCGCCGACAGGTCCCAAGGTACGTCACCACTGAAGGATACAACGAGTCAGAGCCACGATACCGGTGAACTTCAGTGCGTCAAGGAGGGCGAGATGGGTGTTGAGTTTACTGGAGTCTCACTCACTTTCAGCAGCCTTTTCAGAAATTCATACGCGTGCTGTCACTGATGGCCAATTGAGCAGTCTGTGTACCAGATGCTTGTTGCCACTTCACTTTCTGTGACCTCACCAGTCGCTTTTGGCGCGCGGTCTGCGAGTCGCGTCTGCCCACATGTGCCGGGACAGGCAACATTATCCGTTCCAACGTTCAAAACCTGCCCCTCTCCCCCACCCCTCCGGAGTGATCAGCATTGTGCAACCGGTGTTCCAAAGATGTAGCACCCACGTGTTCGTTCGTAGGTGTGCAGTGTTTTTTTTTTTTTTTTTTGCTTCAACAACAGAAGTCATGAGATGGTTTTGTGCGGAACAGTTGTCGGTTTTGCGTTGCTCTGGTGAAATCTGATCCTAGTCAGAGTGGTGTTTCGATCCTTTCCGAAAAGAACTCACCTCACGAATGTCAGCCGAGTTCAGACCCCTCTTTTTCTTTGTGAGTTTCTTTGTCTGCAGTGACCACTCATGTGATTGCGAATGCGAGAAAAGTTGTGCTGCCCCCCCCCCCCTCTTGAAAAACCAGAAAAAAGATGGAGCTTGTGATGGGGAACTTTTGGGAAGATTGTGTGTCATCTGCACACAGGACCAGGTGGCCGTGAGCTAATTTCTCATGGCTTGAGACGCACCTGTGGACTAAGGCTGCTTTATGTTGATTGTTTGAAGTAGTGCCCAACCGCGCTGAAGGTTCAGGCCTTTCGAGTCGAGTGTTTTCTTGTGCACACGATGTGTCTGTTGCGTCCTATTCGAGTGAGATAGACAGGGATCGCACACGGATGCTACTCCTCATGTGTGGATATTGCCTGTCTCAAAGGGAGCAACTAATCCACTGTGTCTGAAATCACTGGCAGTCGTTTTGCCGTTGTTTCAAAGCTACAATCAAGCGCCCGTGGAATCCTGTTGCCTAAAATCGAAAAAGTGGCAAGACATGCGATCCCTGAGGTTGGTCCATGTTTGTCGTGGCCGACAGAAATCAGCGTCAAACGGCGTCGTACTCCGATTGGAGTTCCAAATTTCTGATCACAACCCACTTTCAAGCCAGACTTCTGCATAGCCTGTGTTTGCAACAGTGAATCGATACTGGCAGAACTTTGGTCTCTGATCACAACACGCCCCCTTTGTGTGGTAAAGCTGTTCCGTTGAGTCAAGGCAGTATGTGCTGGGACATACTTGTCAGTATGTGGAGGTTTTGTAACACAAGACCAGTGACAATTCAATCGCTTGTGAATTTTATGGTTCTTTGAAGGCGCTTAAATGCCGAAGGCCTCTATCGCACAAGCAAGCAGCGAGTCAGTGCCTTGAGAGATATCGTTTGTATATATATATATCTGTTTGGTACTCAATTTTAGTGCACGTCAGACATTTCACACAGGCGGCAGTGCATTTGGAGTTGAGTTTACGTGAAATTGTAGAGCATGGATGAGGCCAGTATCCTGGACATGGACGAACTCGCCATCGAGCACAGTCAGCTGGACTTTCAGGATGAAGTGAAGAAAGCTCTGGGTGAAGCTGGGGGAACAGACGCCAAGCATCGCAAGAAACCCAAACGCAAGCTTGAAAATGGGGCCAGTGAAAGGCAGAACGGTTCAGAAGGGGCGGCAGTCGTACCTAACGTGGCGGTTGTCAGCAGCGCAGACTTGTTGGAGTCTTTTCATTCTGCTTCGCTGGGAAATGGACTGAACAAGCGAAATGGCACTCTAACAGGTACAGAAAGCTTTGATTTGTGCTGGTCGATGAAAGGATTTCAGGAAAATTTGTCTGAATTCTTGGTGTGCTTTTCCGGGTGTTGTGTTTGCCCCCCATGCACCAAGGCAAAATGAGACAGCCTTGTGACCCCGTGTGAAAGAGATGAAAGAAAATTCACTGTCCGGAGATACACCCCTCCCGTGAAACATGGACTGAGCACAAGCAGTCTGAAGAGAGAAGTTGACTGCAAAATCATGTGACTTCCCCCCCCCCCTGTGAAATTGGACCAAGCAAAAGCAAAAGCAGGGTCAGGTGAGACCCCAGTGAAATTGGATTTGGCAAATCAGACTCTGGAGAGACCCACCCCTCTCCACTCACTGCTTAAGAATTCGCCCTGAAATAGGACTGAGCAAAATCTGGCAGAAAATGTGTGTCTGAAATCAGAATGTGGAGGGATCCCCCTGGGAAATGCAACTTAATGTAGCAAAAAATGCAAATCAGAAAAAAATTTTGAAATCATTGTGAAGAGACACCCCACATGCAGAAAGGAACTAAGCACAATGTGTGCTTTACACAGGCGTGTCTTTCAAAGCGGGTCTGTGTTTGGCAATAGTGAGAAGCTTGGACACAAAAGGTTTATCTTTTTGCGAGGGCAATGTTACCAGGTTGGCGTGTGCCTGCACTGCTGAGTGTTCTTGTTTGGAAGCCAAGTCTGCTTGGCTGAAGACAGCAGTCACTGAATGCGCTGAACTTGTGTGGTTGAACTTGTGTCCTACACTAAGTCATTGCTTTGTTTTCAGACACAATAAGTTCAACTTTGACTTGCGACCTATCGCCTGGTGAATGCTTTGATCTGCGCGTTAGGCGAGGATGAAGTGCAATATGCGCAGTGCGCAGAAGTAGATACATCAGATAACGAGAGAATCACTGTTTGTGGACTTCATCAGTGTCTCTCAGTGGGTAGCTGTGTTCGGTTCTCTCACATGACATTTCAATGACTGTGCAAAGTTTGAATCAAAATTTATGCGGATGGGAAACGGACAAGTGAGGCAGTACGCGCGCCTGTCGTCTTGACCACTGTTGCACAATTGGACATGTGTCGCGCATGGTCTGAAGCCATTGTTGAGCACGATTTGAACTGTGTTCTGAATTGGAATGAAGTATGGAACTGGACGAGGAGAGAGAACCGCTGTTGGGGAACAGAGATAACGTGGATCTCGTTCGTGATCAATGGCAGTTGATAGGTAAACAATTTTTGTTCGGAGTTTGTTGTCGTGTGTGCTTCATTCAAAGAAAGAATGTCCAGCAGGCTGGATACATATGGCCAGGGAACGTAGATTTGCGTTTTTCCTGTTACCGCCGGGGTGAAAGGCAATTCCGTGGACAGGTCTCGTTGATTCGTGGACACGGAGGCATCATCATCTTGCTGGTTTCAGCACCGGATGAGTGTGCGTGTTGCGTGTGTGTGTGTGTGTGTGTGTGTTTTCAAGCAATCGCACTCGTTTGCTTTTTTGTTTTCTTTCTTGTGTTGACTCCAATCGTTTTTTCCCAACTCGTCATTGAATCATCGGTTTTTCTGTTCCACGAACAGCGTTTCAGAGCGAAAACCTTCCATCATCAGACACACGAACGTGCTCAGGTGAAATGTCGCTGGAATGCACGTTTGTGTTGATGGCGATGACAACGGTTGGTTTTCAGTGTTGCTGAAAGTTCTTTCCGACTCCGGAGACAAAAAAATAAAAATGTGCGCGTTTTCGAATTGTTTGTTGCCTTGATGCAGATAAGGCGTTGTTAACCTACCTTTAACGGTTGGTCTGAAGTGTGATAAACGCAAGAAGTTCACAAGTGCGTCTGCAAGCAGCGCGGACTTCAAATTTGTGAAGGCAGTCAGATACCTGGGTTGTTCGCACAAGCGAATGCGTACACTACACATTGATGAGGATCATTTGAGAAACAGACGTTGATCCGATGGCAGTATGCGTGAATGTAAATGGCGGGCTGTGGATACGAGTGTTGAAAGGTATTGTGATGCCTGAGATGCTGGAGACAAGCCACAGGAATGGTTGTGGGTCACGCTGCTGACAGGACTGTCCATGTTGCTTCTCGAGAAATGTGCGAAGCGACATATCCGCGCACAATGGTTCATCAGGAGTGCAATGCAGAGGACTGAGAACAGTGGCCGGGCCAGGATTCACAATCGGGTTTCTGCCTCGTGCAGCTGTGGCCGCAGCCAACAATTCTTTGAGCACCGGGCGAAGATCACACACCTGGAAACCTCAACGTGTGGCGGAAGTGAAAACGCCATCAGTCGTCTGTGACAGTCAGCGCAAAATCAAGGAAAGCGTGCAGATCAGACAATATCTGTTTGATATTCAGTGTGATGGTAGTCACGCAGACTGAGCCCGGAATTCTTCTTGTGCCCAGGGCGAAATTCAGTGAATAAAAACAAATACTTGGACAGAGAAAAAGGAAGTTGCAAATGAAGTTGGATGCAGGCCGAGAGCGCGACAATATAAGTGCGATGTCCAGTGCGCATCGGTGAAGATTCCGACTGCAACGGGACGAGCATCGTCAGGCCAGTTCTGGTGTTGTTGATGGGAGGAGTAGAAGACACATCGTGATCTCCGTGGATATTTTGAGGGCGTAATTGAATTCAGGAGAAAAGTATGCAGAGTTGCGTGAAGAGCTCGACGTCGGGAAGTTCGCAGGGCTACTGCAGCGAGAGCTCGGGGTCTGGCGAGGAGACGACCAGCTGGACGGACAGCAGTCTCGGCACCGACTCTCCCACGAGCTTCCCGACCCGCTCCCGCCCAGAGAGCAGCCTCCTGCCGCCCAGGCACCCTGTCGATGGGTGCCCGCCTCAACACACCCCTCAACTCAGGACTCCTTACTGCTCCCGGAATGGGAGCCCGCAGCATTCGATGAAAGACCCCAGTTTTTGGCCGCCGAGGAAGCGCGGCGGGTATGGCAGTTTCAACAACAACCGAATTGTCAGGTACTGGCCCGAGAATTCTTCGGCGAGAATTGAGCGGTTTGGAGTGGATTACCATCACTTTCCCCCGTACAGAGACCGAAGTTCCACTGGACTCGTGGACAATTTTCGAGAGAAATGGCACGCTCTGTCTTCTTACATTTCGCAGTATTTCAGAACTGCTGGGAAGGAAAACGATTCTGAGGCGATTCCACTGATCAGGAAACAGCGCTTCCCCGCGGGTTGCGAATCTGAACCGGTGCGAGACTTGGGAGACAAATTTGATGTTGACGCTGTGAAGCGGACTGACGTGGAGGAAGACGAATACAAACCTCCTCCGAGGTGGAAGCGCGACGACTATTTGGAGTGGCTCGGTCTGCTGCAAAACACCAGCCCTGCGGACGACAACGATCCCGGAGAAAATGCAGCTCCAGGAGACTGGATTCCGCGCAGGTTCCTGCAGGGTCGACAGACGAGCAACCAAAGATTCACAACGGGTCAAGCGCAGAACAAAAACATAAAGCCATCGACGAGCTGCCTGCCGTTTGGTAAACTTCTTTGTGGTGTGATTTGAGTTCATTGCCTTGCACCAAAGTCTGCGTGCTTCAGGTCAGACTGGTTCAGCTCAAGGATGAAACACTCATTGTGGCGGAGATATTCGATCAGCTGAGAACGGAATATGATCTAATCGTACCATTTGTATTCCGCATTATTTGTTGGTTTCTGCGTTGTGTCAGAGGTCAAGGTATCCGCAAGTTTTTCTGTCCGCGGAGTCCACCCACGATTCAGTTGTAACAGAGTGTAGAACGAGGATAAACTGACTTGTTTTGTTCGAAACAAACGGTCTTGGCAACTCGTGCCATTAGTCATCTACCTGCACTCAACTTGATTGATGTGCTTCCTGACTTTTTTGTGCGCATTTTCAAGACAAAATTCGGGGATTAGAATCCTCCGAATCAAGCAATGCAGGGACAAGGGTAACAATTCACTGACTCGATTCGGAAATGGCTCGTGGAGTCTTTGCTGACTTGGGTTGTCCTCAGCATTGTGCTTCACCTGCAGCGTGTCGTCCAGTCTTCGTCTTGGAATTCAAAGGAACACTTCGTGTTTTGCAAGGTACATGTTTGCACCAGAGCTCACAAGTTGAAAGCTCAGGAGCTCCAGTTTGTGGCACGAGTGGGGCAAGTCTGTTGGTGCTGTGACGTGGAAAAGTGATTGGTTTCGTCCGCTTCGTGAGTCTCCTCCAGAGTTCTGAAACTCCGGTATCGCGTCAGTTGCAATCAGTGAGCGACATGGTGCAGCGCCGGAAGCGGCGATGTCGTACGGATCGTGTGACTCGACGTTTCAAAGCGACGCTCAAGTGGCAGGTACTGCTTCGTGCGAGGGATCGCGCGTGATTTGATTGCACGGAGAAGGCTTCTTTGATGCTTTGAACTGTCTGGAGACCACACCCTGGCTATTTATAGATTTTACGATATTTTTGTCCACAAAAGTGTTTCCAAATTGGTCATTGACGAAATTGGTCAATGACGACATCCAATTCGCATGATTTCGTTTGAGATTTGTGATTCCCGCAAGTCAGATAGAGAAGGACGCTGTGTTGTTATTTTCTGGATCGTGTTGCGACTTCAGACACTGCGCGGTGCTCAGATGTCTCGTTGTTTGTCACAGATGACAAAGACTCCCGTGTTCTTCCAAACAAAGAAAACTGTTGCACATCATCACTTTGTTCCCTGCAGTGTTTGTCCGCCGAAGCTGTCGGAAAGTTTATCTTTCCGAAGGGATGTGTTCTTCGTTTTTGGGCCCACTTGTGTTCACACGTGGTCCAATTTACTCTTGATAGACGAAAGCAACCTGAGAAGTCTGGAGACATTAAACTTACTGTGTGCCGTCTGTGTAGCACGAAAATCTGAAGCACTTGAGTTCACGACTTCTCGTGAAGAGAAGTCAATAAATGTCCACAGACGGAGACAATCACACAATCCTTATTCTCCCAGCTGAAAGTTTGTGATGCTGACGATTTGTGTTGTGTGTTGCAGGGTCCACGAACCTGATGGACACCCTGGACGACCTGCCGCCTGGCATCGGGCAGTATGACGACTTCCACACCATCGACTGGCTGCGCGACATCGCGCGCGACCGAACGCGTCACCGCCAGATCCACCGCAAGAAGCACGACAGCTGCTTCGACAAGGTGAAGGGCGCGCACGACGCCTGGTCGGGCTGGGTCTGCGTGCTGCTCGTCGGCTGCGCCGCAGGTGAGATCCGGCGTGGCCGTACTGAAATGAATGTGTGTGTGTGTGTGCGTGTGTGTGTGTGTGTGTGTGTGTGTGTGTGTGTGTGCCTGTGTGTGCGCGCGCGCCTCTGTGTGTGTGCGTGCGCTTGTCCCTGCTTGTGTGTGCGTTCATTTGTTTGGTGTGTTCGAGGGTGGGGTCGGTGAGGCTCCAGTGTGCTTGCGTGCAACTCAACATCACACAGTAAAAGAGTGGTTGGTGCTGTGAGCCTCACTTGCGATGTGCAGAAAATGTGTTGTCTGTCTGATTTCAAGAGGCTCCTACCCCAAAAAAGCAAATCGAGAAGGATGGTAAAGGTAAGAAGGCACAAGACAAAAAGCAGAACCAGAACGAAAGGAGTAAAGTGATAGAGAAGGCAAAACCATAAAGCTGAACAGTTTTTGACAAAGAACCCCCAAGAAGAAAATACAAAAACTCAGTCGAAGACACGAAGCAGGATCCGATCAGGGTAAAAACCGTTGAACAGTGATCGTTCGGTTCAAACTTTCCCTGCACACACGACGATCTGTTCTCCGGTGGTCGACCACAAATCATACAAGGGAGAAACAACGGACAGGATTGGATGATTCTGTTCGTCACCTTCTGCTGCGAAAGATCTCCTGAGCCGTGTACATGTTGCGCTGCAGGCGTGTTCGCCGCCATCATCGACATCGGTGCGACGTGGATGTCGGACCTCAAGGAGGGCATCTGTCTCGACGCCTTCTGGTTCAACCGCGAACAGTGTTGCTGGAGCAACAACAACACGTCGTTCGACAGCGACACGTGTGAACAGGTGCGTCTGCGTCGGTCTTGTTGTCTGGGCTTGCCTAACGACGAAACTTACCGGAAGTTTTCGTCAGTGCTACCATCTTTGCATGTCTTTGCGAGGTCTGTTGCACATTGCTTCACCAGAACAAGCCGTTTTCAGGTAACAATTGAAAAGTTTCAAGAGAATAACTCCGCGACTGCTCAACTGACGCCGGCCGTTTCGTTGCAGTGGTTCTCGTGGTCGCGACTCATCACCGGGTCGGACGGCGGCGCCGGCGGCTACATTCTCTCCTACATCATGTACATCGTGTGGGCCGTCGGCTTCGCCACCCTCGCTGTCATGCTAGTCAGAGTATTCGCTCCCTACGCCTGTGGCTCAGGCATTCCAGAGGTACCTCCACCTGCCTATCTGGTCGCACTGACAATGTTTCATTGGTCCAAAATTAACAAGAGTAACAAAGGTTGCGAACTCTCCTGCAGATCAAAACGATTCTGTCCGGGTTCATCATTCGCGGCTACTTGGGCAAGTGGACGCTCATCATCAAGTCAGTGTGCATGATGCTGGCCGTGTCGGCCGGGCTCAGCCTGGGCAAGGAGGGGCCGCTCGTGCACGTGGCGTCTTGCTGCGGAAACATTTTCTCCTACCTCTTCCCGAAGTACGGGAAGAACGAGGCCAAAAAGAGGGAGGTGAGTGAGTGAGCTGTTGTGTGTGTGTACGAAGACAATTTGTGAACGATTCAAATTCTTCAGAACGAGAGAAATTGTCCGTGAGTCCACCTGCATCGTACTCCGCAGATCCTGTCGGCGGCAGCAGCAGCAGGAGTGAGCGTTGCGTTCGGAGCACCCATCGGAGGAGTCCTCTTCTCACTCGAAGAAGTAAAGTGTATTTGTGGCTCTTTCTGGGACTGAAAACAAGTAAATTTGCAAGAATATCACGCCCTTCAACTTTCCGTGTGAGGACCGAGTGTGTTCCACAGTTGTGTCACGACTGAAAGGCTGCAAAATTGCAAGCTGTGAACAAGGGGTCGTGAGCAACAGGCAGGCCAACTTGGGTGGGTACAAATTTTTCTGGCATTTTTTCTCTGGTGTTTGACGCGAGTGTGGTTGTTGTTTGCAGGTGAGCTACTACTTTCCACTGAAAACGTTGTGGCGGTCGTTCTTCTGCGCCCTGGCGGCAGCATTCGTCCTGCGTTCCTTCAACCCATTTGGGAACGATCATCTAGTCATGTTCTTTGTTGAATACAACAATCCTTGGTACCTGATTGAGTTGATACCCTTCGTGCTGCTCGGTGTGTTTGGGGTACGTGGAGGACAGTCAATCATCGATCACACGATTTTCTGTGGAGAAAGTTTTTGTTCAGGGATCAGGGGTGTTGACTGATTCATTTTTCACGTGGCCATTGCAGGGTTTGTTTGGAGCCTTCTTCATCAGAGCCAACATAAAGTGGTGTAGACACCGGAAAAGCTCAAATTTGGGAAAATATCCCATAACCGAGGCAAGTCTTTATGAGAGAGTTATTTGCAGTGTTGGACCAAGTTTCAGGAATGTCCTCTCGTTGTGTATCAACTCGTAGATAAGTTCCTAAATTTTTTGCAGGTGCTGGCTATCACCTTGATCACTGCTGTTGTGGCGTACCCCAACCCCTACACTCGGTGCGTGTTTTTCGATTGGCTGGAGGTTTGGGTTGACACAGTCTGGTGCACACTACAAGCTTTGGTGCAACAAAATCTCTGTGATACCAAAATTGTCGTTGTCTTGCAGGATGAACTCGAGTGAACTCATCAAAATGTTGGTGAAACAGTGTGGACCTGAAGACAACATCGCACTCTGGTGAGTATGGTTTCGTCTGAAGCAGGTGACCGAGAAAAGGACAATTTTTCAAGAGAGATCACCTTTCCTGTGAGAGTTTGGATGAACTCCTGAATCCGGAGGCGTCCTTCATGAAGTCGATTTTGTGCTTGTTATGCAGCGATTACACGCGCAACGTGACGGACGTGACGACTGAGTTCGAGAGCGCGCCGCTCGGGCCCGGCGTGAAGAACGCCCTCTGGCAGCTGGCGCTCGCCCTCATTTTCAAGGGCGCTATCACTGTCTTCACCTTCGGTATTAAGGTGCGCAGCGAGAAAAATATTTTTGCTTTCTCTATTTTCACATTTTGCAACAAAAGCCAACGAAAGGTAAGTTCTGTAAGACAGTTTGCTGAACTGAATTTGAATTGTGGATTGCTTGGCCTCAGGTTCCTGCAGGTCTCTTCATTCCGAGCATGGCGGTCGGAGCCATCGCCGGGCGCATGATCGGCATCGGAATGGAACAACTCGCTTTGTGAGTCTTTTCTGTTTGGACTGCAACTTTATCCTTGTGTTGTTCTTGTGACAGTAAACAGTCTGTTGAAGTTCTTGTTTCTTGTCGAGTGGAAACTTTCGGCCCACTGGACGATGCAACTAGCCACACCCGCAATTATTGCACCGCTGTTTTAGTGTGGGAGTTTCCATTGTTCGCTCTTTTGTTTGCAGCTTGTACAAAGATCATCACCTGTTCAAGGAGATGTGCACGAACGGCCACACGTGCGTCACTCCCGGGCTGTACGCCATGGTGGGCGCGGCCGCGTGCCTCGGCGGCGTCACCAGAATGACGGGTAGAGTTCTCTGCATTTCACTCCGTGTGCTTATAGTCACACGCACGAGATGCTGAGGCGCGTTTCTGTTTCCATGCGACGACAGTGTCGTGTCATCCACCACAGCAGGGCACTTACGACACTGTTCACCCGGCGCTGGGCGTTTTGACAGGCGAGTCGACGGCCCATGTTGTGTTCGTCATGTTTCAGTGTCGCTGGTCGTGATCATGTTCGAGTTGACGGGTGGGTTGCAGTACATCGTGCCGCTGATGGCGGCAGCCATGACAAGCAAGTGGATAGGAGACGCCTTTGGCAAGGAAGGAATGTATCCTTTATGCAGTCAGCGTAAATTTCAAAGACTTGTTTCGTTTGTGAACTCTGGCGACATCGTGAATGGCAGCCTGTTCCAACCCTCGTATATTGGGCTGCGGACATTTTGAGTTTTGCTCATGACGCATTTGTTTGAACTTGACTCGGTCGACACAGTTATGATGCTCACATTCGACTGAATGGATATCCGTTCTTGGATAGCAAAGAAGAGTTCACGCACACGACCATAGCTGCTGACGTCATGAGACCACGGTGCGTTCCCCTCGTGTTCCCTGGTTTCTTTCTCATGTTGGGTGAGGTCGCCGTTGTAGTTGGTGCTCCATCACCCACGACATTGGTGGAATCCAATCAAGAGCAAAAACACGGGGAAATCAGCTGAAACGGGAGTGGTGGACCAGAGTGACCGAATCACAAGTATTTTTTTGTCAGATTTTCTAGTGTCAACATAATTGTGTCAATTTCTGATAAAATCCATTTGTTTTCACACCGGATCTGTAGATATGGAGCGTAAGTGGATGAATCAGCATGCTCTGGAGTCGTTTGTTTGCAACCACTCATTTTTCGTAGACCAGAAACTGTCTCGAAGCAATACTTTCCTCTTACCGTCTGTGTTCCGTCCGTTTTCAACGTCTTGAAGTGCTGTTTGTGAGCCCCTTGTTTCCAAACCGCCTCTAAACTTTCTGTCTCAAAAGCTTTGTCCGTTTCTTTAGCCTGTTGCACGTAAATTTGTGTGATGCATTCCCATTTGTCTTCTCGTCCACAGTTTGTTTTGCTGACAACGTACACTTCTGTCACTTTCAAAGCCTCCGGAGTGATTTACTAGTTTGGTTCCTCACACCAGCGGATCTCAATCTGAAAATGTTATTTTCCACAGGCGGCCCGACCCACCTTTGTGTGTGCTGACTCAAGATTCAATGACGGTCGAAGAAGTGGGTAAGTTTGCGTTTCAAGTTTCGTTTGGTATCAGTTTGGTGGTTGAAGCCAGAGGGACACGATTCGGTTGCAATGTCCATCCGGAATCATGTGGCCAGAATTTATCACAGACATGGGTAGGTTTTCAAGCACGTGGACTGCCTTGGCCACAATGTCTGTGAACTTACCGAGTGGTAAATGGTGCGCAATGTTCTTGCGTGTTGAGCGTTTCACGCAGATGGCGCAATGTGAACTTGGACTTTCTATTCCACAGAGATGGTGCTGCGGGACACGGATCACAACGGGTTCCCGGTCGTCGTGTCCAAAGAGTCGCAGTACCTCGTCGGCTTCGTGCTGCGCAGGGATCTCAACCTCGCGCTTGGTGCGAACATTGCAGGAGCTTTTCGCGATAAGAAGGATTTTGTTTATGGAGAGCATCATTCGACCGATGCATGGTTTGAGTTGGGCTGAGCCTCGTTTGGCCGACATCCCATTTCGAGTCAGTCCGAAACATTGCATGCAAGAGCACCAAGGAGAAAAATTGAATTTGTTGCGGAGAAACGTTGACGAAAAGCAGTCCGATTTTGTTGTTTTGTTCAGTGCTGCCCAAGAAAGTCTGATGAAGTTGTTTTTGCAACCTTTTCAGAAAGCGCATTACGAAATCAAGAGGGTATCGTTTCCAACTCAAAAGTTTTCTTCACATCGCACGTGCCAGTCAACACAATGGTGGGCGGTCCCGTCCCACTCAAAATGAAGAAAATTCTTGACATGGTCAGTAAGTTTGTGAGTGCATACCATTCGGGATGTTTGTGTCAGGCGAAAACTGAAATGAACACATCTGTTGCAATGGGTTTGACAACATTGAAGTGAACAAACCACTGTTATACCACTGTCATGATTCAGGCTCCCGTCACGATAACGGACCAAACTCCGATGGAGACTGTGGTGGAGATGTTCAGGAAACTGGGTCTGAGACAAACGCTCGTCACTCACAACGGGTGAGTGGCAGGTCGCGAAAATATTCATTTACTCGGAGCTTCCAGAACTGTGAGAGGCCATTCACTAGGAAATGCATTCGGATACAAATAAGGGACACTTAAATGTGGAACTCTCATTGGTAGGTTCTTGATCATGTTCACAGAATTGAGTGATGTTTTGCAGACGTTTGTTGGGCATCATCACGAAGAAGGACGTGCTTCGTCACGTGATGCAGCTGCAGAACCAGGATCCCGACACCGTGCTGTTCAACTAGTCTCGTCACTCTGGTGTTAGTGCTGCTCCTGTGACTTGATGGATTTTTGTGCAACGACGAAAACCCCCCTCTTCCGCAACCACCACCACCTCTCTCAGAGACTTTATGCCACTTTTTGACAAAAGGTGTGCAATTTTTCATTCCGTGAGCGCGCGTGTTGTTGTGTGTGATTGTGTGTGGTTGTGTGTGGTTGTGTGTGTGTGTGTGTGTGTGTGTGTGTGTGTGTGTGTTTTCAAAATTTTCTCATTTTCTTCGGACAACCAAGAATTTTCTTTCTTTTTCAATTCAACTGTCCAAGTTTTGTGTTCCGCTGTGTAAATTTGCTTTTGTGCAAAAGTTGTGCGCAAGCAAACTTGTGATATCTCGACAGTTTTGTTCTTGACGAATAATGTGCGCACATTTTCAAGTTCAATTTTGTGAACATAAAAATGGTGTTCGTTTTTTACAAGACGACGAAAGAGGCCAAATGTGTTTTTGTAAATGAGTTGTCATGAGGAAGTATCCCAGTGTGGTGGGAACGAACTGTTGTAAATACAGAATTGATATAAATATCGTAGCGATTTATAAATTATTTTCATCGTGCGGAGTTGCAAAATAGTTTGTACATATTGATTTCGTGAATGGCTTGTACAGTAAAGTTTTGTTACGAGTACCGGTACGTGAGCGTACATGCGACATTTGCTCTTGTGATATCATTGTCGTGTTGCGCGTTCTCATGAAATGCCAGTTGTGAGGCTGCCAAACGATAATTCCTGTAACATTTTTTTGGGGCGGAAACTGTCTGCGACAGGATTCGCCGAGCGGTCTGTTGTTTTTCTCTGTGACGGTTGTTCAGTTGGACTTTTCTGTGATTCTGATGTTTTGAATTTTGAGGACCAAAATATTTTCAAAAGCACATCTTGATGCGTTCGGCTTGAAATACTCTTTGCGGCGACTGGACGGACGTATCGTTGTATGAGTTTCGTCGAGCACAATTTTCGCTTGCAAGTGAAAAGGAACGCGGGAGGGGTTTGTTGTGAGGAAGGCAATAGTCTGTTGCGTTTGTTGTTTGGTTTCATCTTTTGTGTCAGTCCCATGTTGTTTTCAGTCCCGCAGTCTCAAGAAGTCCTTCTCGACGTTGTGAAAGAAGTTTACAGAGACTGACCAACATAGCTGTGAGCGTTCCACCAAGAGAACCTGAATAAATGTGCAAAACTGTTCTCTTGTGTTTTTCATGCAATTGAGGTAACGGTGCCGTCGTCAGCAGGGAATTGTCTGAGTTTAGTTGCTGCAAAAAGTCATGGTACGGGGAAAACTAATTTTTGTCACACCGTCCGCGCGGATGAGGTCTGTTTTCCGCAATCGCCTTGTCAGCGCAAGTTGTTGGGAGTATGTCGTGTGGTTCGCGGATAACAGGATAACGGATAAGCAAAACTGGGACACCGTATTTCTGCTACCCGTGCCTGTCATGTTTTGCTCTTTTGTGTTTGCCAAACATTGAATTATCGCCCAGTGTTGGCGATGGCGGGAATTGCAAAGAAAAAACCTTGCAAGTATGGGTCGAAATGCTACAGGAAGAATCCAAAGCATTTGGAGGAATACAGCCATCCTGATGACGAGGTCTGGATACGTGTATCCCGAGTGTCACGCACCGAGTGTTGATAGTCCAACAAATTTGTTTCTGCCCACAGTTGCCATACTGAATTGATTTGAGAATTGGGTCTGCAGATGTTGACCTGAGTTGCTTGATGTTGAACTTAGAAGTGTGAGCAGATCGATCAGGCCTTGTAGACACCCATGCGTGGAAACGACAGTCTGCCTCTATGTGCATGCGTGTGTGTGAATATAAACGTTTGTGTAAATGATTTTCGTGTTCTCCAAGGATGAAGAAGAATCAGTGTCCCCACCGCAGAAAAAGCCAAAAGTCGAAGAAGAATCTGAACCGATCAAGAAGAGAAAAATGATTGAGGATTTCTTCAGCAAGGCCAAGCCTGACACAGAGAAGCAATCGTCAGCAGCAACCGGCAGTTCTTCCGGATATGTGCGGACTGAAGGTTGGACCGGATTCGATTTGGCAACTCAGATCCTTTCCAGGTTGCACGGGTCGATCCGAGGCAACCCCTGTTATGAGGCTGTTCTTTTTCGGATGTCGAGAATTGTTATTTCTCTCATCCGAGAGTGCCAAAAGAACAACATGTTCTTGTATCCGAGGGCGTATTCGATTGCACCGCAAACAACCGCAAATTTGCGGTTGGTGTGCGAGCAATCGAACAGATCTTGTGAAACAGACCGCAAATTTCCCCTGCAAACAGTGGAGGCTCACTTTTGATAGTTCAGTCAGTTTTGGGTGGGTGCAAACTCGACCCAAAATTTGCGGTGCAATCGAATACGCCCCGAGAGAAGGTCTGAGAATTCTCGGAGAAAACAGGAAAGCACCAAATTGACAGTTTGATTCGGATCGATCCATGTGGGCAAAATGGCGCTTTTCAGATCGTGGTATTTAATTGCGGTCCTTTCTTTGGTGCAGAGTCTCCGTCAAAACCAAGAGAAGCCTCAGCAGACGCGACGGAGAGTGAGGATGAAGAAGAGGCGCCAGATTCACCAAAAGATGTGAAGGAAAATATCAAGAGCAAATTTCTTCTTGAAATGCCAGACGACTTCTACCATTTCTGGGACTTTGCCACATCGGTAAACTCAGGAGATCCATCCAGTGAGTTTTGCTCAGACCAATGGTTAAAGTGTTGATAGAACCTTGCACGAAAGAGAAACCATAATCAAGTGTCTATTTGCTTCGTGTTATCGTCTTTGTTCAGACGCCTTCAGAAAGGTCCTGAATCTCCAACTGGTCGGGCCTTTTGACGTGTTGGCCAGAAAGTGCGTCAAACGGAACAGCCGAGGTCGTCGCCCGAATTACTTGCGCCACTGGCGTTATTATTACGATCCGCCCGAGTTACTCACCGTCCTTCGCGGCGACGACGAATCTCAGTTTCATATGGGGTATTTCAGGTAAGAAGCGCAGGTTGTGTGTGTGTGTGGGTGTGTGTGTGTGAGTGAGTGTGTGTATGTATGTATGTGTGTGTGTGGCCCCTTGTTCGCGTGAACATTCAGTGTACTTTGAACAGGATTGGTGTTCTTGCAGAGACCATCCCAAAGACATGCCAGTTTTCGTGGCGTCGAACGCAGCGAAGGAGAACGGGATCCTGACGCCAAGAGGGGAAAATATTTTTGCAGCTGTGAAGTGAGTGTCTTCGCCATTGCAAAGGTCTGACGTGCACAAAAATAGCTCCATGGAGCTCACGGTGATTTGAGGAAATTCTGATTTTGCTCACTCTGATTTCGCTCACTCTGATTTCGCTCACTCTGATTTGGCTCGCTTTTTTTGTCAAAATTCTTACTTTTTCACTCAACATTCACAATTTGGGAACTCATTTAGCACACATGCAAATGGAACAAATTTAACCAAATGGAACTTTTACACATTGTTTCAGAACAAT
>JAAUXT010042269.1_pt1 | contig 21490 bp, 22 predicted proteins | sample 7278171 | NCBI WGS metagenome assembly JAAUXT01 (sample SAMN14350112, study PRJNA611818) | marine sediment metagenome | isolation source: surface marine sediment (1.8m) | place: French Polynesia: Moorea | collected 2018-08 | reverse complement strand
GCAGAGGGTCTGGCAGAGGGGGAGGGGGGTTTGGCAGGAGGGGAGGGGGGTCTGACAGGGGGAGGGGGGTCTGACAGGGGGGTCTGGGGGGAGGGGGTCTGGCAGGAGGGGGAGGGGGTCTGGCAGAGAGGGGGAGGGGGTCTGGCAGAGGGGGAGGGGGGCACCAGGAGGGGGGTGGTTACATTCCAAAGTGTGGACAGACGCACACATGAATGCTCTAGATGGCCAGCTACGCGACCATCAATAATTTGTAATCTGCTTACTTGTGTTTCAGTTTGTGTATTCAGGTCACTATGTTAAGGCCGCTGTGTTTGCTGTGTTTTGGTCACTGTGTTCAAGTCGCCGTGCTTCAGTCGCTTGCACGGTTTCTCAAATCGCCGCGAGCTCCATGGAGCAATTTTTCCCAAAAATTTGAGATTGGTCCCTTTTACCTGAAACGTGGAGCCCGTGATCCTGAATCCGCTAGACAATATGTGATTTTTATCCTGCCTCTTTCTTGTGATGTGAAGTGACAATTCGTGCTCTCGACTGACCAATCTCAGGGGATCTTCACAACAAAAAAGCTGTTTGTGAACTTCTTTGGGCGTGCACATGGATTTGGAACTGTGGTGAGGAGTAATGTCTTCCCAAATCCAGTTCTAACTGTTGTTTTGAATTCAGAAGAAAATTTGTTTTCTGAATGAAGTGCAAGCCACCTCGCATGTCCATTGTGTGTTCCCCACACGAAAATCGTGCGATCGTGCATGTGTTGGCGCTGGATGTTGGATTCAGCAGATGGCATGTTTGTTAGACACATGCTTCACCTCAGTGGGTCATCAAGTCGTTTCAGCTGTGAATAACCTTTGTTCGTGTGAAGGGGCGTCACCTGCACCAATTTTGTGGTTACCTTCCAACCAAAATTATCTGTGATGAGCCTTGCCCCCCTCTCAACGACGATTTTGCAGTCAGTACGCCACTGCTTCGAAAGAAAATTGATACTTGAGCTGTGTTTTTCCGGAAAACACATTTTGGCATGATTTTCAAAACAGAACAAACGTACAGTGCAAGATGAACCTTGATGAAGCAAATTGCCTTCATTGATCATTGTTTACGCACGTCAATTGCGTGGACTTGAGTGCTGGAATGAACCTTGACGATACGTTGAAAAACAGGTTTCTGAACAATTTGTATCAAAAGTTCAGAAAACATATTTCAACCTTCTGGTCCCTGTTTGCGCTGAAGATCACAATAGATTTGAGGAGTACAGTATTGGGGTCAGTCGGCACTTTTGAACGTCAATTTCTGTTGTCAGCAATTCTCATGTGCAATAACCATCTTATTGGAAGCTGTTGCAGAAAGCAGCAAGTCCGTGTTTGTTTCATTTTGTTTCCAGAATCTCCTGCTCTTGAGCCTTCTGCAATGGTTCAACACAAGAGACGGATCCAACGAAGCAAAATGGGTGCAGTTGTCTTCAATTTCCACCGCGCTTTTCCAAGATTTGACACAAAATGGACCTCCAACATCTGATGTCTTCACACTTTGAGAAGAGCTTCAGTTTCTTTCTTCATTCTGGACTATTCATAGCTGGTAACAAATGTATATGACATTGTTTAGACATCTCTTTTGAAGCCAGAGTGTTTTCCTTTCATACCAAGCAAAATCTGAGCATGTTCTGAAAGCTATGATGAGAACAAAGAACATTTTTCAAGGTGAGTAGGTGTGAAAAGGTAAAAGTAAAATGTGAAAGAAATGAAAATTGGTGAAACTTTTGTGATTGAACATTTCTGGGGGGGTGCAGTTTTTTTTCTCTTGCAGTGGTAGATCACATTCATATTTCGAGGTCAAGGCTGTCTTTTCATCATCAGTGCACGATTCCTTCATCACCTGTCACCCACATTCACTTGCACGGCGCGGTTAAATATTCTTGCTGTTTTTCTCGCCCAATGAGAGAGCAATTCCGAGAACACAAACACAAAAACAATATTTTCTTTGATGAACTGTTATCCTGGGCAAATAACGACCCCCTCAAAACACACCAAAAATTTAACAAAATTAATTGATCATAAAACAAAACAAATTCCTTATGAAGGAGCATCAACGTGTACTCAGGCCAAAAACAGAGATAAAAATTGCCGTTATTTCCAGAAATAGAATGGCCTGCCTTTGTGGGAAGAAGTAGAGATTCAGAACAGTGATTTTTGTGAAGTGTAAGGAAGAATTCCTGATCTTGTGCCAAAACTGTTCACAGACTAGAACAATTTGCCTTGTGTTATAAAACTGAGTGATCAACATGAAGAATCAATGAGAAACATAAAGAATTGAACAATTTGCAACACAAGAACAAGGAAATATTGATCATGTACATGAATCCAAAGTAGATATAATTTTGTTTGCATTTGGAATGAACAACAGGTGTACAGTGCCAAAGTTCAAAAGAACATGACAAATAATTCAACTGTCACAAGCATAAAACTTCACAGCATCAATTATTTGTAATTCATTGAACTTTTGATGAGTAAATTACAGTCATAATTTTCACCAAATCACCAGTAGTTATGCCATTTAAAAACAGAAAAGCTGTTCTTCCACCGCAAACCATCCGATAAATTTGTTTCTGCAAGTGAATGGGTTGTGAATCTGTGAGAATTGTTCTCCCACCGGGAGTTTTTTTCGATTTCACAGAAATTTGGACTTGAGAAACTGCTTAAGTTTGGTATAGATCTGAGGCCTGCGATTGGCTGAAATTGTGACTGAGACCAATCTCAGAGCTTGACACACCAGGAGCCAATGAGAGAAGAGCTTCCATCTTCGTTCAGTCATTCAGCAGTAGCAGCTGTTTTGGGAAGGCAGTAAATTTGGTTTGTCTGATATCTTCAATTATTTTAGTTAAATAAGGGGAGAAATGCACCTGAAAGTAATCAGGAATCGAAGTTGTGTAGGTTTTGAGTACAGATGGCAAGAAATTTTGCTGGATTTTGTTGAATTTGGGGAATTTGTAGGGGCACTGGGACACTTCATGGTGCATTTGACCACTTTATAATGCATGTCAACTGCAGTCAACTGCAGTTAACCACACTGGGACACTGCCTGGCTAGTTCTTTCTCAGTTGCTGAAATAGGGCAAATAGAATGTTTCAAATATATTTTGTGCAGCAACAGGTGGTTGCCACAGTTACCCACAGTTACCCACAGTTACAAAACAACAGGAAGTTGTTACAGTAACCATTTTGCATTTTGAAGTGTGTGCACAAAGACACTCCCAACAACACAAATAAATCTACTCTTACCAACTTGCAAAGCACAACAAATAATGTTTCCCCAATGTGCCCTCTCTACCTCAAATGTGAAACAGCTGCCAGTGGAAGAATCAGGTCTTTGTTGGTTGAGGAATGAAGTCTTGTTGCAATGGATTTTTTTTTCAACAAGCAAGAAAAATCCTTTGAACAGGTTGCTGTATCTGAGGGGTTTGCAACTAAAGCAGGCCAGAGCAGTCTGTTATCCTGAATTTTTAGTCATGGAAACATTACTATTATTGTCAGTCTATGTCTGTCTGTCACATGGTGTGGGAACCCCCTACCCCCATTCATGAGCATGATTTATGCTCATACCAGGGCACACATGCAATTGGCCCAGGAAGAAGCACAAGTATCATTTCAATTCTGGATGCCAAAGAGACAACATCTCTCTCTCTCTCTCTCTCTGCATATTCTGATTGGCTGAGGCATTTTTGGTGCTAAATCTTTTTGGTACAAATTCTTATGGACTAAGCAGCATGGCCTGGGCTCTTACGGACCAAACAGCATGGTGTATACAATTTTTGACACAATTGTCCTGTATAGCATACTCATTTTGTATGTCTGCACTCTATGTGCCTGCTATTTGGACTTCTCTTCTTCGTGAACAACACTCACATGAAAACATAACGTCCAAAAATTGGATGTCATGGTGATTTGATGACGTCAAAATAGGTTGTGAGACTTTAAACTAAATGTCTCAGGAGCCTCCATTGCACTCAGCTTCAACAGACCCAAAAGAACAGAAAGTTACAAAAACAAAAAGTCAATATTCTTGTACCTAATTATTAACAAATAAACCAAAGTCTATTCCAAATATCTATTTTGAACAGTTTCATAAAGTCTTAAATTTACATACCTCACTTTTTATTTTAAATGTGGTGAAATAAAAACAGAAAAGCCTACAAATAAAAAATATAATAATTTATTACCTGATCATGCACAAATGATCCCAACTCTCACCCAAATAGCCATTTTGAACACTTTAATATAATCTGATAATTCAACCATGCCTTAGGCCCTTGCCTAAAAATCATGTGAAAAAATTTGAAAATCAAAAATTGAATGCTACTACACAAATACCCAAACAATACATGACATTTCATCCTTCTTTCATCAGATGTTTGTACTTTCTCACATATGAACTAATTTGTGCAACTGTATCCCAAATTTTCAGCACCTTCCCAATTTAAACTTTTTGACCTGAAGAACCCACAAATTTGAACTTCATAATTCCTTTATCTCACATTATCTTCAACCCAAATTGACCCAAATAACCCAAAAGATCCAAATTTGATCTGCATCTTGACCTGAAACTGCTGTACACATACTTTCAACAGACACTGCCTCCAGGTGATTTGTTTCGGTCACCCAGATGAGCTAAAAAAATTGAGCTCCCTACAACAGCGCAACCTCCTGAAATCACCTGAAAAGCTTGCAAAAAGTTCATGTTTTCTTACCAACTGCAGAGTGAGATTCCTTGCCTGGTTTGTTGCAATTAGTCTCTACCGTGACATTGTGATCGTGCAGTTGATAATTGCGTGCGGAAACTTCACCCCTCCCCCTTGTTTTTTTCGATCAATAAAACTTTTGCAAGACAACAATGATCCTTTTCAGCTGCTTGATTTTGGCCAATGCAGGTCAAGTGGAATGGCATCCATCTTGGTGAACCATTTACTTGCTTCAAGCAAAATTTTCTAAGCCAAAACTTTGATCGAAATGGACTGGTTTATTTGTCGCTATGTCAGGAATACGAGGCTCGTCAAATTGAAGACGGATTTTTGAGTACCGCGAGTACATTTCTTTTTTCACAGTGTGATCCTTCGGTGCAAGGACAATGAGTGTGATCGACATGGGAAGTTTGACCTTTGTCGATGGTGAGTAACCCATTTTTGCAACCATGTGAAAGTTGAGCTCAGGCAGATTGGCTACGAATTGTGTCTCAATGGCAAGGCAATTGAATGCACATCCCAAAGTTGAACAGAGAGTGGAACTAAGGTTCCTGCTGAAGCTAAAAGACTGGAAGACACAGAAGGAGATTGGTGACGCTCTAAGGCGTGTTCATGGGGTTGGTGCTGTGTTGCAATCCACTGTGCAAAGGTGGTGCCGCTGGATTCAGGATGAAGGAGATGACATCTGTGACCACGCCTGACCAGAACCAGCTAAAATCTGCACTGCAAAGCAGCAACAGATTCAAGGTCTCATGAGAGCAAATTGCCACATCTCTGACAGAACTTCCAGGGAAGTAGGCCTTTCCTGTGGCACAATGCACGCAGTTCTCTGCCCACACTTGGCGACCATGCCTCGGAAACAAAACTAGGTTTGCAAAGCCGGGAAAAGCTTGTAAGAGGGTCGCGCACTACGCGTCGTTTGACACTGTTTTTGGTTACACACCATGTTACACTACACTATGACCAGGTCACACTACTCTCTCACCAGGTTACACTGCGCTCTGGCCAGGCTACACTACACTCGTGCCCCATTGGGTGCTGTACAAACCAGGGTCTGATGAGGCAAATACACCCCAATGGCTTTTGGAGCCATTCAGAGTGTCGTATAACAAGTTTCAGAGTTGCGTGTAACAACGTTTCTCCTCGCGCTGTGCGCGACCAGCCTTACTATTCTATTGTTGGGTGGATCCAATCACCACTGTTGTGGCTCAAGATGAATCCTGGTTCTTCTACTGGGACCCAGACACTCATCAGTCTTCAGTGCAGTGGCTCACAGATCGAGATCCATGCCCAACCAAGGCCCGTTTTGAGAAAAAAAATTCATGATGATGCTGGTGGTCTTTTTTGATTGTCATGGAATGATCTACTTGTACTTTGAATTTGTCCTGGATGCCCACAGCATTGGGAGGATCCTCTGCCAAGAAATTTTAGACAGATTCAGGGAAAAGCTGCACAGGAGACATCCCTTGTTGTGGCAGAACCCAGACCAGTGGGTCCTTCAATATGGAGTGACTACATACACAGCAAGATCCATCACAAGATATCCAATTCCATGGCATTCAAACTCTGCCACAACCTGGTTACTCATCAGATCTGAACCCCTATGAATTTTGGCTGTTCAATAGGACAAAGAGAGACACAAAAGGAATCTGATTTCACAACACCTAAGATCTTCAGAGAGCCATCACAAAAGTCATAAAACACGTCAGAGTGGCAGAGTTTGCAAAATCCTTTGATGACCTCACTGACCATCTGTGCATGACCATCGCTCACAACGGAGAGTATTTTGAAGGGAAGTGTAGACCAAAGTGGACTAAACATCATGAGGACTTCCCCAAGACTGTGAACATTTACACTGTGTGTTTGCAACTTGATCAGACTGACTCTTTGAGTACCAGAATTCGCCAAAAAGTTTGACTGGACATGGTTGAGCCACATGACAAAATATAGTGTTCAGGATGTAGAGGATAGCTGTTGTTGTGCATGTGCATAGCTATAACAGTTTAAAAGTGTGTGAAAATATTGCAAAGTTTGGTTGACTTTCCACCAAGTGAGTTGCCAAAACCCGTCTTTTGTTGGACGAGCCTTGTACACGGATTGTGTGATTTTGGTGGCATAACTTTCAAAAGCCTTAATTCAGTTCAATACAAAATACACAAAGTATCAGTCATTCACCTCCTACATGAGTTCGATTTGGTTGAAAGAAGTCATCAAGTGCAGCAGCCACCTCAGAATTTGTATAGTTTGGGCCCTCCTGTCCTAATTTCTGTGGGATTCTGGATCAGCTGAGGCTGCGTTCACACTGCCACGGACGGGCCTGCAGCACGGGCTGTCCCTGGACGGCATGACCTTCATTTTTGACAACAGACACACTGGACAGCATGTCACATCAGTTTCCAACATAATGTTTGAATGTTGCAAGTTTCTTTCTTGTGTGAAAAAAATTGTTCAGGTAACCGTACAGTGAAGATTTGTATTTTTGAAGACCACACAGTGATATGTTTGTGTTCAGTTGACAGAAGGTTGACATACAGTGCATTTTGTTGACATACAGTAAAGTTTTGTATTTATGAGGACTGTCCAGTAATATTTGTAAGTTTAATTGACTGTACATAATAAATATACCATTCAGTCCTCAAAAACACAAACCTTCACTGTACAATTCCTCAAACATAATTGCAAGAAGCAGCACAAGCCTGACTGACTGCCCCGTCCAGGGTGTCCCATACTGAATGGCTCTTGGATCAGTCCAGGAGATGGGGCAGCCCATCCAGTATGCCCCGTCCTGTGGGGTGTGTCTGCATCCATTGAAAATGCACTGGAGTGATCTGCTGGATGGGGCAGTCGCGGCACAGGGTGACCCATCTGACTGCCCCGTCGGTGGTGGTGTGTCCGCACCCTGAGGGGATAATCAATTGGAATGTGTTGAGTAACTGTGACAGTTATAGACCAGTTGTATACACCTGGGATATATTTTTAACAGACAATAAGGCCAGGGTCCAATGTGACACAGGTTGAAATATTCAAGCAGGTAGCTAACCAAAGCAGGTTGCAGCTGACCCCAGCAAGCTGAGTTCTTGCTCCAGCAGGAAGGCTTTGGTTCCTGTTCCTTGGGATGAATAACATTGTGATGGACCAAACAGAACATGAAAGAATGGTTTGAAGCCACTCCTTCCCCCTCAAATTATTGGCCTCAAACATTTTCATAATTTCATTCGGATTGCATTGGGTTCAATGTCTTGGTTATTGTTTATTTTGAAGCAACAATTTGAATATTCAAACGTTGATAAAATTGAACTGGGCTTTGCTTCTATTTGCAAGACAATGCACCTTCAATGTGCAATTCAATCCCAATCAGGATTGCTTCCTCCGGTGGTGCGACTTCAGGCAAAACTGAGTGCGTTTTTTCTTCAGGTGAAATTTGGTGCTAAATTGTTTGAACCTCAGGAATTCGCACTGAGAATGTCAACAACGCATAATTTTGGGTTTGCAATATGTGCTGCAGTCTGTTCCACTGGGCAGACTTTGCTGAGGGAATCTTAAAGCTCACCATTCAATGAAAGAAGCGTGTTTCTGAAGGCAGATACCGTACTATTTTGAAACTAGCCACGCCCCTTGGGAACCAATATCTGAGACAGAGATGGAGGCTTCTGACACCATTGAGTGAATATAGCAGTGCCTTCAATGTTGTGAAGTGTTGGACGGACTTTCCGAACGTTTTGAACTTTTTGCTGAAGTTGGCAGGGCTGACAGCACTGGTGTGCAGAGTGTATGTCTGCCTATGCCATCTCTACTGACTTTGTGATTTCAGTATGTGGACTCACAGTGATTTCACACTTGTTGCTTTTCACAAAAAAGAAAAGGATTTTCTGTTATTCATGCTTTGTTCAACGTGCACAAGTTTTCGACCTCTGTTTAGAAACAGCCTCGTACGTACCCGTGCTTCCAGTGCTCCTGGTGTATCCAACACATCCAGCGTCAGCTCCGTTGATTGCTCCTTGTCTGACAATTTGGAAACATGTTCCCGACACATTTTCAGCAATGGAAAGAATATTTTTCACCTTCTTTGTCAAGCTCGTTTATGTTTTGGATCAAAGTGTGTCCAGTGCTGCTGGTGTCACTCACTCCCAAACATTTTGTATTTTTGCGCAAGTTATTTGGTGAAACCATCCATCTCCGGGTGGGTTCCCAAGGCAAAACCAGGTTCATTTGTCCCTTTGTGGTCACTACCTGCGAACACACGCAGTTGCATCTGTCAACATTCAACGGGAACACGAGCAAACGCACGCTACGAAAAGATACACGGGTGCATTGTGGTACAGAACTTGCAAGCAGAGGCCGCATCGGTCTGGTGAGGGTATTTTCAGCTGGTGAAAGCAGTCCTCCCATACGCAACGACTTGCGGTCGTCTTCCACTCTCACATTCCTCGTTGAGGCGCAGGTGTACATTTTTGTCCGAAGGCAACGGCTTCGAAGTTTTGTACTTCAGAACAAACAAAACAAGAGAATGGAGATCAGAAAACTGGGCGCGATCGTAACCGATGCGCACTGCCTCCCTGTCGCGGACGTCAGGAGCGGGGCAGCATTAGCGATGCCAAACGTCTTTCCCTCCAGGTTGATGGACAGGTCAGCTGCCACCCAAGGACCTACCCCAGTCAAGGTTGGTCTGGGAGTTGGGGTGTCAACACCACTGCCACAAGCACACACACACACACACACACACACACACACACAACACTTGGCAACTGCATGAAGCGTGCTTCGCAGCAAAGGCGGTGGCGCGTTGAAAATCCCCAAAAGACACAATACACCAGACTTTTAAGTAAAACATCAGCCGCGCGCCACTTGCCGCGTTTGCTCAAACTTTTGGGTGACCTACTTTCCACAAACTGCCCACCTTTACTGCAATGAAGTATGGGTACACTTTTTAGTTGATTTCAGGGGGCTATTTACCTTTGAAATGGCCACAAATAGCATTATCAGAAAAATCTAAGATGGTTGCCTGGTTATCCAACTTACTTATTACCAAACTATCTCATTTTGCTGAAATGAAGTTGGGGTACACTTCTGAGTTGATTTGAAGGGGCCACATGCTTTCAAAGCAGCCAAAAAGGGTATTTTTTGGAAAATATCTGAGATGGTCACCCGGTCATATGACCTACTTTCTGATAATGAAAAGTAATTCAGAGTGAATACAGGAATAAACCTTGAACGTTTCAACATTCGATTGTGCAAGCATTCAAGTTATAGGGGGCAAGTGGGGGTTCAGAAGGGGTAGGGAAGTGGGTCAGGGGGGTCAGAGGGGGGTTAGAATGGGTCCTGCTGTATATTGTAAGTAACTTCCAGACACACCGAGGATAAACCACCATCAGCAGCCGCGGCTGATAAAGAAGACTCTCGGTTTCACGCGGTTAGTATGGCGCGCAGGCAATTTACGTATCGCCCACAGTCCTAACGCGTACAGTTTTAGCAGCAAAGTATGGACACACACACACATGAATGCTACTGGTTTTTAAGCCATCAGCAGCACCTAGATGGCCGGCTACGCGACCATCAACTGGGGGTTAGAATGAAGTGATATTGTTGCTGAATGGGTACTCCACCTGGCAAATGTAACAATTTTTTCACCATTTATTTGCCCAATACAGCTGCAAAGCAATTTTGCTGAGTTCATGTATGGAGGGCGGGGGTCCGGGGGTGGTGAAGCAACAAAGTTGAGTTGCTTTCGTACACAACTAGACTTTCAAGTGGAGAACCGGCCGCGCGCCGCGTAAATCGGCAGTACGGCACTTCATCTCAAGAGGAAGTTCATGAGCTCCCAGCATTCCAAGATCTAGAAATTTGCAGCTTCCAACTTTGTACGAGGTAATCAGGAAACTCGTAAATTTTAGTCTAGAAATCTCCAACTTCCAACTTTGCATGCAGTGTGTGTGTGTGTGTGTGGGGTATATGGAAATTTGTTTGTTCCAGGACATGGACACAGATACAGGAGCAAACCAATACCAGCTCGGCTGGTAAACTGCGCGACGAAACGCGCTTCGCGGCTGATAAGTCAGTTTGGGTTGTGAACTCCTTTTATTCTCCATTTGGCACAAACGAACAGTTTGCAAAGTCAAATATGTTTCCTAAAATGTAGAAACGAGAAGTTGGTTCTTACCTCCAAAACACCTGATACCTTTCCACGTTGCCTTGCCCATCGACTGCTGTTCACAGTGGCGATCTGCATGAGAGTCGTTCTTTTTCCGGCAAAACTGCGGAGAAGTTTGGGACAAACATGGCCCTCACCTCACAACAGTACAACGGCTGTGTTTGACAACAAATTTTGCTTCCACATCAAGTTCACTGTTTGAGCCAACAGAAGATCTCCGTTTGAGTCACAGAATAATTTGTGATTGCAAGAAACTACAAACGGATTTTTTCTTGGTTGCTAAGACAAGTGAATCCGACAACAACTCAACAAACTTCCAAGTTTTGCACACAGAATTACGACACGAGAAGAGAAAAGACGTGGTAGACCACGGGAGCGGGCAGGGTACATGTGCAGCAGGTACCCGAAAACCGGAACGACCAGATACTGGTGCCAAAATAATTTCCAGGATGAGCATTTCCTGCAAGTGGCCTGCCAAAAACTCCACACACTTACAACAGACTCGGAAGTGGTAATACTGCGTGCTCACAGGGTGACGGAAGAAAAAAAAGCAGTGACGCACAAATTAAAAAGCTAAAAAGTATTCACGATACATTGAAAGGATAAAACCATTTCCTAAGGCACATTTAGAATGAAACCCATTTTCCCTACAGCTCTGTCTAAGAATATTTCTTGGAATGAGATTTTGAAAATACAATATCTGCGTGTTGTCCCATGATGACCAGACAAATTGTTGCATTTGCAGGTGGAGGAACCCACGAGATGCTGACCGAGACCTCCAACACACAATATTTTTGGACACAAGCGATTTTCCCTGAAAATGGTCTAGGTTTTGCATGGACTGTTTTGCATGTAAACGCAGTTGGACAGAGGACGTCTGCTGCCATGTCCACCGGCAAAATCTGTCAAGGGGCACCAGAAGGTGTTCGGCATTTTGCCCAATCCCCCCCCCCCTTCGTACCGGTCTTTTGCACAAGATGTATAGAAAACACACAAAATATTGAAAATTTCTTTGCACCGATACAGTTCACTTCCGTGAGACAGATTACGGACCCCACAGCAGTGCTGGTTTAAAATAGATGTTTCTGTCACTTTCTCGCAAGTGCCAAATATAGTTTGGATACCAAAATATGTCTACAATACCATACTTACCTGTTTTGATTTTTCTTCACTAAAACTTCTCGGGACATGAGTAAACTGGACGACAACTCTGTGCCAAGTGACAGTCACAGTAAGAAAAATATTTTCTCCCATGTCCATTTTGATTCAATTGGAATGACATTTTTCATTGAAAGTTACAGCGACAACGTTTCTTGTCTTGTAAAATTTCGCAGAGATCTTTGTTTCCACAGGCGTTGACCTTTACATGGCGCTGCACAGTATTCCAAACAAGAATTCGTTTCGAAGCGTCTACAGCATCCCAGGATCCGCAGAAACAATCACTGTTGCTGCTGTTGTTGAAAAACTGCTGTCCTGACCACAAGTTCAGTGCGAAACACCAAGTGAAAATGTTTTGTTACAACCAGTTACAACAAAACTTCTGTTTCCGTATCTACCTCATACAATAGATGAATCAAATGCCAAGTACTATTGGGAAATTAGTGACTAGTAAATGTTAACAGCGGGCAACATGAAATCTGGTCCATGCAGGTGGGAACAAAAACAAGACGAGGAATCCTCCATGTAGCTAGTTTTGTTTTTGAGTGGGATGCAACCCGTCGGTGAGTCGTGTGAATTGGAAAAGCATCAAGCAGTGAGTCGGGGATAAGGGTGTCGTCACAATCAAACTTTCAATTATGAGGTCAGCGTTTGTTAGACGGAAAAACGGCAATATTATGCGTCGTTCTTGTTGAAAACTGCAACGACCGGACGTCTCCATGGCAGCAAGGGAAGAGGGACCGCAAAATTAGTTTCAAGTCACTCGGGTTGGGAGCAAGCGGGGAAACGTGCAGCAACCACAGCTTGCATGGTGTCGCGTTCATATCCTCGTTCACACTGCCCGATCTCCAACCCACCCACCCCGCGCTGAAAAAGAACCCAACCATTTCTGCATCTGTGTACTTTTGTTTTTGTCTGCACGATGACAAAATTTGTGGGGTTTCTCCAGAAAAAAAGACTGATTGAAACAGTTGCAACGAGCACACACATCTACTTCTCAAAAATCCATAGCCCTGTTGTGTTTTGGAGAAAAACCTGTCGACAAAAATAACCTCACAGATGCATTCGGGGTGTGTGTGTACAAATCTACACAAAAAGTCCTTAACTGATTGCTGTCTTGACCCTTTTCCCATCTCAAGTGCGCTTGCACAGCGCACAGAAACACATTTCAATATGAAACAAAAACATGGTGCAAAAAATAACAACCAGCGGTGGTGAAAACACAAAAGAGCGGCAAACCCTAATCTCTAAGGTGCGGCTGAGATTCAACTGGTTCCGTTGACGAGTTTGCTCTTGGGTGGTACGCCGGACGGCTCGGTGCCTCCCTCGTCCTTGTCTTTGCCGCCGGGTTGGATGAGCAGCGGGTCATGCTTAGACACCGGGGGTAGCTCGCGCTTCGACAGGTTGTACATCGAGTAGCTGCGGTCGTCGGTGACCTCCTTGTCGATGTCGAGGAAGCTGGGCAGCTTGAGGTCCTCACCCTTCATCGTCGTGTAGGTCTCGAGCAGAATCAGCCCTTCACACCTGAAGAGATTCGCAATTGTCATAACAAAGAGTGGTCCGGGGGTCGGAATGGCCGTGCCGGTATCTGTGGCAACATCCGTCCGGAACTAAACCAGAGAAGTCGTTCGTGGTTCCACTGGCAAAACGACGAAGAGCAACACGAAAGCTTGTGATTTTGCAACACATGTAGCCTCCGCGGAGTCTACCTGCCACAACATGCCGTTCATTTCAGCATTTCCCTCCATGAATCGATTCGATGCTGTAAAATGCAATGAGTTAGTTCCCACCCATACCATACCCTACCTGGGGTGGCACGGCTGCTGATAGATGTCCATCTGGAAGTACTGGTTGTTCCAGAGGAAACAGCGACGCTTCTTGTAGACGGTGTGGTGCTCTTGGTCTCGCTGCGCCAACAGCAGCTGAAAAGGACAAACAGCGCTTTACCACAACCCGAATTTGGTGCGCCAAGTGACGTCCACAGGAACACTTTCGCACAAAAAACACCGACAAATCTGAGCATTTCCAAGAGGGAATTGAGTAGTCTGCTTTGAGAATGAAGTGTGTGGAGTCGGGGCGGGGGCTCTAAAGAACTGTACAAACATTTCGAGAGAACACGATGCAAATCAAAGCACAGACCCTGCGTACTCACCCTGTATTCCCTGGAGGAGATCTGCATCCTCGTCTCAATGCTCGTCTTGTTTATCTCGGGTCTCCGTATAGTGTGAGTGTAGGTCCAATGACCTATAAATGGCGTCCAACTCAAGAATCAGTGCCAGCCCCAAACCCCCCATAACAGAAGCGCATGCACTCACTTCAGTCAGTCAAGTGGAACAGACACACAACGCAACGCAACGCAAGTTAACAATAATCAGTCCGGTTTTGTCAACGCTCTTCCGGGGCAAAGGTATTTTCATTGTGTGACTGGGAATAACATTTGGATGACACCAGAACGGACAAAACTAAATCTGCAGTGTTGTGCTGGTCTTTCAGCCTGAGGTTCAAACATCACCAAAACTGATCTAACTGGGTGTGAGTGAACCAAGCGAGTTGTTAGCATCGGGCTCAAATGACATGGCACTAAATTGGCACAAAAAGCTGTGCTCTGTTGAAAGCTTCACGAACCATGCCTGCAAGTCGACCAATTGAAGGGTGTGCGCAAACAACGCGTTTGTAAAGAACGAAGAAAGGAAGGAGAAGGAACACAAATCATGCACGAGGATTTCGCTTTGAAGCAACTTACGTCCTGAAATTTTACGTCACCCGACGTTTGCACTATTTTGTTCCTTGCGTTTTTTGTTGCAAGTCAGCTGAATCCAGGTTGTCACATGAATCATCTTTCTTGTGTTATCTTACAATGTTCTTGGAATCTGCCATTCTCTTGGCGAATAATGTTCAAGATCTCCTTTGAAATTTCTTTTGCAGCTTGGCTGAGTGTCTTTGTACAATGCACGCAACGTGCTTTCAAGACAAACAGAAATCAAACGTCTTGCGTTCTGTCCATCAGCAGGCCTCAAGCGAGACGAGCCAAATGAGCCAGTCTCCTTTCACTTTCCAAATGTTACAACTTTTGGAGTCTGGCTTCTGGCCTGCTCGAGTTTGAAAGAAACTCGTCCACAAGGGAAAAACGAAAAAAAAAGAGGAAAATCAGAGAAGTCATACTGGTGATGTCTTGCTCAGTGCCGCCGTACATGTAGACCTCTACGCGCGACTGTAGTGGATCGTCCACCGCAATACAACTCACTTGGTATCTATTGTCTGCCAACAAGACAAACAACACTCACACCCTAATCCGCCTGCTCCAGCCCCCCTCCCAATCTACAACCAAAAAAGTCCCACAATACAGACAGAATTTGGCCCTCTAACATTTGCTTTCTGTGACAATATATTTCTTCCTGAAACAATGATGATTGTTATGCGTTGATTTTATCACAATGAAGGTGAACAGTTTTGTCCCGCATGGAATGTGGTGCCGTGACTGCATATTCTGCGATTTTGTGCAAAGTCTGCTTGTTGAAAAGAACATCTCGTAGCCACCACAGAAATTGGCGGAAATGAATCCGAGGTGTCCGCCGGCTTCTCTGTGAACACCACCGAATCTAGCTTGCACATGCCTTTTCACCGAGCAGACTGTGACAACTCACAGAATCGTACTGTCGCAAGCCCATTCTACCAGCCACATTTCCTTGTACAAGCAGTCCACTGTGAACAATCAATTCACGGGTCCCGTCACAATTTCCAAGAGATGAAAGAATTGTCCGAGTTACAAGAAAATAAAGTCAAACGTGTGAAAGAAATGAAAAACTAGACGAATAAAAAACAGAGTTCAATCACACAAATCAGTTTCAGTTTCGTTTCTTCTTGCAGATAATTAAGCAAAAGAGGTGCGCGGCATCCCAAGAAATAGGTGCTGTGCGCGCCACCTATCTTACCCGTCTCCAGGTCCCAGCACTTCTTTTCGTTATCCCAACGAACTGCAATCGACAAACAGAATAAATAGAAGAAATATCTGGAGAAAACTGGACAAAGACGAAACATTCCCATTTGACAAGTTTCAAAACATCCGTCCGATCACTGTGTCACTACATCTTCCGCCTGTGCTTTTGTTGAGGTCATCTTTCTTCAGACAATCTTGTGTTTCGTACACAAAACCAAGGACAATACCGTTTTGACCACGTCGTCTGATCCTGGCCTGCATCCGGCTGTTCGGCGTCACCAAATAGTCGTGCACAACGATGAAATCTTGGAATTGGGGATACGACTGAAAATACACAACAACAGGCTCTCAATTTTCAAGTTTGGCTTTTGGTTTCAAAGTCCCGAACCAAAGACTGTGGTTCCTTCACTTGAATTGAAACAAATTAAATTTTGTGGGAACAGTATTGCTAACAAGCGATCAAACTTTTGGAGAAAGCAAACGAACGCAGTGTCCCGTGCCGCTGAAAGCAACCGGACAAAAACAGAATGCACTGAAAAAAGATTTGTGGAAAGACAAACACAAGGCTTTTTCTAAACCCAGCACTGTCTCCAAATCAGCGTCTTGAGAACGGGCCAAACGGACGGGGGATTCCAATCTTTTGAAACCAAAATGCAGAATCTATTTGACGACATGTCGCTTATTTCGAGACAGTGCACAAAGACTGAAATGGAATTACATTGACGACTTCGATTCCGGCCTCGTCCTTGACGTTGAGGTGCGACACGCTGATCTCGCCCAGCACACCCTGTTTTAGTAAGAAACAGCAACAACACGCCAGGTGAGTCAACTACAAACAACCATCAGATGCGATGCCAAAACTGCACGGTACCTAACACTGTCGCATTTGTGAACACTGACGACAAAAACACATTGGTGACACACTGTGGTGCAAACTTTAGTTTGGATTTTCTCTTTCTGTTCAACAGTAGCCAGTATTTTCAGTTAGTAAATCTAAAACACAATGCAAAGCAGGGAGACATGGCCTTGTTTTTGTTCTTATTCCTAAGTTTTAACGATAAAACGGGTTGTGCCAGCCTCAGACATCACTGAAGACATCCGTCTGAAGCTGGTGTCGACCTGCCTTGCCTTTTCAAAATTTGAAGGCTTCCAGGAGCCGAATAAAGTTCCATGACATTCAAAGGCTTTCCGCGTCACAAAGCTGTTTTTTGTTCCTTCAGTTCGGTGTCTAAAGTTAATTTTGTGATTGTGATTGTGATTGTGTGTGTGTGTGTGCGTGCGTAAGTGTGTTGTATAAAGTGCAAATCAGGTTTCCAGGTGGCGATTGTTTTGCAGAAGACCCATCAATGATCATCTACGTGCTACAAAATCCGTAACCAGTTGTTGAAAAAGACACGTTTGAAACCAGATGTTAATTGTTCTTTGTGTTGAAAAAGGAGCACAGCAAGAATGCTGTGAAAATCAATTTTTTTTTTTTTTTTTTGAACAAATGGAAGTGCCTTTTCGCTCCAGTGAAAAAAACAGAAACCGAAGATTGTTTGTTTCCCTGAGGAAGGTTATGTTTCGAATCAAACATGCGCATTGAGCGCACCACCAACTTACCCAATTGGACCAAATTGTTTTCTGCAGAAGCAAAAATTTCGCGTATTTTGGGCAAATTTATCTCTGAGTGCCAAGCACATTGAAGTACAAGAAAGCAGGGCTGTTGAATTCAACTGAATGAAATCTCTTCTCTGATCGGGGTCGTGGCAGAAAATTTCACTCGACATTTTTCTCTAAAAATTTGCAAATCAAAACGTGCAAGCTGTTCAAAAATCATGAGACAACACACACACTCGACAATATTAATCGCTAATTTCAATGATAAAAATCTGTCAACTTATCAGTGTTCGTGTCCTTCAAACACAAAGCAATGTTCTTTGATTCAAACTTAGTTGCCTCTCCATTTCCACAAGGTAAACACTGAAAAGTGTTGCCACAGATTCGAAAACCAACTGCACTGTGGGTGAACGAGAAACAAAGTGTTCAAATCACAGCACGCCGAATAGGGCACTTCTCGACACGAGTGAAACAAACTCACCAGCTCGTCGGGCAAGCTCCGTACGAGGAACTTGCGCTTCTTGCTGTCCTGGGACAGTCTGTCACCGGCGTCAATTCCCAGACGGTTGCAAACAGTCTGTAGAAGCCAACAACTTTTCGTTAGTTTTCTGAAGACAACAGATCAACAAGCAGTTTCACAAATTTGGGTGCCTCTCCTCAGACCATTTGCTTCAGGATAGTGCGTTTCACAACCAGCATTTGAAGAAGAAATACACAGGTTTTACTCGCGTTCCAATAGAATTCTGAAAGAATGAATGTAGAGCCTTGCCATTATCATCCTGGTCAACTTGGCTTCGAAGTTCGTGGCATTGTCGATGACATCGTAATACGGGTGCCCCACCCAGGCCTGCAAGAAAACTCGAATTTTTTGTTGGGTCAAGTGCAACCAAAGTCACTGCGACAAATTTGCATTCGAATGACACGCTGTTTCTGTCTCATTTCGTTGGTGTCACGACTGAATGTGTCACCGAGAAAATGCAAAACAGAATTACCGCTTGCGTGCAAACGATTGCCAACGAAGTGCAGCCATCACATCAAGTTTCAACTGTCCTTTTTCTTTTTTGAGTCACGTTCGAACTTGGCTACGTGCTGGTGTCACCAGACTCTACCTGTGCGGCGAGGTCGTCCAGTTGCCGCGCCAACTCGATGTTCTCGTGGCGCACGACATGCGCTGTCTGGTAGAACTCCACGGCTCCCTTCGCAGCGGACACCATGTGCACGACCTGCAAAGATTTCCACCGTCAGCATTTGGAACCGTAGATCCACCACCTCTCGCCCAACATTGTTCTGCAACAGGCAGAAGTAGTAATTTGATGCGCAAATGAACAATTCCTTTTGAAACATGTTTTCGGCACGCTGCAGTAATTCTCTTCGTGACTGAACAATGCGCTGTCTGCATCTGCTTCTGGTCTATTCACAGCTGAACAATTGCATTCAGATTCAGAATTCTACGTACCTGGTTGTATCTCTGATCCCTAAGCTCGACGTCATTCCACTTGTTCTCCACCTTCATTCTCTTCCATTGCTCGGGCTTCAGATCTGAGAAAAGATTCTTATGTCACAATGCTTTGACAGTTTGTGAATATCGTTCCCTGAAAAGTTCAAACAGCAGAGACCCATTCACCATGAAAATCAACATTTGGATGAAATAAGGGTCATTTCTCCTGCCAGATACTTTTCTTGACACAGGATGTCCGCTCGACAGTGTGGGCACCAGACTACAGTGGAAAGGTTGGTGCTGAGTGTGACGATTCCAAACAAAATCAACGTTTCATCTATTTCTTTCAAAAACAAGGTTTTGCTGAATTGGAGAGGGCTCATTTGAAACTACAAGCAAAATGTCACATACTGCGTTTTTCGTTTGTAAAACGAGCGCTGCAATACATGTACTTACAAGAGGAAGCGTCCATGACACCTCGGTCGCAGATGACGAGACAGTTCTGAGCACAAGAGCTGGCGAGCTCAAAGAACGTCTCCTCGATCTGCATCATGGTGCGGATGAGGTTCGCTTGGAATCTGTACACTGGAAACAGAAACACACGACATTGGACCTCAGCTGAACGTTGATACGTGACCAAATGCACAATGAAGAGCGTTGTCCGATGGAGCATCGAAATTGTTTTGACCTTTTGACACGCACGTAGCACCACAAAACATTCCTCGATTGTCACAAATCCCCACAAATTGGATACGTTCAGGGCATAGTTGCGAGAAGGATGGCACTCACGCACGTGAAAGTCGTGGTTCAACCACGAGGCTTTCTGAAGACGTGCAACTGTGAATGCAACTGGGGGTGAGCCTGAAATCTGAACGCTTTCCTCGAGTCTGAAGACAAGACATAATTGGCCCAAACGTTTTCCTCCAGTCACCCAAGCGTTTCTGACTTTCCCTTTATCCAAGACTGCTCTCGAATCTGCCCCGCCCCGCCCCGCCCAGTTCCAGGACGCGTTTCCTCAAACGCCGCCGCGCTGTTCAATGTCACGAATGACGCCAGCACAGCTCATACATATTTTGATTGCAAGGAATTCTGTTTCAGCATTCATTACACCGCAGTGACCTTGTTGCCATCACGGAACCAAGACATTCAGTATGATTAAACGATCGGCAATGAAGCGGCTGATACTGAATTTCCAATCAGTGCGCCTCGTCCTCAGGTCAAGTGCAAACCCGTGTTTCGTCGCGTTACACAGCTCCATCAATCAATGAGTTTCGGGTGCGCCGCTTCGTAAGCGACCGTGTTTTGCCAACTTCTTCAGTGCATCGATGCTAAAATCGCCTTGTAAACAAAGTGATTCGATTTGTCCGCTTCAACTGACACTCCGGACTTGATGGATTGCACGCAGGCGAAATCTGCCTGATCAGTGAAGATCAATTATTTTTTAATTCCGTGTGTGCATCCAAGATGAGCTTCATTGTGGAACCAACAACAAATCCATGGTTGTCAGGTGTGAAAACCAGATCCAGCCTCACAAGCATATCTTCTGCAGGAACACGTCTGTGGAGTTCACAGGCAAATGTGAACGTTAGTGTATCCTGTAGTCTTCACACATAGAAACGCTTGAAAACGAGCGTAAAACCGAATCTACAAGATCATTCTTGACCTTCAAAAGCAAAAACTCTGAGCCACGCGAATTACATTTCCTTGTCTGCTCTGAAGTGCGTTGATAACAGCCATCCCAGACGAGCCCAAGCAACATGAAGTGCTCCTTTCAACGATCAGTGAAGAAAACATAATGTATGAACTACCATGGAGCGCTGCACTAGGGTCGGATGCCCGAAAACGAAGTGGATTTCTACCCAGGCGTATCTCCACTGACAAGTCGGTCCAGCACCAGGGAAAGGATTCCCCTGGACGCAACAGGAGATTCGGAGTGGGATGTATCAGTGTTTTCAATGCTGAACGATTTGGTCTGTAGCTCAAACAACCTTTGGTTTCCAAGCTGGCCTGTGACTGGAACTTGCCCAATCCTGGTGAAAAATAAATAATTCCAGTGTGTGTGTGTGTGTGTGTGTGTGTGTGTGTCACTGGGCTAGTGTTGTTGGTGTAACCCTTGCACAGGGTACATTGTGCTGACTGATCCAAGACCAACATGTCTTTGACGCACAGGTCCGTGGCCCCTGCTTTGGGTTCTTGGGGCTTTCGCAGGAAACAGCCCAAGCAAACAGTACACTTGTCAGAAAAAAAAAAACTTTCCTTCTGTGGAAAGTTCTTTGCATCTTCCCCAATTTGCATATCAGTGCAGCAGAAACTGAATGGAAACCGACAACTTTTGAGACCTGGAACTACAACGAAACTAGACTTTCAAGTGGAGAATCAGCCGCGCGCAGTGTACATCGGCAGGACAGCACTTGTGTGTGTCGAAGAATGTGTGCATAGTGTTATGTTTCTCAAAAAACAATTGCAAGCATGAAAATGTAAACTTTAT
>JAAUXT010022653.1_pt1 | contig 21493 bp, 23 predicted proteins | sample 7278171 | NCBI WGS metagenome assembly JAAUXT01 (sample SAMN14350112, study PRJNA611818) | marine sediment metagenome | isolation source: surface marine sediment (1.8m) | place: French Polynesia: Moorea | collected 2018-08 | reverse complement strand
TTAGGATAGTGGCTCCATCTAGGGAATGATATGATTGGCTGTGGCTGTTGCTGTGGCTATGGAAGGCGATGGCAGTCTTAGGGGGTGGTCATGGTAAATATATATAACAGTTGACTATCACAGACGTGTGACAGCCGGACAGTTAAGTGACGGAAACACGTTCGCATTGAGATAGTAACATTTTGGACTGCCGGTTTCACACTTGAAAGGACAGAACAATAATGATCCTGTATCTTTGTCTTTGGTGTTTATGATCCAAGAACTATTTGGACTGCGTGAAAAACCAAATGAGACACACGCATAAAACTCTGGGTCTTTTTTTATGAGATAAAAATTTACCTGCGCCCACACAGGCCAATCAAGAGAATGGCTGTGGCAAGGAATGCAATGCCTCGGATCATTCGAATTCGGATTGTTCGGTTTCACCAAACTCAAGACATTTTCAGGACAGAAAATGCAGCCGCTGTTGGAATGTGCTCGGCTCATGCCATGATTTCGGTTTGTTCGAGCAGAGATGGGCCTGTCAAAACAATTTGAAATGAATGAACCGAGCCAGGGTGTGCTCGATCCTGTTCTGGCCTGTATCTGTCGTCCAGTGAACTGTTTGTTTCTCCTCAGCCCTCACTTGCATCGATCTGGAACCGTTTCTTGAACGCAAGAAAAACCAATAGCGAGTCCGTTTTCGTTCGTTTCAAAATTTTTGTTCTGTCCCAGATTGGTACCTGTCGCCCGACGGAGATGACACCCAGAACTGTGGGGGAAACTTCAGCAGCTCCTGCAAGTCCCTGGACTGGCTGCTCGACAGGGTTTCCGCCCAGAGCGGAGGCAACCGAACAATCCTGTCTCTTGTCACCGCTTCAGATTTGGAATTTTCAACGAGAAACATGGTGAGTGACCTGAGTTACGTTTCGCGATGGCAATGGTGCGATGTGCTGGATCAAACATCCAACACAACATTACAAACTTTCCATTGCTGCTGGTCTGTAGGAACTTGGAGTGTTTCTCTTCCAGGCAAAATGCTCTGACATCGACACAATTTCCTTGTCAAAGATTGGTCAAAGAATGCGCGTGAAATTCACCAATGTCACATCGACAACACAACATTGGCATTTTCGAGGGCTGGACGTGGTGCTAGATCAGTCAAATTTTTCTTTGTCCAAAATATCAGTGATGCTCGGAAAGGATGAAGATCTTGGTTTTGCCATCATCAGGAACAGCACCTTTGGTCGCCTGCAAACGATTGGGAACATTCACATTGAATTGTCCGACAGCATTTTGGTTGGCACAGATCATCCTGAAACTGAAATAGGCCTCAGAATCCAGGAAGGATATTTGAACATTTCAAACAGCAAATTTGTTGGAAATATTGTGGAGGAAAAGCCCGCAATTATCCAGTGTGCCAATTGCAGCATCAACATGACGAACACACATTTTGTCAAAAACAAGGTTCCAAAAGATCTGGTGCACCTCACAGACACCAGTCGCATTGTAATTTCTTATTCTACGTTTGAAGATAACAAAGCAATTGGTGGATCTGTGCTTCACTTGGAAACACACAACACTGCTGGCATCGCATATAGCACTTTTAACCGAAACCAAGGCATTGCAGGATCCTGCATCAATTCCCAGATGAGCACAGTGAACATTCAAAACTCTTCATTTACAAACAATTCTGCAATACAGGGTGGTGCTGTCAGTGCTTACTTGAGTGATATAATCATTTCAGGAAGTGTGTTCACAAACAACCAAGGAAAGCCCATGACTTTCTTTGACTCCACACAAGACAGCAACTTGTTTTGTACCTTTTGTGGTGGGGCTATTGTTGCATTGCACCTCGCTTTCCTACAAGTGCAGGACTGTGTCTTTGTCGGAAACACTGCGTCAGGTCAAGCTGGGTCCGTTCTGGTCGCGATGCGGTCGTTATCGTTCATTGATAGGTCTGTCTTCAAGGACAATTTTGCGAACGAAGTAGGCGCGGTGCAGGTGACCGCAAACAGCAGTCTGACCCTGAACGGATGTGTGTTTGAGGAAAACAGAGGCGGTCAAGATTCCGGAGCAGTTCACGTCTCCGTCAACAGCACCTTGACCGTAATCGAGTCAAAATTCCTGAACAACACAAGCACAACCTCTGGAGCCATTCTCATCTATTCCAAAAGCAAAGGTCAGATTTTTAATTCGGAGTTCACCGAAAACTCAGCGCTTCAGAATGGAGGAGCTGTGTGCTTCTTCAATGAGAGCGTTGGTGATGTGATCAACTCATCTTTCACGGGCAACAGTGCATCCAAAGGAGGAGCTTTGCTTGTGGCCGTTGGAGGTCAAGTGTCCTTGGTCAACTCAGAGTTCATGCAGAACAAAGCTTGGCCTATCACAGACAGCACTGCAGACGATTCGTGGGGAGGAGCAATCTATGTTTCTTCCAACAGTACTGTCACCATAAAGAACTCAACTTTGGAGAGCAACTCTGCAAAAACTGGCGGAGGGGCCATGGACATTGTGGACAGTTCCACCTGTTCCGTCAGTCAGACAAGTTTCCTCCATAATTTCGCTCCAAAGCAGGGTGGGGCAGTTTGTGTGGACCAAGCATCCGGAACAAAATTTACCGACTGCCATTTCAACGAAAATTCCGCAATGTCGGGCGGCGCATTCTACGTTCATGACAGAAGCATCATGAACATCAAAAGATGCTATTTTTCACAGAACAACGCAAGTTTTGGAGGGGCACTAATGACAACCGGTCACACCCTTTGTTTTGTGGATCATTCTGGTTTCACCGGAAACACAGCAACGGCACAAAATCAACTCGGAGATGTGAGCTCGGGCGGAGCTGCCTACATTGGGGAGCAGAGCATAATGATAATAGACAGTACTAATTTTGAAAACAATTCAGCATTGACCGAGGCTGGAGCTGTGGCAGTGAAAGAGCAAAGCATTTGCAACATCAGTGGATCCACTTTTGTCAACAACGAAGTGATTGGTGTGAACATCACGTTGTCTGGGACTTCGCTTTTGGAACAAACATTCCTGTGGAAGTCCTCCGCAAAAACCTCAGCTGGTACTGTGTCAGTCGATAAGAGCACAATCGACATCAAGTGGTCTTCCTTTGTAGAAAACAAAGCTCCTCGAGGAGGGGCCATTGTCCTCAAACGCAAAAGCGCAGCTATTATAAACTTCAGTAATTTCACCGAAAATGTTGCTTGTTCGCACGCGGAGGATAACACAACCCAAGGTGGAGCCATTTTCATGTTTCAAAGCAGTGCGAACATAACCAGTTCACGTTTTGAGAAAAATTATGCTGTGTTCGGAGGTGCCATAGTGAATCATGAAAAAAGTGTGCTGGACGTTGGTCATTGTAGTTTCATCGCAAACAAAGCTTTGGGACACTTAGCCTGTGGAGGGGCTGTTGCGAGCTTCAACGGAAGCACCGCAACCATATCAGATTCTCACTTCGCAAACAATGTTGCTGACCATTTTGGAGGTGCCTTGTACACAGCTGACTCTTTATTCTTTCGTGTCAGACGCTGTCAATTTGAAAACAATTCAGCAAGAAAAGAGGGAGGAGCTGTGTCATTTGTCCGAGCAAAGTTCAGTGTGTTCCACTCACAGATTTTGAACAACACTGGATATGATGGTGGAGGTCTCACTGTCACCAATGCCCATGTTGTTGTTGAAAACGTCACACTGAAGGACAACACAGCGAGCAACACGGGTGGAGCCTTGTCGTTGTTCAGTTCTTCGGTCACGGCAGTTGAATGCGATTTCGCGGGCAATGGAGCTAACAACGGAGGAGGCTCCATCAGTGCTTTGGTGAACACTTCGCTTTCATTGTCCAAAACGTCGTTTGCAAGTGAAAGCACAACAAACATGGCAGGTGGCATTTTGACTTTGTCTTTCAATGTCACCTTTTCAGCGACAAATTGCACTTTTCGAGAGCTGGGAACTTCTGGTGACGCCATCTTTGTCATCATGCAAACCCAAGCAGCATTTCTGAATTGTCATTTTGTTCACAATCACGGAAAACTTGTCACCACTAATTTAGCTCAGGCCTCGTTCGTCAGGTGTGCTTTTATTCGAAATCAGGACGAGAATCTCTTCATGATGTTGCTTGTCAGTGGACGTGCCCATCTGTCAAACTGTGTCTTTGGTGGCAACAGATTTGCTGGGCTGGCCAGCGCTATGAAGACGACCATTTCCGTGGAAGCATGTGTGATTTCAAACAACACTGTCGGAAACCTGTTCGTCGTCTATTACAGTCTCTTGAACGTGCAGACAACGGAAATGGAGCACAATTCAGCTGAGAATTTGGTCACGGCGTCCGAGTCGTCCACTCTTCTGAACTTTTGTTCGATAAAGGACAACACGTTCTCGGCAGGAACTTTTGTCATGGTCGGCTCCAATTTTTCTCTGCATGACATTAGTTTTGTCAACAACTTGGGACATGATTTTGTGGAAATGATAACACAAGAAAACCATGAGGAGTACACAGTGCTTGAGTTGTGCAACGTCACCAGCATCAACAATGTTTTTCAATCGTCAGAAATGATTTTTCTCACCAAAAGTGCAGTTAACATTCAAGGTTCCTTCTTCTCAAATCCGACTGGAGGCACATCAATTGCGTCCTTTGCTTCTGCAGAGTTTTTCCGAGTGGCAGATTCGCAATTCGTGTTGAATCCAAATCAAGCATTCTTGATTCCACATAACGATATGCTTGCTGGGAGAACCATTACTCTTCTGACGCACGATGTGAAATTCAAAATTGGCAACCTCACGATTCTATCGTCAGACAGTCGTTTTCTTGACAAAGCGATAGCATTGAAACTGTTCAAGGAGGACTCACCTTTGGTGCCAGGTTCAGATCTACTCGAACATTTGAAAGAACAAGGAGAATCACCGTACGCTTCCAGTAAGTACAAAGTTTTCCAGCAGATGTACATTACACAGAAGAACCTTCGCCCAATTTTGTTTTCGCCCTTCACAACACCAGCTTCGCGCCTTCGTGCATTGTATTTTGTTGAGGCATTCTGAACTTTAATTTCAGTTCGTCCGGTACCCTGCCTTCCAAATGCGTCCAGCTGCTATTGCCACCACAGCCCTGACGATGAATTCAACATTTTCAACTGTTCATCAGGATCACTCACTGTATTGCCGACATCACTGCCTGATCGCACGGATCACATTGTCATCCGAAACAACAAGAACCTGAGCGAGTTTTGCCCAACCTGGAACCTGACCGATCGTATTAGTGCTTTAGACATGTTCAACAACAGCATCTCAGTTCTGTGCGACTCTTTCTGGAAAACACTGGTGGGAAAATCAAGTCTCCAATCTGTGAATTTTGCTGGAAACAACATTCAAAGCATACCAAAAACAGCAATGGATATCAGGTCATTGAAAGAAGTGTGGCTCGGTGTGAATCCATATCACTGCGACTGTCAAATGACATGGATGATCCCGTGGATCAACAACTTCACAACCTCCCAAGGAAAACACATTATCAGAGACTACGAGGACATGAAATGTCGCACTGGTCGAATGGTCAATGAATCTATTCACATTCTGGACAACGTGAAAATGAAATGTTTCCCAAGAAATCTGACAACATGGCAAAAAGTTGGAATTGGAATTGCTTCTGTGGTGATGATCGCAGCGATTTGTGTGTCTGTCCTGATCACAAAAAGATCAAGAGAAGTGAAGTTCCTCATGAATTATTACTTAAAGCTAGACACAGTGCCGAAGGATGACAAGGATGAGAATGTTGACAAAATGAAATATGATGCTTTCTTCTCCTATTCGTGAGTGAAATCGAACACACACACACACGCAAAGAAACAGACAATCATTTTCTCACAACCTCATGTGGATACAAACATTTTCAGCTTCACGTATTAGCTTCGTTGTTTTCTCATGCTTTTCAGTCAAAAAGATTTCCAGTGGGTGAAAGAGATTTTCATGGACAACGAGATGAAGCGGAGGTTCAACCTGGAGACGGACTACGGCTTCCGACTCGTCATCCACGAAAGGGACTGGATCGCAGGACGCACCATCAGGGCCAACATCATGGACGGAATTGAAAACAGCAGAAGAATTATTTTCATTTTGTCCAAGTGCTGTTTTGCATTCTTAGCCCACTTTTGGTCAACTTTTCCTGTGACATGTTTTTACAGATCCAGTGTAATTTGAAATTTATATATTTTCAGGAATTTTCTGAATTCCAAATGGGGCATGGAGGAATTCATGATCGCAGACGCGGAGGCGGTGCACGGCAGGAAAAACTTCATCATCCTCGTTCTCAAAGACAAACTGAAGATAGACCAACTGCGCCCCGAGATGAAGACCTACATTCAGACCCACACCTACATCGACGCGACCAAGAACCTGAATCAAGTCGTGAAAAGAATTCGGTAAGAGATTTGCATTTGTGGTGACAGAAACATGTGTTTTGTTGACCTTCACCAGCAGTTTTGATGCCTGTACTGACTGTCCAGAACGGAAGCGCAATTTTTCTATGAAAAATTTGGTCATGAGTTCGCCATTCAAGCCTGAAAACTTGTACCTGTGACTTCGCTCCACACTTCACAGATTCAGCATGCCCAAGACTCCACTGAAGCAGCTGAGGCCAGACCTGTTCCCAGATGAGGACCATGACTTCAACTTCGATGGACTCGACTCAGATGCCTCGGACGGGAATGATGATGAGTTCCCAATGCGACCAAGGTCCATTTTTCCAGACTCAACTGCTCGAGCATGAATGCAGATCCTGCCTCTTGATTCAAACAGTGTTGTCATGCACACCTGGCTTTGATCTTTCAGAAGCCGGGGTGATTCTCAGAGCACAAACGGCTCGCTCGATGGTGCTGAGGCTGAAGCCCCACCAGCTGAGGTCTTTGATACAGAAGAGGAAGAAGATCCTCTGTTGCCAGGGGCCAACCGCATTCAGTGAGTCGTACACCCCACTGAACGGGCCTTTGTTCTTTAGAAACCAAATCAAAAACTAGACTTTCAAGTAAAACATCAGCCACACGCCACTTGACACCACACCACTTGTCATCTTTCTTGAAACCAGTCAACAGGGGGTGGAAACCAATAAACAGTAAACAGTTACCAGTAAATGCAATAAGATTTTACAGTTTACTGTTTACTGGTTTACCCCCACCCCCTCCCACCCCCATTTACTGGTTTCAAACCAGTAAACAGTGAACAGAAAATGCATATTAGATTTTACAGTTTACTGTTTACTGGCTTACCCCACCCCCAATTTACTGGTTTCAAACCAGTCAGAGACACATCTTGACAAACCGAACATTCCCACCGGAAACACTATCAGCTCGCTTCGCGGCTGATAATCAGCCGAGCACATTCCAAAGGGAGGTGCCTTTTGCATCCTTCAGTTCTTCAATTGGCAAAGCAGCTGAACAAATAAAATTCAAATCAGCCCAGTTGGAGAAACCAGAACAGGAAGAGCTCCCCGGGGTTTTGACCGAATGTGGAAATTTGGCCCACATAGTTCCTTGACCAAAGGGCCACGGTTTTAATGTAGTTGTGTGTGCCTTTCAGGGTTGAGGTTGAGGTGAATGCCCCACAGGGCGAGCCTCTTGCCGTCGGGGATGATGAGATGGAGATGGGTCAGCTGCGCACCCAGGACGAGGCTCCGGACAACCACGACGCCGAGCCGCAGCGAAAAGAGCCGAAGCGGAAACAGCCGAAAGGCTCCGAGTCCGAGGAGCCTCTGCTGGAGAATGGGAAGGACGATGACATGCTGGTGTGAATGAGGGACACTGTCCGCTACAAGAACTTCGCCTGGATATTTTGCTTGATCATTACCAACAGGAAAAGTCTCGTTTTAGTTCAGCAACCAACACGAACACACCGTTGCAGCACAAGATTTACCTCTCCAAAACAAACTGCGAACACTGAGAAACCACTGCAGAAGAGTGGTCGACAAACAACAAACGATGCTTTTTCTTGTCTTGTGTGCAACATTTTATTTGTGCTCTTCGTGAAAATGATTCAAGTTCTCGTGGACTTAACAACCCCAGGACAATGTTGATGACAACACAGTAACAATTAGATTCCGTGGTTCCTGTGTCGTGTGAGGAAACGTGACTGATAATAAATGCTGGAACAAACATGGAAATGTCACTGAATTACCATGGAATGTTTCATCAGAAGAAAATTAGTTTCAGATCAAATCGAGACGTCTACGAGTGGACCTACAAGGCGTAAAAATAATCGAGGTCCAATTTTTTGACAGCGGCAGGTCGCTCAAGCGTTGCGTGTGTTGTGAACAAAACAATTCAGACAAGACGCGAAGAAACCTGAGAGACGTGGATTTGTGTGAATTGTAATTGGGTCAAGGCAGAAACCGACAAACATTCACACTTCACACATTTAATATTTTGGTTGAATTTTGCAGGGAACAAGTTGCTGACGCAACACCACTGAGTATTCATGTTCAGAGCAAGATTATAAGCCTGTAAGTTTTGAATCCCAGCGGGAAAAAATGCGCAAAATTTACACAAAATGTACAACGACCAGACCGCTCTGGGCCTGTAGAACTGGCAACGTGCAGAAGACGCCAGACAATCGTCGGGGGGTCCGAATCCTTCTGTTGCGCGATCAGAGGAAGCAACAGAAAATCCAGGCACGTGTATCACAAAATATACAGACAAACCAACAATGTTTTTGACAATACAACACTGTACACAACACATGATGTCCATTCTGCACAGGAAATCACACTTAACTTTCCGAGAAAGGGAAAGAAAATTGTCACATTTGCAGACTCCGTCACAAACAAGCGAAGGTTGGAGTGAAGTTTGGTGTCAAATTTTCAAAACTTTGAAAAGTCGTACAAAACTCACAAAGGACCGACAGAATCTGCCAAAGAAATGGACATCGGTAAAGATACAACGAGACGCGAGCAGACGAGTTAGATTTGCGTTAGTTCATAGGCAAGGCTAAAAATTCAAGTTTTGGCACAGGGACACAATTCCATTTCAAGTCAACAGTCAAAGTAGCATTGCACGCTATTTGGCCAAAAATATAAAACCAGCAAATCCCAGTGACTTCAAAAGCTTGTTTCACGAATGGCGACACCTGTCTGTGTCTCTGAAGCACACTGCTTGAAACATTGTTTCAAGTGAAATAAGGGATCGTGTTCACGATTACCTGTCTGCGAACGAAAATCCAAGTTCTCGTGTCAATCAATATCACATTTCTCCATCAATAACAGAGAAAATATTACACAAGGGTGGTACCGCAATTTTCAGAGAAATTTCAAAAAAAAAATATGAACAAAGAAAACGTTTGAGAAACATACCTAATTGTTTGTTTTTGCGGAATTCAATTTCAGCAACCAAAAGAAATAAGAGTTCTCTCAAAACATGAGTTTGACGCTGAGTTTGGTTGTTGTCGCGGTGTTGCGTCACACACGTGACAGCATCGCCCACGTGACTACAATCCGTCCTCCTCGACGAGCAGCTGCGTGTCCCTGTCCGTGTCGGAGGAGGACGGCACGAATCCGCCAGCGGGCGCTGCCGTCGTCTCGGCTCCTGCGCCCGGCAGACCCTCACCACCAGAGGACCTGCAAGCACAGGCAGGGCGTCCAACTCTGCTTCTGGGTTCAAGAAATTTTGGGAGAGAAAGACCTTTTGCAGTCTGTCCAGTTCGAGAAAACTTTTCACCAAAAGAACTTAGCAGTTCTGCCACTTCTCAGATTTGATCAGGATCAGAAATGAAAATCGTTTTTCCACACCACCAAGGAGAACCTCGGGACAGAATACTGACTTGGATGTGAATTTCTTCAGCGGGTTGCTGATGGTGAAGGGGAGTTTGGAAACGACCCCGCCCCCGTTCGACGGCGTCTGTGGCGGCGGGGAGGGCTCGGCCTTCCCCCCGGGAGCGACGACCACGTCGGGCGGAGTCGGCGAGTTCTCCGGCGTCGACGCGCTGTAGTGAAGCGCTTTGCCTGCAGGCTGACTCTCCGATCCTCCACCTGCGTAGACAAGGACAACTCAGCACCATCTTCCTTTATCCACTTTCAACCCAGGCTCCCCTTTCGCCAGAACACAGTGCGGACAATTCTCAGCAAAATGGAGCATTTCCGTCCAAAAACACCGAGATCGCTTTTCACTGTTTTCACCTGGGCAAACTGACCTGGGAGACTTCCATACATGGGGTTGCTGAAGTTGGTTGGACTGGACGGATCCATGCTTGACGCTTCTCCGACAGAACCCTGCAAAACACCAACAACTGTTTCACACTCCATGGAAAATCTCCACGAAAACCAAAAACAAGCTCTTCCTGTGCGGCTGATATTACGTTCCATTGTGGATCAATAGGCGTTGGGATATCAAAACAAAACTGCAATCCTTGACGCACCATGACCATGTCGCCGGTCGGCGGCCCCTCGTAGTCGAAGGCGCCGCGCAGGTCGACGTTGTTGCCGTGGTAGGCGACGCTGCCCTCCTCCCCCGGGGACCCCGGGCGGAACCGACCCTTCCCGCCGCCGAACGTGAACGACTTCCCGCTGCAAGAGTGAACGCGAAACGACGTGAAGTAAGGACGTGTTAGGTGGCATTTTGAATCAGGATGATCTGTTTGACGATGTCACCTGGTGCGCGATTGTCTCCAATCACCGTACAATGCGCAATGTATGTCAATAGAGGGGGGGGGCTCACATGTGTGTGTGTGTGTGTGTGTGTGTGTGTGTGTGCAAACAAAAGGGTGATTTCACTGTACGACGCAAGGAAAACGTTTCTCTGATCAAACAAGCATTGCGATCAGTGGGTTGAATGCATCCAGCGCCAGTTGCGAAATGAGAGTACTGTCAGTTTGATGTGTCGTGAGTTGGGACTGCAGCTCGCCACTGCTTTCCAGAGTCCAACCACTTCACTTGTGCAATGAAAATCACCTTCTACGCCGGAGGTACCAGACGATGCCAACGATGACGACGATGATCAGCACGATCAGACACACGGTGAGGATCGCGATCGTCGTCTTGTCTGTAACAAACAGAAACGCGTACATGAACCTGTCAACCACGATTGTGCCAAGTCGCACACGCGTTCAAACCAACTGCAGATCCCGTGGCCATGCGAGAAGGCCGGAATCAAAGGCCCCGCGTTGTCCCGCCCCATGACCCCAAAAACAAAACCTCCCACCCCTTCTGAGGTGAGCCTCCATGACTGACTCTGCCCCGGTGACCCAATCCTGGGTCCAAAAGAGCCACCAGACGCACACGTGGTGAACCACAATCTGAGGCCAGCGTGGACTCGGGGCTGGGTTGAGTGATTTCAGCGAGCATCGAGTCTTGCTCACGCCAGGGACGTTTTCCCTGCACCTGGGCTTGAGACACCTGATCATTGTCTGAGACGGCGGTGGGACTCACTGTTGGACTTCTTGGCGGTGACGAGGTTCTGGCTGGACGGGGAGCAGTAGCCGGTCGGGTGCTCGGCGTCGATGACGCATTTGGAGCCGTCTGCGCACACACAGCCGCTCGGGTCAGGCAGGTCTCCCTCAATCGCTGCAACAACACGTGTCCCGGGGTTTGAGTGAAAGAGCAACAGAAGTACAACAATGGTGTGAGCCAGAAATTTTTTGTTTTGTGTTCTTGTGTGCAGTTTCATGCCACCTTCCAGCCACAAAAACAACAATTTGCATCAATGCGTGAGATTGTGCCCTTCAAGCTCATTTGGCGCCTTTTGCGGAAAAAATCTTTATTTGTTGCCGATAAACAGCACAGCTTGTCACCAGAACTTTCTAACATCCTTTCTCAATTCACACCAGTACCTGGATACAGGACACAGTTCAGTGAATGACTCCGCGAGATTCGACTTACCGGCGTCGCAGATCTTGTCGCTGCCCTGGATGAAGGACGCGCGGTCGGGACACACGCACTTAGCGCCTCCAGGGACGTGCACGCACAGCGGGTGGCACCCTGCGTCCGCGCACCGACTCTTTACTGCAAACACAAACCCACCATGTAGATCCACCTTCAGCTATGCTTGACAAATGCGTGTTGTGGTTCTTGACTTGTTCCAAGTATTTTGTGCCCAAACATGTGAGCGATGACAGGGTTCTTACACTGTACAAAAATGGTTCCTGTGAAATCACACGATGACGTTTCAACCAGAAAGGAGTTGTATGATTGAACAGGAACCAATTTTGTAAGGTGAGACCCCATTACTTTCATGATGTGATCACATACGATAGGTTTTGTGATCGCAGAGTTATGCGCTCTTTGGTTGTTGCACGGAAAATGAGCCGCCACGCAACACAACACGCGGTTGAGTTCCTGCTCCCTTCACACAGGTGACCCTCACTGGTTTGGTCGTATCTCTTCTGGTGGAAGATCTTGACTGCGCGCGGCATGAGGAGTCCGCTCTGCACCGTCTGGTTGACGCCGCGTCCGAACTTGTCCATCTGCACGACGTCGCCCGTCTCCTGAGACACCCAGTAGAGCAGCGACTCGAACACGTCCAGGCTGAACGGGTTCTTCAGACCTGCGGGGTAGTCAGCAGAAATAACTGGTGCACCGTATCCATCCAGACGCGCCTTTCCTCCTGGGTACATGGGTGAGTTTTCCGTTCTTTGAATGGGACCTCAGGACCACAAAGCCAAGGCAAAAATTGGGTGTAACTTGTGCATGAGTGCGACGAAAACATGAGTGGACAGTTTCACACGCACGACACAAACAACACCGCACTCAACGTTCTCCAAGACTTCTTCGCATTGGACACGCTGTGCGTTGCCTTCTTCAACTATATGTTGTGAACTGCGGCGCATCAACTCAAATTGCACAGGGGCTGCAACGTTCAACGCATCTCCTATAACCCAGGCCTCACCTGTCGCGACGACGATGACCCTGTCGGAGCCATCGGGTCGTGCGGACTCGATCAGGTTCTCCTTACTGTCGCACCAGTAGAGCCGGTCTCCCATGAAGAAGTCGATGGCGAGGCCGGTCGGGTTGCCGAGGCGGGAGCTCACGAGCGTCGTGCGGTTCCAGCCGCTCATCCAGGCCGCCTCGATCCGCGGGGACGTCGCGTACACGTCCGTCCAGTACATCCAGCTGCAGTGCGCAGGCGCGAACATTCAGGCGTGTTTCTTGATTGTTGATGCAAGTGTCAAAATGGACACTTTTTTCCTTCATTGTGATTTGGATTCAAATCATTGGAAACTTAGACACACATGCACACACGCACGGACGCACACACGCACGGACGCACACACACACACACACACACACACACACACACACACACGTTGTAACTTTCTGATGACCTCCACCCAATGTAAAACTCAGGTACGAACAAACAAGTCATTCCTGGAGTGTGCAAAAACAAGTGACATCCTTCCTCACCCGTTCCTCGGGTTGACAGCGATGGCGAACGGTTTGAACTTGGGGCCCTGGAAGAGCGTGCGTTTGTAGCGACCGTCCTCGTTGGCCAAGTTGATCTGACCCAGCTGCGTGTCCGTCCAAAACAGCACCCTGCACAGGAAACAATTCAACACATTGCAATGCAAAACTCTCCAACATCACAGCCCGCTCTTCTGGCTGCGCTCAATTCTGTTGACAGAAACACTCTTATTTGTTGTTCACAGGGGCGCATCCACAATTGGTCAAGATGGGGCAATCCCCCAGGTCAACCAGGGGTGACGGGAAGGGAATATAAAGTGCACAGACACAGGCGCAGACACAGACATGCTCAAAGGGATTGCACGAAATGTACAGGAGGACGCCTTCACCAAACCACGCGCTGAAAAATTGTGTCTGTGGAGCGGGGTGGGGATTTTGCCAGAAGTCACAGCAAGATCGGACGCCTGTGTTGTACAAGACGACAGAGACGCGCGCACCTGGCGACCCAGTCGAAGGCGATGCCGTCGGGTTGTCGCACCATCTCGATCTGCAGGTCCTGCGCGAAGCCGAGCGTGTTCGGGTCCTCGGGCACCATGGCGCGCTTGATGGTCTGGAGCGACGAGTCCGTCCAGTACATCTGAAACACACGACGACGACGTCCACTCTTCGCACGTTTGAGACGAAACCACAATACCATCACTTCGGTCCTCTGTTTCGTCCAAAGTCACGGCAAAGCACGAACCACCTTTTGTCCTTATTGTGTCTTGTGATTTATGCATTGTGTGCTGTGATCTCAGGTTTACAGTGCACGTCTTCGCCTTCCACAGAAACGTAAACGCAACGCATGAGATGCGCATGCGCGTGTGTCTGACGTTTCCGTCCTGCACTGACCAGTTTCTTGACGGGGTCGATGTCGATGGCCTGGATGCGACGCTCGGCCATCACCACGTCCGTGTACTGAAAATCCTTGGCGTTCGGGATGTAGCGTCGAATCTCGTGCCCCACGGCCGTCAGCACGATCGCGCGGTCTCCTGGAGGTACATTCAGACATTTGTTGTGGCGTGCGGTTCAGGCACGCTTTTCCTGAGTGTTAATGGACAAAATGAGGCTTGGTTTTACTCGGGAGGAAATGTCAGCTTTTCCAACCGTTCTGTTTCACTGAAGACGAATTTCTGTGAACTGGTGTTCACTTTGTTTAGCTTTGCACTTGACTCGGATGTGGCTCCGCTGACTGACTCACCTCCAGCCTGACTGACTCACCTCCAGCCTGACTGACTCACCTCCAGCCTGACTGACTCACCTCCAGCCTGACTGACTCACCTCCAGCCCTGTACTGCTCGCCTCCAGCCTGACTGACTCACCTTCAGCCAGACGGACTCACCTCCAGCCCTGCACTGCTCGCCGCGTCCCGAGCTCGTATCCGTGAAGCCGTCCTCGCATTGACACTTCCGCGACCCCTTCACGTTGCGACAGATCTGGGGACAGTTGTTGCCCCAGGACGCGCATTCATCAATGTCTGTCAGAAAAACATCATCTGTGTTTTCAAACAATACCAAAGCCTCCACAGTCTGACAGCAGACTGCAAGGCATTCAGTGACGTCCACACGAAGAGAAAATGTCTCCCTGCAGTTACAGTGTTGTTGTACCTGTGCAAGACTTCTTGTCGTCTGTCGAGATGACGAATCCGTCGTAGCAGTGACAGACGTAGCCGCCGCCGGACAGGTCTGTGCAGTTGTGCTCACATCCGCCGTTCGACGTGGCGCATGACGCACCGCTCGTTTTGTCTGCAGCGAAACATCCCAACCGAGTTCACGTGTGGGCAACAAACACAATGATACACAGTACACGCAGGCACAAAATGCAAGCGCGACAGCAGCATGTGTGGCAGAATTCAAGCTGAGTCTCGGTGAGCACTCACGACATCCGGACTCGTCTGACTGGTCGCCACAGTCGTCGATGTCGTCGCAGACCTCGATGGCGTTGACGCAGCGCTTGTTGGCGCACTTGAACTGATCCGACGTGCACGTCTCCTGCAGCGCGGCGCCTGCGCGAGAAATACAAGGTCAAGCAAGTCCCAATTAACACGTGTGGATGCGGGGTGACACATGCTGAAGCACATTGTAAAATTTGGCAGCCCCAACAGACGAACGCCTTCTGGAGCTTCTTTCTGCGTGTTATTGGAGAGCTCAAAACGGCGTCGTTCGAAAGTTGTTAGGGAAGAATTTCTCATCGATCAATTGTCATCCACGGAATATGTCACGTAGCTTTCCTCTGCCCGAAAGCTACGTGGAACTCTTCGTGGATTGTAGCTTCGTAATGAATCTCTGTGTTGTCTGAACGAATCCAACAAGTGTGCAACTCAACCAAAAGTATTTGCCTGCGTACAGTGTCTCAGTCAACAATGTGGAGAAGGCGGACTCACAGACGGTGTGGTTGTTCTCGTCCGACCCGTCCCCGCAGTTGTCCACCTTGTCGCAGAGCCTCCAGCGCGGGACGCACACCAGGTTGTCGCAGCGGAACTTGGTCTCCTCGGGGCACTCGATCGACTGACACACGAGCGGCGTCTCGTCGGACGCGTCGCCGCAATCGTCATCGCCATCACAGCGCCATTCCCGCGGGATACAGATCTGAAGACAGGTGAAGCCAGTTCATTTCCCGTAACGCAGGTCCCAGCTCAAAACCTGAGATGGAGGTACAGCCAGCCTCTCCCCTTGGTAAGGCAGCACCGCCAGATCACATCTGGAACCTGAATTGGAGGTGCTACCCCCCCCCCCCCGCCCCCAACGCGCTGAGATCGTGCTTTTGACAAAAATTGTCAGTCAGACACAGACACAACCCCTGAGAAACAAGATGTGCTGTGTTCATCAGCGTGAAAGATTCACCACCAAACTGTGAGTGTGTGTGTGGGGGGGTGCATTCAACACTGGGTGCCAGTTTGCCAGTGGGACCTTCGCCCGAGACAAAGGAAACAACAGATGGGGTGCGTTTGAGTGCGAATCGTGTTCGGATGAATACTGTGTGACATCCAGGGCACTGCACACGCAACAAGCACAGAACTATTTTGCATTGATCAGAGAGGCATATAAGCACGTGAAGATCCACTCACAGTGTTGTCGCACTGGAACTGATTCGCAGGGCAGAACCTTCCTCCAGGGAACCTCGTGGTGCAGTTGGATTCATCCGACGTGTCGTGGCAGTCGCGGTCTCCGTCACACACGAAGTTGGCGTCGACACAGTGGCCGCTGTCGCACTGGAACTGACCCTCCAGGCACTCCCGGTACTCTGCACAACAAACGTACGATCATGCGATCAGCACCCACTCCAGGCTATTCGAATTGCTTTGACAGGCACCGATTTCTTCGAATTACCCGAATGCCCAAATGAACTGAGCGCAACCGCGTGTTTGCAAACCAGTTCACGGAGACAAAATTTTCCCATTCGCCGAGCATCTTGAATATCCAAATAAATTGGCGATGTTCTTGTGAGTACTCAGTACTCACGGCACTCGGCCTCGTCGCTCTCGTCTCCGCAGTCGTTGTCGTGGTCGCAGCGCCACCTCCCGGGGATGCACTTGTGGTTCCCGCAGCGGAACTCCGACTCCGAGCAGCCGCGGTACAGCGGCTCTGAAAGACACAAATGTTTTCATAAGTCGAGGCTCTGCTCTTGGGAGTTTTCAGTGAAGAATGTGACATTACTTTGGGAGATGAACCCAACATCAGGTTTCATTCTATCAAATGACAATATGAACAACGTCGAATTACTTTGGAAGGTGGACTCACCGCACATGGTCGGGTTCTCATCCGATCCGTCGCCACAGTCGTTGTCGAAGTCGCAGCGCCATCGCAGCGGGATGCACCGCTTGTTGGCGCACTGGAAGTCGCCTGAAAGAAAAAGTGACTGTTGGTGCAGGCAAACCAGGTTTGTCTTCATCAGTTTGTGAAAAGACTCCAGAGCAGCGCCGATTCCAATGAATCTGACACCACCACATCGTGTTTGTTTCTGAAACACACATGAGACATTCTGCGGAACCAACCAGTCGGGTGACACTTGGGGCACTTGTCCTCTTCCTCGTCCGACCCTCCGTCTCTGCAGTCGTCGCTTCCGTCACACAGGGACCAGTCCGGGATGCAGCGGTAGTTACTGTCACAACGCGACCAGCCGCGTGGACAGTCTCTGTCAGCTGTCGAAGAAACGCTGGTTGTGACTGAGGAAACAATGGACACAGGATGGACGCTCGCTCAGACGTACGTGACGAAAGTTGACCTGCACCACCTGACAACGTTTATGCAACCGCATTTCTCAAGCCTTCGTCTCCCAAATCTACGGTGGGATCGTCTTCAGTCTTCACCCGACACGCACCACAGTTGAGTTCCTCCGCCTCGTCGCTCCCATCCCCGCAGTCGTCGTCCACATCGCACTTCCAGACCTTCGGGATGCACCGCCCGTTCCCACACGTGAACTCGCTGCTCGGGTTACACGTCTTGTCCGCTGAAAACAGACACCACGTCAGTCGGGTTGGCGACAGTTGAGACCAAGTATCCAGAGCTTCGAGATTGTCTTGCAAAAAGATCTTTTGCTCGTGGATCACTACAAAATGCAGCAATGTTGCGTCTTCTGACATTGTCGTTCACGTTTTCTCTTTCTGGTCAACGAAGACACAGGAATATGAGGACGCTGGCAAAACGGTACAAAAGGTTGCCATGGCGCGGCAAATGGAGCAACTCACCGCATACTGGGTTCTTCGGAGACTCGTCTGTGCCGTCACCACAGTCATCATCGTCATCACACGTCCACGATTCCGGAATACACTTCCCGTTCCCGCACCTGCAAAATGCCGTTGTGAAACCATGAGAAAAAATACTTCACCAAGCCGTCACACAGTTTCCTCTTCTGACCCCTTGAACAAAATCAGGTTCCAAAAGTTTTGAATTCACCAGTTGTGTTGTGCAGAACTTACTTGAACTGCCAGGGCTCACACTCCCGGTTGTCACAGTCTTTCTCGTCACTCCTGTCGCCGCAGTCGTCGGCTCCGTCACAGATTTTGAAGGAGAACGTGCAGTTGAGGTTGTCGCACTGGAACTGACCCGGAGGACAGTGGCGCACAGCTGAAAATAAAACACGGAATTTGATTTTTGTTGGAGGTAAGGGGGGGTTGCTCTTCGAAGATTTTCTTTTTCTTCCGTTGCGCACGTCCATCCTGTTGTAACAAGGACACGAAGACCGAACTTCGGCATGCTGTTGGTCTGATGGCTTCAGTGACACAAGTGAACTCACGACAATCGTCAGGTTCATCCGACCCGTCCTTGCAGTCCTTCTCACCGTCACACTTCCACAATGCAGAGATGCACCGATCATCTGCAAGCAGCAGAAAAGTCGCAAGTCCTACACCAAATGGGCAGCCCTGCCAAGCACGTTTTGACACAGGACGCTCAAAAACACTTCCGTTGTGTTTTATCCCGAAGGCGTGCCACAAAAGCAAACTTTCTTTCATATCAGAGCGAGCAAGGACCCTGACGTCACCGTAACGCGCAACGTTTTGAGTCTCCCTGACGCTTCCACTCACCGAGTCGGCCGCAGCGGAACTGAGTCGACGAGCAGTTGGCGACGCACGTGCGTCCGTCGGGCTGCAGCAGGAAGTAGTCCGGACATGCGCACTTGAACAAGGTGCCCCCTGGTGCGATGAGACACAGGTGCGAACAGCCGCCGTTGTCGGCCCCGCAAGGATTCGCGTCTGCAATGGAGCAAGAGATGGTGACAAAGAATATTTCTTGTTGCATGAGCAAAAGAGCCGAATCACACTGACCGTCCAAACGAGAAGTGACACCACCTAAACCAAGTTTCAAAGACAGAAGAGCGACACCCCTCACACACCTGCATTACTCAACAAAGGTACAAAGCTACACACAGAGGTGTGTCAGAGCAGGCTGCAGCCTGGTTTGCTTTACTATTTCTGAATGAAAGATTTCTCAACAATTCCCCATTGTTTTTCTGGCGACTGTCTCACGCGCCCACTGAGGGAAAACTCACGTTTGATCTGCCTGAGCGGGTGCACGATGTGGATGTCCATCGGTCTGTGCGTCGTGTTGCGTAGGTACTCGCGGTTATCTCCCGTGAATCTGGTGACCAGAGAAAAACATCCGTCTCATCCCCAAAACAAGGAAACGCGCACACGGTTGGAGACAGCTGCGTTTCATCGATGCCCCCGCCGCGTCACCGACGTTCAAGCGTCGCGTCGGGAAATGGATTTTGACGTTCGATTGTTGCGTTGGCAACGCAACGTCGACAAAGCGGCATGTTTTCAAACTTCGTGTCTCGTACTCTCATCTGATCCCAGTGACGTCGCGAGAAGCAAGCCTTTGCGTGTTCACTTCTCACTCACTTGTTGGCCTTTTCAATCGTTTTGTGGTTCCAGTCCGTCCAGTACATGTAGTCTCCGAACAGCGTGATGGCGAACGGGTGAGGCACGCTGCCCGCCAGAACCGTCCGTCGGTTCCCTCCGTCCAGATTGGCGTACCTGCAAGACAACAAGAACACCAAGCAGTGTAGATACGATACGCGCCGAGCCGGTCACCAGCCACTCATAAAATATGTCCACTGCCTGGGGTCTCTAAACAGCGAATAACAGCAACTTGTTTCGGCGAGAGAGGGTGGGGTCCGAGGGTACTCTAATCTGCACTGAAGAATTGGCTGCCCAAAATTAAGTTTCTGGGGTGAGGGCGGGGTTGAATTCAATATCAAAGCCCTAAGCCCTACTTGTTTCGTGGGCTGAATGAAAACTGGTGTGTCGGACTCACTCGATGTAGTCCAGGTGCGCGTCGGCCCACCACATGCGCTGTGTGATGTAGTCGATGGTGAGCGCGTTCGGCCAGCCCAACTTCTCCGTGATCACTTTGCTCCGGTTCGTCCCGTCCATGCCGACTCGTCCGATGTACGGGGAGAGACCCCAGTCAGTCCAGTAGATGTATCTGCAATAGATCTATTGTGAATGAAAAGGGTTGGAATCTGATACGCATACGATATTCAATCCATGACAACAAGGGGGTGGGGTGGGGTGGGGTGAGCACATGAATTCTTGATAAACGTGCGCGGAAAAATTGCGCGTCCACAGTGTGAGAAAAACGTTCTGCGCGACACACGTGCAGATACTATGTTTCAATCTGTAGTTGGACGTCCACTGCTTCTGAAACAATTGTCTCCTGTTCATCAATTGATCGAGGGTGCGCCTTGTCCGTTGCCATGGTTTCGCTGACTCACCCTTGCACCGGATTGGACACGATGGCCCTCGGGTTGGACATGTCGGTCGAGAGCAGCGTGACGCGCGACGTTCCGTTGAGCTCGGAGACGCACATGCGGTCGTTCTTGTTGTCCACCCAGTACATCTTGCGGCCGACCCAGTCGATGGCGATACCCTCGGCGCCAGGCAAGTCGTGCGACACCTGGTCACGTGAGAAACTGAGTGAGTAAGAAGCCCCATGCTGCGTAGTGGTAACAAATAATTCTGAGACTGTGCGTGATTACTGTCGCGAGCGAAATGCTTGCGCGCGGTCGAGATTTAGTCATGTTGAGTCTCAGAATCCTTTGATACCACCTCGTATCAACAATTCAAGAGAGGCTGGTTTCCAACTGGTTGAAGAGACAAACGACCAGACTTTGCGCAATGAAGACCACCATTCTGGAGTCAGACTCAAAGTTCGGGAGTCAGAACCAAAACTTCTTCACTCGCAAGTTTCTTGTGTTTAGTCTGAAGTTCCAGGCAAACAAAGAGTTCGCGCACCAAACTCAACAACGAACACCATTGTGGAGTCAGAGTCACCATGTTCACTGACCAGCGTCTCCGGGTTGCTCCCGTTCAGGTTCATCCTCTGGATCTTGCGCGCCTGCACGTCGATGTAGTAGAGTTTGTTGTCGACCGAGTCGAAGTCGACGGCGACGGCGTTCTGCAGCCCTTCCCTCAGCAGGTTGTAGTTCCGACCGTCCGTCGACAGCTCCCGGATGTAGTAGCGGTTTGTGAACGCCAGGAACGGCTCGATGTCTGCCGCCAGAAAGCGCCAACTTCGTTGGATTGTTCACACACACGCACGCACGCACACACACACACACACACACACACACACACACACACACACACACACACACCAT
>JAAUXT010094864.1_pt1 | contig 21494 bp, 29 predicted proteins | sample 7278171 | NCBI WGS metagenome assembly JAAUXT01 (sample SAMN14350112, study PRJNA611818) | marine sediment metagenome | isolation source: surface marine sediment (1.8m) | place: French Polynesia: Moorea | collected 2018-08 | reverse complement strand
GAGAGAGAGGGGAGGGAGGGAGAGAGAGAGGGGGGTAAGGAGGGGGAGAGAGAGAGGGGAGAGAGAGGGAGGGAGGGAGAGAGATAGAGGGAGAGAGAGGAGAAAGGGAGGGAGGGAGGGAGGGAGGCAGGCAGGCAGGCAGGCAGGCAGGCAGGCAGGCAGGCAGGCAGGCAGGCAGGCAGGCAGGCAGTGATTGAAGTGTCAGACAGATTCACTATCTCTGTGTAATCTCTCACACTTCTTTGTACTGACAGAATACTCACTGGGAAGTGCTGATACTTCTCCAGGTAAAGTCGTTTTTTTCTAATGTGTCTTCGTCTGATACGGGTGTCAGGCGCGAGACGGAAGTGGGGCGTTTTTCCTTCGGACCTGGCACTGAAACTCTCAACTGGGAGTCTCGGCCCATTAACACTGAATGACATTTCGCTTCGCTGCGGTGAAAAGACTCCTCCGTATCTTGGCGAGACTTGTGTGAAAACTGTGGTTCGTTTTTCTCTGAGCCGGACGAGGCCTCCAGCGGAACCAGGGGGCGGGGGCCCGCCCCCCAAGCCCCGGCAAGCACAAATTTTTCCACAAATTTTTTTTCAGCGATGGACTTTGCCCCTCTCCCAAGGTCAGACCTGGCCTCCCCTTCTCAGCTTCAGACTTGCTGCAAAATCATTCCTTGTTGTGAGAAAGCGCAAATTAAATTCTATTGTGCTACAGGTGGAGCAGTGAAGAAACTTAAAAGAAACTCAGTTCCCAGTTCTTGGTCCCATGCATGTGACGTCAGAATCTGCCTGCACGAGTTTTGCCCCAGCTTTTCTTCAAACTTTGTACTTGTGGCAGTTTGACACAACGTGTGCTTGAATCTCTGTTCTCCCACGTCTCTCTATACTGTGTAATTCTACATACCTCACACAATAAATCAGAACCCATTGGCTTCCTTGCTTCCTTCCTGTGATGCAGACGAGGTTCTGTGGAGCGAACACAATGGTTTCGCTCCACACGTCAGCGCAGTTCTAATCCTACTGTTGTGGTCCATTCACGACCCCAGACCCAGGAGACCCTTCCCATGCAGTCTCTATACGCGAGGGTTTCTCATTTCCTCTGCCGTGTGGACTCCCCGGCTCAAAGCAACAATATCCAGGGCGGCCTTCCCAGGGGAATCAAGCTTTGTTGTGGCATCTCCAATGGGCTTTGGCTGTTCCTGGGGAAACTTCGCGTGGACTTGGTGTCTAAATCTGTGCCCGCCGCACCCCAGAGCTCCAGCGGACCCAGGATTGGAGCAACGGAAGGGGCTGCACCAATTCCCAACCAGAGTGCGACCCTGGCGCGAAACCCAACTTTCCTTCAAGACAATAAAGGCACAGGGTTTTGCACAAACAATGCAAAATGGAGAGGTTGAATCTTGGTGTTTGGGGACCCCCCCCCCCGCTGGGTCCGCTTGAGCCAGAGCGCGTGACCGGCTGGAACTTGACGTCTCAAAATGGAGTCGCTGGGACCCTGACTTCCGCCAGAGCAAGGAACCAGCGCTCAGAGGCCGGGATCTCTGGCAGTTCTCAAACAGCATTGCTAACATGCTCCAGCAGTGAAAAACGTTGCCTCCACGTTTCAGTTTTTGTGAAGTTTGTTGGCTGAAGCAATATTGTTCCCGTGTGGAAGTTGTCAGTCGACAGCGGGCTGTGATTGTGGGGAGAGAACTCGGGCACCTGTGGGGCACTCTGAGACGTGTGCTCGGAGTCAGCCAGCTGCGTTTCCTGTTGGCATGGTGACAGGAACATAAGGGGCTCCAGGCAACCGTGCAGCCCCACGGCGAGTCCCTCAGAACGGTGCGCGAGAAGGAGTTCAACTCTGGCGCCTGGACACAACTTCTGAGATGAAACAGAGACAAGGAAATTTTGTTTGTTTGTTAGAGGTTGATTACATTTCAGAATGAAATCACCCCCATAAGTCTTTGGATCCCACGGAGATATCACCAAAATGTGTCTTTGTCCCCTTTTTCAACTGTTTGATGCGAGAGATCCACCCAATGTGTTGCGGAACCCCAACACTGTGGACGCTCCAAAATTGGGAATGGAAATTTGAACCCAAAGAAGACAAGGTCAAATTCTCCCCTCCCCTCATTTGAGTTTCGAATTCAGTGTTTTTTATTCATTCATTTTCTCTGAAGTCCCAAGAAGTGGCCCTGAATACGCAGAAGCACAACACTGCACTGGAAACTGAAGTGCCAATTCTGCACCACTGTGCACGCCAGTTTAGCCAGTTTTAGCCACGCCTGCACTGGCTCGGCTCACGCAGCCGTGCTGTTGCGTTGAAACCGCAGGGGTGCTGCAACCGGGGGGGGGGCACATCCCCAAGTGGGGGCGATCTCAATTTTGAAAACAGAATACGGCCAACGGAAAAGTTGAAACTGACCTGTCAAAAAGGACAAGTCTGTGAATGATGATGTTCGGGAGTCGGGTGCGGGGCAGGAGTGCCGCTCCTTGGTTCTGCCCATCCAGGGATTCAGTCTTTGTTGCGTCTGTCAGGAGCCAATGTTGCACGCAGAGCAGCAAACGCGTTGTGCACAGTGACTGACCACGCCATGCAGACTGTGCTGGTTCATCTTCAATACTCCATCGCTCCCTTCTGAGACTCGGGCACCTCCCTCCCCACCCTGAGCTCCAGCACCGGATGTGCACGACTCGTGCTGCGCTCCTCCGTTTCTGATTCTCCTCACAGTTTCCTCCCCACTCGCCCAATTTCCCTCAGTTTTTGTCTCAACAAACGAGGCGTTTCACGCGGTAAGGGCGGAACGCTGTCGCGCGTCGCAAACACGGGATTCCCATTCCAGGGCCCCTTATCTCGAGCCACTCCACCCCCCCCCCTAGGGGGAGGGAGGCGCTGTGTGCGACGAGCAAAGTCCGCGCGGCGAGGATCCGTAACAAAGCCGCAAAAAGTGGCAAACTGGCTCAGTGTTTGTGCTACGGGTGGAGCCATGTAGAATCAGGCGACGAAAGACAGCAGCAACAAAAAGGGTTTTCACATTGGTGACGCAGCGACAAAAAATTGACGCAGGCGTCAAAAATTTGTAATCGGTCTGGACCAATAATTTGATGCTCTCCATTGGGCGTCATGTTGACTTTTGATGCGCGCGTCAAAATTTTGACACCGCCCAACCGCGCGTCACCAACGTGAAAACCCCTAAAGGCAAAAGCTGAACGAACCTGCCGCTGGGATGAGGAAAAGTCACCCAAAACAATGTGAGGCCAAATAGAATCTGGCAATGAAGGCACGCCTCCATGACAGGAACCAGGAAAGGGTGCCGAGCTGCCTTCAGGATCTGATTTGGGGCCAGTGGGGGTCAAGGCTCGTCTGGGCCCAGGCCCCAGGGGCCCCGCCCCCCTGGTGTTGATCTAGACCTGAATCAACCACCGTGAATCTGCTGCACCCGTTGTAGCTTCAAGTTCGGTGAGTTTCCGTGAGCAAATTCACGAATCCACTCGTTTTGAGGAAAACATTCCGACTGTGAAGATGTTGGTACAGCCTGTTCTGTGACTCAACCAAATTGCCGAAACATTTCGTCTGTTTTGTTTGCAAAGAAAATCATCTCCTGTCATCGTCAGACTGAAGTACATGGATCAGACGCGTTGAAGAAAGAACCCAAGCGTAAACGAAACGTGTACGTTGGCAACATTTGTCTCGACAGAAACTTTCCCTGGGTGCGGCCGAAACCTTCTCTGGGTTTGACAGAAACTTTCTTCAATGGGTGCAACAGGCTATCGCTAGGTTTGACGACAATTGTCTTTGGGCACAGCAGAAGCTTTCTTTGGGTGCCCTGGCCCTGGTAGCCTCCACCCCAATCCACCCCACCCCCACTGACTCTGGTTCACCTCTGGTGGTTCTGTACCTCTGGTGGTTCTGTACATCTGGTGGTTCTGTACCTCTGGTGGTTCTGTACCTCTGGTGGTTCTGTACCTCTGGTGGTTCTGTACCTCTGGTGGTTCTGTACCTCTGGTGGTTCTGTACGTACCTCTGGTCACGACTCTTTCCCCTCCCCGTGAGAGTCTCCTGCCAAGGCTGTAGAACACTGTGCGGTGATGGTGGTGTGTGAGTCTCCTACACAACAACAGCGCAACAGTCGTTCAGTATCCAGGTGAGACAACCAGTCAGTCATCCAGCCATCCACCCCAGTCCCCAGCCGTCAGGCCTCGGGGACGGATCCAGCAGGCCCTGGTAGCCTCCACCCCTACCCCACCCCCACCCCCACTGACCCTTTCATCTGAGTCCGCAAACCGTGTTTTGTGTTCCTTCCAATACGTTGAGTGTGTGTGTGTGTGTGAGTGTGTGTGTGTGAGTGTGTGTGTGTTGAAACATGGAACCCAACGGGTGGATCCGCGCGGGATCTCCCTCTCCTGCAGCTGGATCCCGGGAGGTGCGCAGATTTGGTGGGCGAGTTCGACGCAGGTTTGAACGCAATCTCTGCTTGTCATGAAGCAACAGCCTATTTCATACGCTCGTCAGTCGTCGCTTTCACGCTTTCTCTGCAGCTGGAAAGTTAAACCTGTGGAAGTAGGAGAGGACCGCGCCGCTTGCAGTGCTTCTCACACATGCAAATACTTAAACTCAAATTGGCTCAAGTTTCCCAGACTTGAGAGGGAAAGGCCTTCACCCTGCATCTCATCAGCAACCAGCCATTCTCCTGGTTGCAGTGAAAACAGCGCTGTTTTGCGAATAGAACCATGAATCGCAGCAAACACCGTGTGCGTTGCGCGTCTGTCCGAGTCCAACGAGACCGCAGCATTGCAGGGTGCGTCCACACAAGACACCCTGGTTCCGGGATGGCAATGGGGTTCAGGCCCAGCAACCACACAATCAGGTCACAACTTCGCAAAAGTAAGTCTGTCACTGCTAAAACTTGAGGGAAACAATAATTTTTGCAAGGCCCATGCAACTGGTTTTCGTGGCAATTTGGTGTGAACGTCAGCTCTATTGGGAACCAAGTGCAGAAGCCCATGGAGCTCGCCTGTGCTGTCAGAGTGCCAGCAGGTGACCCAGTCTCCCCAGCACTGATACCTTCGCTCCTCGAGCTCAAATGCGACTTCTCATCACAGCGATTTGTTGCACTGTTTTCTCCATTTTTTCTTCTGACTGATAAATGGACGTCTTCATTTGCGGGGTCATAGTGGGATGGATGGATGGTCGTCGGAAGCGGATCTACGGGGCTCAAGTCCAGAGTGCACTGCAGAAGATGGTTTCTTGTTTACACGTACTTCAAACCTTGGAATTCCCTAGCCCCGGTGTTTTGTTCAGGTTTTCAACCCTGGGAGAGGGACGAATACCCAAGTTGGTCAGATTTGGGTGGGCAGACCCCCGACTGAAGAAATCTGCGAGGGAAAGAAAACTTTGGGGTGGATGAACCCCTCTTCAATGGTTCGATCCAGCAGGTCTGGGGGTGACAGAGTCCTGACAGGGTCAAATCCTGCGCACAAGTTTTCAGAGGCAGAACGGTCCCCTGGTCCCCTGGAACCGCCTGAGGTCTCGGGGAGCCTGGTTTCTGCCCCCTCCCCTGGATCCAGCCTTGCCTGGAAGTCTCCTGCACCTCGCTCAACGGATTTGCCCCCTCAAGTTGAGGACATCTGCATGACGCACACCACAGCTGGCATGATGTTTTGTCCGCGCCTCCGCAGCCGAAGTCATTCGCGTGATTCAACAAAAACTCAAGAGCCTTTGTGAAAGTGCTTGACGCACGGAGCGAGGAAAACAAAAAGAGTCCAGCGTATCAGAACCCGGTGCAACCTGCGGTGTTTTTCACATGTTGGAGTTCGCCTTGCCCCACCCCCCGGGTTCAAGCCCAGTCAAGTTCCTTTTCGCCCCCCCCCCGCCCAAACTGTGCCTGGATTTGACGAGCAAGAAAAGTGCAATTCAGAGTTGCCTGCAAAGTAAGAAAGTTTGCCAAATCAACTCACCTCGATCAAGTGATGAAATCCTAAATCCCCATTCTTCTCCTCATCAATTCACACTGCATTTCTCTCCAATTTTCGCTGCGATCATTTTTGCCTTGACATGAGTTGTGCAACTTGCGTTCCTCTGTTCATGTTTGACGTAAGTACCTGCAGGAGTACCTGCTGGAGTATCCTGGAAACACGCCGTTTGTATTATCCAGAGCGTAATGACAACACGGGTTGCCCGGCAGGTTCGCACCCTACCTACCGCTCGTAGCCCTGTATCTATTTTCCCTCTTCTCACTCACTCAAACGCTCTCAAAGTCTGGCCGTCTTCTGATATCCAGAAGGATCACACAAGGAAGGAAGGGTACACACCCCCGCACTTCCTTCGGCTTGCTCTGACCTGCACTCTCAACCTGAGAAGTTCTCTGGAGAATCCTGAGTCTTCACTCGAAAGGTTCAGAATGGAACGCGTCCTTGTCCTGTGTGTCTGCGCGCTCCCGGGCGACACTCTTCCGCGCGTCGTGATCGCACAGAACCGTCACAGTCGGAGACTCGTGCAGGAGAACGGTGTGAAGCTGCTGTTGCTGCTGCTGCTGCTGCTGCTGCCGCTACCACTGGCGCTGCTGCTGCTGCTGGTGGTACTACTGCTGCTGCTGTTGTTGTTACTGCTGCTGCTACTACTGCTGCTGCTGTTGTTGTCACTGCTGTTACTACTGCTACTGGCGCTGCTCCTAAACGCTGCGTCGTTTCGAAAATCTTGAGCCAAAGAACCAGAGAAATTAGGTTCGTCTGCTTCAGCAGATCCAGAAGTGTCCACGCCGCCGCAGCCCCAAACAAAGGAGAATGAATTTCCTCTTCTACTGTGCGTCAGATGTAAAGTTTCTTCGTTTCCACTGGAAACTTTCTGAAGATTATGAGTTGAGCCCATCCACAAAGGGTGGAGACCTGGACTCAATCCAAGCAGAATTATTTTCATAGGTTGGACGAGTTTTCACAGTGCAGGGCAGGTTCCGCTGACGGCTCAGCTCGGTCGGTGGTTGTTCAGTGAGCCCAGCAGCGGAGCTGGGTACCGTGAGCAGCTTCTGAACCACCCACCTGAGCTGCAGCGCCAACGTCAGACTTCGCTCCTGGATCCGCGAGAGCACAAAGTGGTTTGTTTTGTCGCTGGTGAGTTGCTCCAGCATGGCACAGGTTGTTGGTGTCACTGTTGGTGTCAGGCAACTGCTTCGGACACCAGCCCAGGGTCCTGGATCTGGACACACCCAAGTCACGTCTTGAAGTTGAGAGACCCTGTAGCCATGACAACCACACCCCAGCGCACCCTGTCGGAGTGTCTCTCGCCGATTCTGCGCATCGCAAAAACTCCCCCCTCCCACCACCCACGCACCAACCAGGGAGCGATTCCTGTTTGCCATTGTCATCAAAGAGCATTGAACGTCACTCGACAAAGGCGCGTTGCTTTCACAGCGTCATTCGGTTTCACGAACAACGTGCGCAAAAAGGGAAGAAAATCCTGTATTCGCTGGAAACTTCCTGCTGGGACATTTTTCAGAATCGCGTTCAGTGGATCTTTGTGGAGGCTGTGTTTCGCCTTGATTACCCATTGTTACGTTTCTGAGCGCTGTTCGCTGTGTTTCCGGTCCTCTGGGGCGTGGTCCCTTTCATCCGCCTAAGTGCGCAAACACCGCCATGTTGAGCGGTCCATTTTCTTCCATTTTTGTCCACAAAAGCCCCAAAATATGGGAAGCTCCACGGCCAGCTGAGCTCAGACCCGCGCAGAGCTGCGACACAATCTCCATCCAATCCGACTCGATTCGAAGTTTTGTTCTCAAGCTACAAGCTGAAAATGTTTGCTTTCACAGCAAAAGCGCTTCAAGAGAGCTTCGCGTTTCAACTTCAATTGGACGGAAAAACCTGAATTTTGGTTCTTCCCTGCGAGGTGTTCGGGGAGGGGGATGAGGGGGGGGGGAGGTTCCTGTGTATCATGACTCGTCCTGGAGAATCTGGGTCCGACACGAAACGTTCAACGGAACGAGACGTCGGCGGACGCAGCGAACCGTCTCACCGCACGACGCTGGGTTCGCAACGCTGTCCCGCCACAACGTATTTGTCCAACCTGCGGAACATCTTTTTCGTGGTTTCCAATATGAATTTCATTCATCGCCGCTCAAAACACACGCAAAACTCATTTTTCAGTCGTTTTATTTGTTTCGACCGTAAATGTACAAAAGAAGTATAAACAGTAATAAATAATAGCAAAAGTAGCGTGGGAACCCACCCTGCCCGTTGGCATGGAAACAGGAGTCGGAACAAAAGATTTCAGTGCGCCAATCTTTCTCAGCTCCGCGATTAAAAATTACACATTCTGTCCAAAATAAAATCGCTCCAACATATCAATGTGTCCATCTTGTTATTTTGTCGTGTTCGTCGGAAGAAAAATCACAAAATTGTTCAATTGTCAACAAATGATTCAACAACTTGGTGCTTGTGTCAACAAATGGCGGGAAATTCAATTCACTACGTCAAGTGGTAAAGTCGGACAAGAAAGAATTGTGGACACGGTCTGTTGTGCATAGTGAACAAATTGAGAAGTGGCCCTCGACGCATGCGCGCAGCTTCTCAGACATGCGCAGTTTGTCCCACGTGACGCGAATAAAGGCACCAACCAACAGACGACGATATGTGTTTCTCCAGCAGGTCCAGGGGTGCGCCCCCAACGAAGAAATTCGGAAAGTTTCGGAAAATACCCCACCCCCTCTGCGGTCGATCCAGTCTTTTGCTATTTGCATTTTTCAGTTGTTTCTCCCCTCCCCTCGCCCACAAGAATCACGCGGCAAATGCAGTTTTCCTCGTTGCAGTGTTGCATATTTTGTTTCACCTTCCCCCAAAGAATCAGACCCAACACAGGCGCCAGTTGCGCCCCCCTCCCCCCACCCTGGATCCGCTGGAGGTGTCCCGGCCGACCGGGCAGTCCAGACGCCGGCAAAACTCAAAAGATTCTCACGACGACACCATCCTGAGAGAACAGCGTCGGTTCACAACAAGCAGTGTCTGTCCACGGTTACCATCACAAATAGCGACACGGTTACATCTCCATGGTTACACCAATTACTATCATTTTTTTCCGTTTTTGGCACAACAATAATTTCAGTAGTGAGCCGTGCACCAACGCTTGGGTGTAGCCTCCGGAACGTTGCATTTAAAACGACAATAAAACAGTGAGTAGGTAGCCTTTTTGTGCTTCGATAGCAGACAACTTTGGTGTGAGCAGATAGCCTTTCTTTTCATAGCCAGAGGCGAGTCAAAATTTCTTGACCACACTAAAATTCTTCCCCTTGCCAACAGACATGTGGATAAGTGTGTGTGTGTGTGTGTGTGTGTGTGTGTGTGTGTGTGTGTGTGTGTGTGTGTGTGTGTGTGTGAAATTGTGTATGCCCAACTCTGACGGTTTTCATTTTTCTGAAATGTACATCTTTGTAGTGCAACAACGAGCGCTGAACGTTGATCAACAACTTGACCGGTTTTGGCGGTTCGGTGTCGTTTCCGGCGGCGCGCGGCGGGTCCTCTTCCGGTCCAGCCACGTGACTTCCACAGAACCAATCAGAAAGCAGCGGCCCACCGACTGCGCGTCTCTGATTGGCTGCGGGAGATTCCGTGACGTCAGTCCGTTTCCGGCGGGAGAACCCGGCACAACGCGCCCGCACGTTCACGGTGCTGGAGGAGCGGGATTAAGGGTTTTCACGTAGGCTGGGCGGCATCAGAATTTTTGACGCGTGCGCGTCAAAATTTTGACACGCAGGTGTCAAAGTCAACATGATGCGCAATGGAGAGCGTTAAATTATCGGTCCAGACCGATCACAAATTTTTGATGCAGGCGTCAATTTTTTTGTCGCTGCGTCACCAATGTGAAAACCCTTATTGGACGCCCGTCTCGTGTTCGTGTTCGGCTTCAGTCTCACAGGCCATGTCCGCCCACCACAACAGCGTGTTGAACACGTCTTTCACCTGAAATTCGAGCTCGTGTCGTGGTGGCCGGACACGGCTGTATTTCCCGCACATGTTGATCGTGCACCATGATAACTCAGTACAGGTGGATTCGGACAGGCACGGTCCGCTTCATCCGAACTCTGGTTCAGCCGAGCCGTGCTCGAGCCGACGCCGTGTATCAGGACACGACGGCGGCGGTGTGAGGGGCGGTCCGCTCCGGGCCGGCGCTGGGGGGCACCGCCGCCGGGGCGAAGCTGAACGTCCGGGGAGGGGACAACGCCGCGTGGTGGTCGTGGTGCGGCAGGGGCGGCGTCGACTGAGGCGACGGCGTCAAGTCTGAAGTCCGTGACGCCGCGTCGTCAAATTCGGGCGGGGGCGGGGGTGGGGAGTGACACAACCCTACTCCACCTCCACTGACGCCCGCGTAAGTCCCTCTGAGGTCGGGCGCGCCCTGTGACGTCATCATGACGTCACTGTGTCCGTGAGGCGGCGTTGGCAACTGAGTTTGGCATGAGTTGAGTTGTGCTGACTGGTGCGCGGGATGATGTGGTTTGTGATGGTGCTGCTGACTGCTCGAGCTGCACGTCGGGAGCGATGAGTCGGGAGACGAACACGTCGACAGGGGTCGCTCCCGTCTGTGGTACCCGTCTGAAAACAAACATTTCGCGTCAATTCCCAACATGAAACCGTGTGGACGATACAAACAGACCCAGATCACTTCTTGTCACAGTGAATGTTGAACTCTCCATAGAAAGCTCAACACCACAGCAGCAGAAGAAGCTCCTGCACGGCACAACTGGTCAAGAGCGTCCACAATTTGAAGGTCGTCGAAAACTGCCCAGCTGTCGAGACTACATTCAACAGTGAATAGACTCTACCCCAAACCAGAACTGCAGTTCAGAGAACTCATTTCCAGGTGTGTTCGGTGGTTCTTGAATAAATGCCAAAAATAACAAATTCGTGCGTATTCATGAACCACAAAATGTTTCAGAAAATCTCCTCTTTCCCGGGCGCGTTCTGCAGGTCGAGTTCAGCACTGACCACTCAGACACACCGAATGCAATTTTGGGTTGCGATGCGTCAATACTTGATGCGTCGCATCAAATGATGCTTCAGCTGACGCAACGCAAGAGTTGTGCTGTATGTATTTCAATTTGGAAAGACACACAGCTTGCAACAACTGACATGTTCACTTGATGCGACACATCACAAAATTGACGCAGCGCATTCGGTATGTTTCCGGGGTGACGTAGCGTCGCTCACACCCCGCGTCGCGTCGCGACGTAACGTAACCTTTGTGGAGCGACGCGTCGCTGCCGCTGCTGCCGCGCCTGAGCGCAGCGCCCCCGAGCGGGAATGTCGCGTAGCCAGAGTCCGTGCTCTGCACCGCCTCGTACATGCCTGCAAACACCACGTGAGCGTCAGTCAGGTCGGCGCATGCGCCAGAGTGTTTTGATACGAAACGCCAGAAACGTGCTCAGCTTCGCTTGTTCCAAGAGATCCCACATCCACCACGAAAACGCAGTGCCCCACCACCACCCTGTTTATGCGTAGGACCAAATTTCGAGCTTGGTCCCGCGTGAGGTTCCCCGAATCTGACCAGTGTGTGATGCCAGGGCTGTTCCCATCATCACAAAACACGTGCGACTCCGAACGTCGGCAGACGTCGCAGAACGTACCGAGCGGCGCGCGCGTCGTCTCCGGCGCCCGCGGCTCCGGCTGCTGCAGCCACGCGGCGCTCCCGTGCGGCATAGCGTGCACCACGGCCACGGCCGTGTCGCCTCCGCCGCCGCTGCTCCGGGGCGGGGTGGGCGCGGCCGGGGCCCCGCGGGCGGCGCCGCCTGCTCCTCCCCCGGGCGCCGGGGCCGCTCCGCCCGGGCGGAAGGTGTGCAGCACGCCGGTGCTCTGCGTGCTGCGCGTGGACGGGGACGAGCTGTGCGTCACGTCCGAGTCGCTAACGGCGCGGGGCAGGTCGCCCGCGTCCTCCTCATCCAGCTCCTCCGCGCCTGGAGAACCAACAGCTCGATGTTGAAATCAAAACTATTTTGCACTGGGGTCAAGGTGCGGGGAAAATATTCATTTGCCACTGCTTCCTGTCCAGTCTGCTCCACACCTCAATGATTCCAGTTCAATGCCTCGAACTCTTCAGCCGAGACGCCCTGAAACAGCAGCCTCCCACCTTTCCGGCTCAAGCATCTGTCTCTCTCCTCCTCGCCCTGACCCACCTGCAGCAGTCCTCCCCGCCCCGCCCGGCAACCCGCCTCACCCGGCAGCTGTTTCTCCGCCCACTCACCCGGTCCCCGCCCCGCCCGGCAGCCCTCCCCGTCCAGCCCAGCAGCCCCCTCCCCGCCCACTCACCTGGAGGCGCTCCGCCCGGCAGCCCCTGCATCTCGTCCTCGCCGTCGAACGGGTAGAAGCCGAGGGTGCGGCCGTACTCCCCGAGCCCGTAGGGCCGCCGCAGACTCTCGTGCTCCGTCAGGTCCACGCCCGTGTACTCTGCGAATCACAACGGGACACGTGTGGTACACAACCACCTGTCCATTCAACCGCGAAAACAAACCCAACTGTCTGTGTGTGGATCTACCCTTGCTTTCGAGCAAACTGTCATGTGAACATATGCACCGCACTGAGGTGTCCCAAAGACGCATCTTTTTGTCCCAAAATTTAGCCGTTCAAAGAGGGGTGGGTGTCTCATACTGGGTATGAAATTAGTGTGGCGACCTTGACACCAGAAAATCAAGGCGAAAAGTTTGGGTGCGTCTTTCACATGGCTGCAACTCGTTTCTTGGGTGAATGGTGTATTGGGTCAAATCGTCAAGTTGACGCACTTGCGAAGGAGTTGGCGAGCGGAGACCGCTCGGAGCCGGCGTGGTAGGGCGTCCCGTCGGGACCGGTGCCGCCCAGCCCCGCCGCGTCGTCGCTAGGCGGCGCTCCGTACGCGTCCGCCTTGCGCCGCGTGTGGTAGATGATGATGACCCAGATGAGCGACGTGCCCACCACGCACCCCACAACCTGCGCAAAACAAACACGTGCTGTGAGCGATAATGCGTTGAACAGTGTGGTTGGCTGATTCTGACCTCCCAAATTGGATTGTTAACAGACAATCGATCTTGTGCTGAACTTGATCTGTCACAACCCTGATGCAAAGCACGTTTCAAATCGAAAAGGCGAATACAGTGTAGTCACTCATGTCAGCACGCTCACCCTGAACCACCCCGCCCAACTCCACTTTTTCAACCATTCAGTCCCGCCCCGCCCTGCTCCACCCTACCCCACTCCCGCCCCGCCCACTCACCACGATGATGATGATGCCCGTGGTGGTGGTGGACGTGTCGTCGCCCACGCCCTCGGGCTCGTCTCCGTCGCGTAGCAACGCCTGCACGCTCACCACCGACGTGCCCTGCTCCTTGCCCAGCGTGTTCGACATCATGCACGTGTACCTGAGACGGAAACACACGGGTTGAGAATGTGAAGCCAACACCACGTTCCATTTGGTGCACGGGTGTCGTCGACAGACGGGTAGCGGGCAGACTCTGGTGTTCAGGTCATGGGGTGCTGGGGATGGACCCAAACTCGGAAGGCCTGAGGCCTCCAGGAAAGTAATGTGCAACCCGCCACACACCAGCGCTTCCGTGAGCAAAATCTTCAGTGAAACACAGAGATCAACAACTCCCATGATGACCAACGAGTGACGACTCCCACACCCAAACTGACCACAGAGGACCACGTCCAACAGGCGAGATGGCGAACATGGTGGGAGTTCGCCCTGCAAACGGGTCACGCCCTGGTGATCAGAGTGGGTCACGCCCCACTGACGGGTCACGCACTACTGACGGGTCACGCCCCACTGACGGGTCACGCTCCACTGACGGGTCACGCACTACTGACGGGTCACGCCCCACTGACGGGTCACGCACTACTGACGGGTCACGCCCCACTGACGGGTCACGCCCCACTGACGGGTCACGCCCCACTGACGGGTCACGCCCCACTGACGGGTCACGCCCCACTGACGGGTCACGCCCCACTGACCTGCCGGCGTCGCTGGGCTTGGTCTGCACGATGATGAGCAGCTGGTTGTCTGCGGTGAAAAAGTGGCGCTGGCTGAGCGCGAGCGGCGCGCCGTCCTTGTGCCACTCGAGCTTCGGGCGCGGCGACCCCGACGCCAGACACTCGAGCACCACCGTCTTCCCCTCCTGCGCCAATTTGTCCTCCATCGGACGCGTGAACGCCGGCGTTTCTGAAACAATACGCAGCGGGGTCAATGTCAGGTCACAACTAAAGACCAATCCTGGTTCTTTTTCAAGACCTGGCGCCGATACAGGGATGGTGTTTTTCACTCCTTCGGTCACACCAATAAGAAAACAGAACGTGAACACAGGTACATGGAGCAGCCGTCACGGAAATGGGCGATTACCACGCGTAGTGCCCCCCCCGCCCCACCAGAGGGAGCGACCGCGAACATTTCAACCTGTTCCCAATACGCAACACAGGCCGCTCAACTGACGCGCCCGACGCTGTGTTGGACCACGTTCACGGTCACGTCACTTGAGGTCACGTGAACCTCACCGAGCACGTTGAGCGTGGCGTTGGCGACGGCCTGGCCGGCCTCGCTCGTGGCGGTGCAGCTGTAGACGCCCTGGTCGGCGGCCTTCACGTTCACGATGAAGAAGACGTAATCGTTGGGCATGATGTGCATGCGCTTCTCTCGCGCGGCGGGGAAGTCGTGCCCGCCGTCCTGCAATACAACAAACACGTGCAGTAGGTCCGCAGCACAGAGTGATGCCAGACACGTCCTGCAATACGCGAACAAACACGTGCAGTGCACCAGTCGAGCAACGCGACGCGAAGGTGTGTGTGTGTGTGTGTGCGTGTGTGTGTGTGTGTGTATGTGTGTGTGTGTGTGTCAAGATTGTGTATGTGTGTGTGTGTGTGTGTTTGTGTGTGTGTGTGTACCTTCTGCCACGCGATCTGCGGCGCGGGGAAGCCGACGGCGGCGCACTCGAGTCGCGCCGTCGTGCCCGCGCGCACCGTCACGTCGTCCGGCGTCTTCGTGAAGTGCGGGAACTCTGTGGGCAACAGCGAGTTAAGGTCAACACGAGGGCATCACAAGGTCAACTAAGGGTCGCCATGAAGTTGTCACAAGGGACAAATAGCAACCCGAGGTGATATAATTCTGTTGACGTTCTGACCAATATTCCTGCAGATGACATTGGGGGATTCTGGCGACCGTTTTCTACCCACCGCACAAGCATACTCACATCTGGTTCTCACTGCACTCAGAGACACATGCACCCCGCCCCGCCTCTGCCCACACACACCAACCCTGGATGCCCTGCCCTGCCCCGCCCCAGACAGCCCTGGCCCACACACATCAGTCCCAGGTGCCCTGCCTCACCCCGCCCCCCACACCAGTCCCAGGTGCCTCCCCACCCCACCCCCCACACACCAGCCCCGCCACCCCCGCCCCGCCGCACCCACACACCACACCCCGCCTCCAACACACCAGGCCCGCCCAACCCCCACTCACCGTAGACGGTGATGTGCGCCTTGCGGCTGTGCACGAGCCCGAGGTGGTTGGACACGATGCACTGGTACTCGCCCTCCACCTCATCGCTCACGTCCCGCAGCGTCAGCACCGACGTGAACTGAGAGATGTTGCTGTCCCCGTCGTTCGTCGTCGCTGCAACAACAGCAAACGTTCAAATTCCCGTCACCCATTGGGGTGAGCACGTAGCTTCAGACCCCTACTTTTGCAGGCACAAGCGCATGCTCACTGATTGCTGGCTGACCGGCACGCGCGGACTGAATGCGTAATTTGGCACGTTTCACACCAATGCGTTGAGTTGCTGTACAAACAGCGCCTGCGACGCCACGTCAATTGACTTGTGCACACACTCAACGCACGATGTAGTGAACCACTGACTCAGCAGATGGCGCCGCGGACTGACCTGTGTTGGTCACGTGTTTCTCGGGCACGAGCACGCTGTCCTTGCGCCACTCGACGGCGACGGCGGTCGAGGTGGAGGCGGCGGCGCAGCGCAGCGTCACGTTGGCGGCGCCGCGCAGCACGAAGCGGTCCTCCGGGTGCGTGATGAGGATCGGCTTCGGGAAGTCCTCTGCAACCAGAAAACGCTGCGTCAGCAAGTCCCAAAAGTGCTGTGTCAGCATCACACATTGTTTTTTCTCGCGGAACTCGCACGACTCAGAACTCGTTTTCTTCCCGACTGTGAAGCCATGAAACGAACAAGTCCAAGTCGGAACTGAAAACGTCACAGCCGAAGGTACCCGAGTTTCGCTGGGTGCGTCTGCGCCACGCCACCCAGGACCTTCCCGGGCACTGTCACACTTCTGGTCTGCTCTCACTATTCCACGGTCACCCCTCATCCCGCCCCAGCACCCTCACCACTCCAACCGGGGAGCACTCCTCCTCCCTCGGGAAACCTCCCCTCCCCACCCCTCCCCCGGCACCCTCCTCCTCCCCTGGGCACCCTCCCCTCACCCCTCGGGAGCACTCCCCCTCCCCGGGGCACCCTCCCCTCCCCTCCCCGGGGCACCCTCCCCCTCCTCCCCTCCCCTCGCTGACTCACCGCACTCGAACTGGTCCCGGTTGACGGAGAAGACGGACTCGTTGTGGAGGGACGCGGGGTGCGCGCAGCGCAGCTCCACCGAGTGCGCGAACCCCGCGTCGCGCAGCCAGCGCGGTAACCATGACAACTGACAGTCGCAGATCAGGTTCGACGAGTTCATGCGCCTGAAACACGGAGAGAAAATGTCAATCATCTGACGCTCTGTTCTACCCGCTTCTGTCTGCTTCACCAAGATCAGAACGTAGCTGCGTCATGAACGTGTCACCCCGACGCAAAACGCAATTCACAAGACACGCCATGCCTCATCAGTGACCCTCGCATCGGTCAACAAGCAAATAAGCAACGCGAAAACCGAGGCAGAACGCAACTCACAAACCTTTCGCAATGACAAACTGACTGAAAAGAGAACCGCGCGATGGTATGAACCAAAATGTACTGACACAACCAAAATGGAAGACGTGTGTTTTCAGGATCAGCATACGTGCACGAAAAATTTTGCCCCTCTCCACTGTGTGACGATTGAAACACACTGTCCCCACTTTAATTAATTTTTCAACCAAAATGGCTCAAGTTCCACGGGGTCGTCAAACTCCCTTTCAGCGCATTCTCTTCCTGAGTGACCTCAGCACGCAGGGAATGAAGGAATCTTTGACCCGATTCTGGCAGATGCGGAATTTTACAGAACCCTTCAGACAGCAGCAGTGTCGTCCGGACCCCGGCGAGATCGGGCTGTTTCCCGAGCCCAATACCCTCAAGCTGTGCCCACCCCTCAGACCTCACACCCTGCCCCCAAACAGAGACCGGCCACCCCTGAACCCCTGCCCCCAGGCTCGGACCGGCTCGAGTGGGAGAGGACTGACTACTCACAGCTCGGTGAGTTGCGGCAGCTGCGCGAACGCGTTGCTCATGACGGTCGAGATGGCGTTGCGGCGCAGGTCGAGCGCGCGCAGCGAGTCGAGGCCGGCGAAGGCGCGCTTCGACACGGCGCGCACGCGGTTCGCGCTCAGGTTGAGCCGCGTGAGGGCGCTGAGCCCCGCGAACGCGTCGTTCATGTCCTCCACCGTCCACGAGATGGCGTTCTCCTGCAGCTCCCTGCGAGACCAACACAACGCCATCAAACTCTGGATTCTGTGAAGGTCACTTTATCAAAAGTACCCAGTGTCTGGCAACCAATGTTACCCGCCGAGCCAAGCAATGTTCAATGCAATGCATCATCACGATAACAATGAGCAACGCAATTTGTGGACAAGGGCAGCGCACCCCTTCAATCAAACTGTCGCGCGCACACACGCACGCGGTGCTGGAAGAAAGCACACACATACAGTACACACACACACGCACGCACGGTACTCACAGCACGGTGAGAGTGTTGAGCTGGGAGAACGCACACACACGCACGCACGCACGCACTCACACGGTACTTACAACACGGTGAGCGAGATAAGGTGAGAGCACACATACACGCAAGCACATGCAGTACTCGCAGCACTGTAAGCCAGTTGAGATGGAAGAACGCACGCACACACACATACACAGTACCACACACACACGCACACACACGGCAACCGAGTTGAGCTGGGAGAAGACGCACACACACACACACACACACACACACACACACACGGTACTCACAGCACGGTGAGCGAGTTGAGCTGTGAGAAGGCGCCTCCGTGGATGAGCGACACCTGGTTGTGTCCCAGCAGCAGGTGCTTGAGCGCGCGCAGCCGCTCGAACGTGTCTCGCTGCACCACCTCGAGCGCGTTGTGCCCCAGGTCCCTGCAATGCGAACCGCAGCCGTGAGAAACGGGTGATGCGGATGGGGGGGGGGAACGCGGGGAGGTGAGCGCACTTGTCGCGCACCCGTCAACACACACACACACATAACCACCCACTCACTAAACTGTTCACCCACGCACCCACCCGCGCGCACATACACGCCATCCAAACATGCACGCATACATGCGCACGGACAAACACACAGCGTGCACAAACACTTCTTCTTTCTGAAGAGCCTGAATGAAGTTGCAGTTTCCGGATTGCACGTGTTTGCATTCGAACCGTCCCTCGCGCCCAGCAGAGGGCGGTACTCACAGGTGGAACAGCATCTCGCACGGCTCCCACGCGTCCGGGTTGATGGTCGAGATGGAGTTGTGGCTCACGGTCCTGCAACAAGAGCGTCACGTAAGTAAAGGTGGCGCCACGTCCGTACCAACGCCGTCGCGTCACTGTTCATGGCGTTGTGTAAGTTGGCGCCACATAAGTACAAACGGCGTCCCTCACTACTTATGACGTCACGGAATGTCAAATGGTGTCCGTTGTTCGACGAGCTTCCCAAAGACGCAGGGAGCAGCGAAACAGTTCAGCGAGAAGACGCGTCTTTTTTACCCCATCAGAACAGGGTGTGTGTCCTGCACACGGGTACGAGTGTGCTAAAGTTTCAATGGGACCTTGGGGATAGAAAATTAAGTGTCGTGCATGGACAACACATGCAAGATGCGCTTTTCTTGTGACCCCCGATCAAGTGGACGAAGGCAGAATGGCAATTCCCAGGCACCTCATCTCGAGCCCAGACCATTTCAATTTTACCTTCATCTGAACCCTAATCTCTTGGCAAATTTGACGATAATCTCCACAGCTGCGTTTGAAATGGGGGACCAAAAGTTTACGAACAAAAGCGACATTCCTGGGATGATTGGGACTTGCGTTTTACCTCAACTCGGTGCATTTCGTGCCAAATTCAAAAAGTTTTGAATTCCGCCGCAGAGTTGGTTGAATCCCGCGCACTCGGTGGGATTGCCCCCTGAACAGGGTCGGGTTGACACAAGAGACACACAACGTGTCGAGTTGGAGCCCTCCTCGCACCCAGAGCGGCACACACACAGCCAACACCCACCCACCTCTGGGCAAACACACGTATCCCCCGACCCAGCGCTGTTCAAACAAACGAGCAGCATTCCGACGTGGGAACAATCGCTCAGTCGACTTCACCTTGCGACAACGAGGAATTTCGGGGAGATTTACGTCTGATGTACCAACGCCATCACCCACTCGATAAAGATTGGCGCTTTTGGCTGGTGCCGTCTTTCAGAAAGAGAAATGACTCAACCAAGGACTCTCAGACTCAACTCTCTTCCAAAGAAATCTTGCGGGAAACGCAACCTGTGGTCGCCTGAAACCAGGTTATTTGGACCACAGATGCAGATGCACCGGATAGAGGGCAGGGGCCCGCCTCACCCCACCCCCGGAGAATCCCCGTCCAACGACGCGATGGAGGCACAAGTTCTCCCCGTTTCATCCCCTCGGGAGAATCCCCCGTCCAATAATGTGCAGGAGGTACAAATTCTTCCCGTTTCAGACAAAATATCTTCAAGATAACCCCCGCCTCCAGATCCTTCTGATGAATGTCGGACCCCCCCCCCCTGTGACGACATGGCGGGTCCGCCCCTGAGTGCGCGGTCCCTGAGATGAGCCCAGCGGAGCGCGTCTGCCCCCGCGACCCGCATCAATGTAACAACCGCGCGTTGTCAGGCACTGTTTGCACAGTTATGATTGACAGTCGGCGCGCACACATTTCATTACATTGAGCAAACAGACGCACAAACAGCGCTGACGCGAGGATGTGTGTCTTCAGTAGCCATCCCTCAAAAGCCTTTCAAACTTGAAAAGCGCTCGTTCACCTCGACACTCGTGGCGACAGTGGACACGGAAACTGTTGCTTTCTCGCCTCCACTGTTTACTGTGGGATTCAGTGGAGAGCGCGACGTTTGCGACGCGACGCTGTTTTCGCGACGCGCGCGTCTCCGTTAGAACGCTGCGTCTCCCGCGCGCGGCGTCGCGATACAGCAGTTCGCACTCGCACGTCGCGTTCCCGACGCTTCTCAACAGCGTCAACAAACGAGTACGAGCTCCTCGCCTTGTTTTCCGCTTCTTGTGCAAACAAAATGTCAAAGAAACCTTTCGAGTTGGAAATTTTTCCGGCTCCTGAATGAAATGTTTTGCGCGGACTGAAACCCGTCAAACACGGGAGGAAGAGGAACGTGGAGACAAACCAATCACTCCGTCCTCAAGTCCATTTGTATTTCACAAACCACAGAGCACTTCCTTGTCCACACACACCAACACATGGTTGGTCCAGGTCAGTCTGAGCGACAAGACTCCCCCCCAAGTAAACGCGCTCCTTTTTGCACGAAATGACCTCAAAAATTGCGAAGCGCACAGGAAAGTCGGGCCAGTTTTGACAAAAAAACGCGAACGATGAGATACGCGTTGAACTTGGGTTGTCCGCAAGCTTCACTTGTTACAAAAATTTTTGTCGACTTTTCCGCGACAATCCACAGAAAAGTTTTCAAAGTGTGTGTGTGTGTGTGTGTGTGTGTGTGTGTGTGTGTTTGTGTGTGTGTACGTACAGGTGCTGCAGAGTCCGCAGTCCGTACAGCCACGCCTTCGTCACCTCGGTCACGTTGTTGAAATCCAGGTACCTGGAAAACAAAGAGTTTATTTGAACAATTGCTGTTGGTCTAGCGGCGTAAACGAGCAAACAGGTCCGAGTGAAGTCTATGAATTTCCGCCCCGAAGGCACATGTGTGTGCGTGTGTGTGTTTTCGCGCGGTATGCGTGTTCGTTCGCGCGGTGTGCGTGTGTGTGGTATGCGTGCAGCAGCAGTACTCACAGGTTCTGCAGCGCCTCGAGCCCCCAGAAGTGTGTGTGTGTGTGTGTGTGTGTGTGTGTGTGTGTGTTCGCGCGGTATGCGTGCAGCAGCAGTACTCACAGGTTCTGCAGCGCCTCGAGCCCCCAGAAGTGTGTGCGTGTGTGTGTGTGTGCACGTGGTATGCGTGCAGCAGTACTCACAGGTTCTGCAGCGCCTCGAGTCCCCAGAAGTGTGCGCGTGTGTGTGAGGTATGCATGCAGCAGCAGTACTCACAGGTTCTGCAGTGCCTCAAGCCCCCAGAAGTGTGCATGTGTGGGTGTGTGGTATGCGTGCAGCAGCAGCAGTACTCACAGGTTC
>JAAUXT010026356.1_pt1 | contig 21501 bp, 20 predicted proteins | sample 7278171 | NCBI WGS metagenome assembly JAAUXT01 (sample SAMN14350112, study PRJNA611818) | marine sediment metagenome | isolation source: surface marine sediment (1.8m) | place: French Polynesia: Moorea | collected 2018-08 | reverse complement strand
TGAGGGGCAGGACTCAATTACATTATATGGAGCAATTCAACCCCCAGTCTCAGGCCATAAAGAACAAGTTCTTTTGGTGCAATTGCTTGAGGTAAAGGTGAGACAAATGCTAGTACGATATGGGAAAGAATTCTCGTGGGTTGCGGAGCCACGACATTTGGACCCTTTTCTGGGTCTTTCCAAATTGGTTTGTGCTGGAAATCCCCAATTTTAATAGCTGTGTTGATCCATAACTTTGGGAAAGCATTTTGAAGAAATGACGCTTGATATTTTGAAAGTCAGTGAACAAATGTCGCATCGTCTGAAACTCACAGATGCGAAGTTGACTTTTTCAGATGACTGATGGCACCTTTGTGCCTCACATATTCACAACTGAAGAAAGTTTCCTTGTGGATTTAAAACACTTGCAAACAATGAACTCAATTGTTAATGCTTCAGAGCGGCAGCCCCACTGGGTACTGGAGTTCCCAAAGCCTGGACAAGTCGAGAGATTGGATCAACGCCATCGCTGAGAAGAGCAACTGTCAACAACAGGTGAGCAGGATATATAAACTCCTCCCAAACGTCGTTTCTGTCCTCTTTTTCCTACGAACTTCTCTGCACGGTTGTTGCTCTGTCTTACAGGAGAGTGTTGCAGACTGCCTGAGAGCGATTCCTGCAGAGGAATTCATCAAGACCTCAGACGCAATCTACCCAGAAAACATTCTGAACCGTGAGTGATTTCAAAATCACAACTCAACTCCTGGATGTTGGAGGTGGTGTGCAAGCTTTCTTGCAATTATGTTTGCACAACACTTGCGATCAAGTGGACCAACGAAATCCTTCAGCTGTCATCAAAGAGAATTTAATTCGTTGATCAGGTGTGTTTTGGACTCCGGTGGTGGACGGTTCGTTCCTCCCACGGTTACCGGAAGAACTCTTGACATCCGGTGCTATCAGTCACAAGGACGTCCTCATCGGGGTCAACAAGGACGAGGGAACGATGTTTGTAGATTTTGCCACAGGTTGGTTCACAAACCTGTTCGAAAAAAAAACGCGTCTTGGTCTGTTCAAGTCAAGGTTGGACGTCGATCGCAAAGGTCCTTTTCCTGTTTTGAAGGTTTCAGCACTGACTTCAACGCAACTTACTGGATGGTACTTGAGAACTACGCTCAATATCTCAGCTCCGTATCGGCTGAATCCTTGAATGCAGGTCCGTTTGCTGCAAGCATCTTCTTGGTCAAACTTCTTCGAAAGAAAGTCTGAGTAGTGGTAACTTAAATTCACACCGGACAAGCAAAGGTGTGCAACACTCGTGTCTTCTTGCTTTTCGTTCAGAATATGGTCCTGTCAACACGAGCAGCAGGGGCGAGCTTTACGATGCGATGGCGGCAATGATGGCAGATGCGCTGTTCATGTGCACCATCAACGGATTCGCTGCGGACCACAGTAGACACGGCAGCAAGGTCGGATTGCACCTCACACAAGCCTTGTTCTTGCGTGACCAATCGGCGACAGTTGTTGCGCTCACCCTGTGATTCAACCAGAAAGCAAACAATGAAGACACTGGGTGTTGGGAAAATATATATATACACACACACACACACACACACACACACACACACACACACACACACACACACACACACACACACACACACGAACTGGGAGTGTTTGAAACTGCCACGTTCATGGTGGTGAGCCTGCCTGTTGCTCGAATTGTCATTTCGCATGAAAAGACGCACCTGAACAAGCAGGTTCAACTTTTTGTCTCATCGTATTTGATTTCAGGTGTTTTTCTACTATCTAACTTATCAAGCAAAAAGTTCTGCCACTCCAGAACACTGGGGAACTGCACATGGCGACGACATACAGGTGACTCTTTTGCCTGTGGAAGTCAATTCTCAAAGAATTTTATTGGCCACAAAGAATAAGGATTTTCACACAGAAGACGCGGCGCCAAACTTTTGTCGCAACGCTTGGAACGGACAGGACCGCTCTTTAATGCTCTCCGTTGGGCGCCATGGTAAATTTGACGCCCACGTCAAAAATTTGACGCCAGCGTCAAAAAATATGACGCCGCCCTCCCTGTGTGAAAACCCCTGATCAGACAACCTGCTTCTTCTGTTTACGGATATATGCCCTATTTTTCCTTCCAGTGGATGTTTGGTCATCCCTTCTTGACAAGCAGTTCCTTGGCGAATTACACAGAATCCGAGAAAGAGTTCTCGAAGTCCATCATGAGCGTTTGGACCAACTTCGCCAAATATGGGTTTGTGCTTCAAGAATTTTTGCCGAAAGAACCATAAGACTCGCATGATCTGGTTCAAACCAATCAACACACAACAATGCAACAAGCATCACGAGCAGATCAAGTTCCAGCGTGAGATGCAGTGACGGTCCAGGTCGGTTTTGCAGGACGCCGGGAGACGCGACGGACACCAAGTGGACACCCTACTCGGCTCTGACCACAGCTTTTCTGCAGTTTAACGGACCGTTCGACTTTCCGCTCAGCACGAACGTGGTTCTTAGCCAGGAACGATGCAAACTGTGGAAGTAATCTCCATGCACTGCGACGTGCCGAACTCCTGTGATTGGTTCAGAGATGAATCTGCCTTTCTGAAGAGAAATTTTGTGAAACAGTTGCTATTGTGCCGACCTTGTCACTGGAAAAGAAGCAGTCTACCCAATCAAATTTAACACACCTTGACAACCCCTCGCTTTTGTACAGGACACTTGGATCACGCAAACCTTTTTCATGGCTGTCATAATGCTTTTGCAGAAAAATGCGTTTGTGGTGATCAGTTGGACATCGCAAAAAAGTGGAAACGTGTGTCTTGACGCTCAATGATTCACCCCTTTGAGTGAAAATAGGAAACATAACTACTGAACTCTTTGTAGGAAAACAAAAACTCCAAGAATTGCTCACTTCCACTTCCGACTTGACTGAGGGTTTGCTGTTCTCTTTTCATGCACGTCTTGAGGACTTTTGGGTTCCACAGGATAGGCTTTGATTTTCACACAAACCGAGCCTCGTTCACGAAGTTTCTGCGCTCGTTAAACCAAAGTTTATTCAATTCATTTGAAAGTTTTTTTGTCGATGTCCGTCAACGTAGATACTGCGCGACATGACACCAATCTGTTAACACACAAAAAACAACACAAATTTATTTTTATACATGCAAAATACATTCAGTGTCACAGTCAAACAGAATCACAGCAAAAAGGCAGGGACTTTTTTTCCAAATCGCACGAAACAGACTGCAAATTCTCTTTTTGGCTGAACCAACGAGTGGAACGAGTCAATTGCTTTTTTTTATTCAAAGTTGAAACAGAGCGTGGCGATACGCACTGACCTGGGGTTTGCGGCACGGTAAATTGTTGAAGCTGAACCACCATGGGCACAAGCATGAAAGAAGGCTCAAAGCAAGACAGCCTCACGGAAACAGAGGTTCACGTGAGTATATACGTTGTTTGTAACAAACGAGCAAATCCAAATCCATCTCTGATGTTCTTGACTTGAGCAGCTGAACATCTTTGTTTTTTTTTTCTGAAATCAAAAAAGAAACATTCACGCACGTACGAGTACATCAGCATCTCTACTGATTTGATCCACGAGTGCAGTGCGACGCTGCATCGCAGACGGAACAATGCTGAAATGTGTTTTGTTTCCACTGGATTTGCGGTGCTTCATCCCGATCTGTCAAGATCGACAAGTGCGCTCGGTTTGGCATCTAACGTGGGCTCGAGTCCTCACAAAAAAGCAGTGGATACTGTCGCAACGATGCTTCTCTCAGTGTTGTCCGTTGCCAAAATTCCCCCAGATTGCCAAAAGAAACAGTGGATCAGAAAGTGTGTGAAACCTGTCAGGTCGGCGCACACTGACGTTTGAAGTGCTTGTGTTCCAAGTCGTATGGATGTGATTCCACCAAAGCCACAAATTTGAGCCACCTCTTTTATTCCAGCACTTTCGTTGGCCTCACCTTTGCTCCTGAGTCCCGTTTCTGGAGGGCAGGGGTCCCACATCACCCAAAATGTCCTGAGTCCAAATTTGCTCCAGAGCATAAGTCCTCTGTGTGTGTGTGTGTGTGTGTGTGTGTGTGTGTGTGTGTGTGTGTGTGTGTGAGGTCCCACATAACCCAACATTTTGGAAGTCCCACTTTTTGCTCCGGAGGCTGTACACTTCCTTTCTTAGGTGAGGGTCCCACATCACCCAGTTAATTGAGTCCACCTTTTGCTCCAGGAGGGCACCCACTCACCCAAAATTTTCTTTGTCCAACTCAGCTCCAGGGGGCGCAGGGGCCCACATCACCCCAAATTTCCAAAGTCGAGATTTTGCTCCCAGAGGGAGAGGGGATCCATCCACATCTTTTTGCCTGGTGTGATTTAAACCAGGTGTTGCCACCAACGTAAACAGCCTGAGATGCTGCATTGCGAGCACCTAGGTGTAGCAAGTACAAGGGCAGTGCTGAAGGATTTGCAGCTTTTGTGCAAGATCAACCTCTACGGAGGGTCACCCAACCTTCATACTGCCCATTGGTGAGGTCAATGTTGTTTGAACCTTCAGGAGCCTCGTGACATCCATCTTGTGTGATCCCTATGATTCCATGTTGTGTGACCCCACCAATGCAGCCCATGTCGTGTGATGCCCCCCTCACCCACCCTATGTTGCGTGAGTCCCACTCACTCCACTGCACCCTCACCCCACCCACCAATGTTGTGTGACCCCCTACCACTCAGGGTTGCATGACATCGACCTTTGGCAAGGAAACAGCAGAAATGAGCCTGTGAAGCCCTACAATGTGTTTCACCTGTTTATGACAGTGACAGCCATGCTTGTTTTCCTGCAGGCCATCAATGAAAGGAACCTAGCAATTTGTGGTATGTGACATCAATTGTGTCTGAAACCGTCAACCTGCCCAAATCTATCAAAAGTTATCACACGAACACCAGTTTGCCGACAAGCAAACAGAAAACAACTAAATCCACACAATGGTTACAAACCGAACAAGTTGAAGAAGTTGGGGTTTTTTCGGACCAATCAATCCAATTTTATGGAACATAAATTTGTCGCAGTTTTACACCAAAGACAAACGTCAAGGGAATGATGTACGTACCATCAGGACATCATGATCCACTGCAGAAACGTTTTTGTCCCAACTCCCTTTTCTGGCCAGGGCAGGACCTGTACTGATTGAACTTTATTGCATGAAGTGGTTGATATCTCAGAAAGTACAAAAATTTTGACGAAGGATATTGATGAAATGTAATGAAAAGATTGGGTATTGGATAAGTGCGAATCCTTTTTCACTTCCAAAAATTTGTACATGGTTTTCTGGTGGGGTCGAAGTTTGGATACAAATTTGGGATTTAAGGAAAATGTTCAAAATGGATATTCAGCAAAGATATCGGTTAGCTTTGTGTGTAAATGGGGTCAAGTGACCAGAACACACAGTGATTGGGACACACAGTGACCGAAACACCAGCGACCGAAACATGGCGACAGGAAAACCTCAAATCACTGCGAGCTCCAAGGAGCAATTTTTTTCATTGATGAGATCGTCAGAGAGAAACTAAGACTCTTGAAATGTACACAATTGAACATGATTTTCTTTTCATCTCTGGTTGCCTCTGCTTCTTTCAGAAAGCGACGCTGTTGAAAACGGCTCTGGAGAACAAAACAAAAATGAAACGAAACATCTCTTTGCTCCCAGAGGTACGGTATTTTTGGAATTTTCTTCCCTTCCGTTGCTGCTGCGGTCCGCAGACAAACGTGCTCCGAGAGTCTTTGGACTTCCTCAAAGTCTTTTGGCGACCCTGTTGGGACGACGGCTCGGACTTTCTCAGCTTCTTCGTTGGTGTGCACGTATTTACAAAACAGCACTATGCACACCACACAACATGTTCGATTGTTTTGTGTTCAGTGATGATGTACCTTAATCCTCCATCATCCAATTCAGTTGACTCACACGTCCGTTGTCACGAGCCAAAACTTTGATCAGATTATGGTGTTGAGAAACAGGCTCCAATTGTTTGCCTGCGTATTTGTACACCTTTTGTCAAGCAAACTGGCTTCATTATTTTCTTTCGCACCTGCGAACTGAACCTAAAGAGAAACTGTGCGGCATTAGTTGTTTTGTGCAATGGGGTGACAAAGAGCGTGAATCAATTCAACTCAAAACACAACAGCTGGATCATCCATCGTGCACATCTTTGCATGCAGCGACGAAGCATCTGCAGAGCAAAAATGCGTGTTCCCAAATGTGTCATCTGGATGGTGGGGTGTTTCGTCGGTTCTCTCGTCTTCGTGTTTCTGCTGTTTCAACCACAAACACTCAGTGCTCAGGTGAGACCTCCCTTTTCTGTGTCCCGAAAGCATTCTTTGGGAGCAAACGTCAGTTGCTGAATGATTTATTGAACTGAGACTCAATAAACTGTTTCATGTGTCTCAGTTCAAGAAAATTTTGTCGTTGACACTTTGCAACTTTGCGAGCCCAAGGACAACAGTGGTGACCCACCCATGGGGGTACACCAGGTCATACTGAGATAGAGGCCTCTTTTTTTGTCTCTGTGCACATTTTTTGGGTATTTTGCCAGCTGGGGGTACCCTGATCTCAGTGGTGAGCACAGCTCATGACATGTTGCATTGTGGGCATCCAGCTGGTAGCTCTGGCCTGTTTTGTCGGAGCGAAACCAGAGTTCTGAGCAAGTCGTTTGGCCATGAGTAGCCAAGAAGAAGTCAACTTCAACTCGACACATAAAAACGGAGTTCTTGATTGATTGAACAAAACACCAGCACTGTGGCCAACTGGTGTGGTGTATAATGCACCAATTTCAGTGATGACTCAATTAGTCCTTGGTACAATGTAGTTTGTGTTTTTTGGTCTTTTTTTGTTTTTTTTGTGGGCATGGCGGGTCCCGTTCTGCATGATCGCAGACGGACCTTGAAGAGCTTCTTCTTGCAGAAACAAGTCGTGGCCAAGGAGACCACAAACGAGGAAAGGCCGGGCTACGTCAACATATTCAAACCACAGAATCCAATAAAGGTCGACTTCAAGTGTGTGAACAGCCATTTCAAGACCAAGGTTTGTTTGCCAGTTCCGCTTCACCCACTGAATCCGACTTCCGCATCATCTGACAGACACTGACATGCAGGCAATGTTTCATTGAAAAAAGAGGAGACAATTATTCTGTTTTTGTCTGTATGTTATCATGTCATGTTGACACTTTTAAAAGGACGAAATTTCTATTGCACACAATTCTCTGAAATTTCAAAATCGTTTGTATCAAATCAAAACTACTTTCTTTTCTTTTTTTTTGTTTTTTTCAATGGGTGGTGTTCCAGTGGAAAACGTACACATCACACAAAAATTCAGGGTACAGGGAAATACCACTTCGTGTGCCGCTTACACCAGCAAGCTGAGAAGCATCTTTTTTTGTCTTCTGTGTTTATGAGACATCTTTGTTTCTTTTTTCAGAATGTCTTTTTTTCTGGCATGAAATACTCGTGTTTGTGGTGAAGTGGGACCCACATACAATGTAAACCCAATGTGTAATGTAGCCACAAAAGGCTTCTCAGAGGCAGGATCTTAATAACACTGTGGGGCATTTCAACACCCAGTTATGATTCGAAAAACAAGTTTAAAAAAGTTTTTTGGGTGCATTTCACTGAGGTAAAGGTGACATATGCTCATATGGTACGGGAAAGGAACGCAGGCAGGTCGCAGAGTTATGATCCCAAAACTTTGTGACTGTTTCCAAATAATTGTTGACAAGGCCTCCCAACCCAAGTCCCAGGTTTGGACCAAACCTGTCCAGGGTGGCACATGAGCTCTGTTGCAAACCCCACCCCACCCCACCCCACTTCACCTTTGGACTGAAAAGATCCTCGGGTCCAGCACTAGTGCCGAGGGTGGGCCCTAACCCATCCACCAGGGTGGGGGGGGGGCTGGTTCTGCGTGGGCATGGCCTTTGGAAATTCATGTCTTTTTGACCACACAGACAACATACATTAAAAACAGAAGAATGTGGCGAAACGGATTTCGAACAGGCACTGTGTCGCTAAAAAACAGGAAAATGCAAGATAACTCGAAAAACAGATTCCACAAATGGACATGATGTTCAGCTTCGCTGGGACAGGGGCACAAGACCAAATAACACGTCTGAATTCTTTTTGTCACACAGATATGCATTCATGATCAAGATGTGATATCCAATTTTGTTAAGGGAAGAAAAGGATGGGAAGAAGACACAGGTAAATTGACCGGTGGTTGCAAAGTGAATCCCGCGTTCCAGCAGATCCAGACGCTCAAAATATGAGGGTGAATTTGTTCGTATGGTCAGGGGGCGACTTTCAACTTGAAAAGAAATCAACCCGAAATAGGCGTAAAAATTGTGCTGCTGCAGGGATTCGGGGGGGCAGGCGCCCTGTATCCGCTGGTGTGACGTTCCTGGCGAAATCTATCAATCCTTTTGTGCTGTTTGACGTTTCTCTGTCAATTAGTGGACAAGGCCATTCCTCAAGCGAATTTTCTGTCCTTTTGGAAACAAAGATCCTTTTGTTCGATGTTGAGAAGTTCATGTTCGCACCATGTACATCTTCAGTGAAGGAAATACAAAAAGTTCTGAAGAACGACTCTGACATGGGCTTCATTGACCTCGGAGGAAACATAGGTGCCATCTCCCTTCCCATGGCAGCGATGGGGAGACAGGTAGGATTGGGGTTCCCAGCGATCGACCTCAGGGGTCGGGCAGCACAGCTGTACATATTTCTCTCATGCATTCAGAGCACAGAAAAGCCTCGCATTTAATTTGTCGTTGTCCTCCTGGTGAGATCCATTTCAAGTGTGAGTTTGCGAACGAGGGAATCAATGTACGTTTACGTTTCAGGTTGTGGCAGTGGAACCAAATGATGACAACGTCAGGAGAATGTTCAGGGCAGCACAACTGAGCAACACCACCCAATACATCACCATTGTACACAATGCAGTTTCAAATGAGAGAAGCATTCAACAACTTGTTCAGGTTGAAGCGGGAAACATTGGCGCCAACAAAATTATAAGTGTCAACTGTACGAGTCCCAAAAGGGAATATAATTGCACACAGAACAGCAGCACAATTCTCATGGATGATCTGCTTGAAGTTATCAATTTCAAAAAGGCTGTCATGAAGATCGACATTGAGGTATGTATGACACTTGTTGTTGAATGTCCGGAGCACAACAAATCAACATGCGGCAAGGAAGTTCACTTTGACACTGCATGCATGCGCAATTTAGCCATTCATTCGGGACTTCGTGAATTGCCCAGTGCAATCCATGTGCATGATGTTAGATTGATCGAACAAGCTTTCCTCCAATTAATTTGCTTGTTGCACTTGTCATTGCAATCACAGGGTTCCGAGCACAAGGCCTTTCAACACGCCAGTAAGCTGTTCAACTCGGTCAGGATCGAGGCTGTTTTCATGGAGTGGATCCATATGACACGCATCAGGAAGGGAACCGAAGCACTTATGAAGAAAGATATGATCGAGTTTTTTCAAAACTATCATTTTGTTCCTTACACTGACAGAAGAAAACGCTTGGACTGGAAGAACATTTACAGCTGGCCATCGGTACTGAATATTGTGCTTTGGCGCAACGAGAGTGCTTTTTGTCCCTGCAATTCTGTTCAACCGAAACAAGGGAAGGTCAAAAAGTCATGATCATCCGGAGGAAGAAAACACTCAATCTTCTTGCCTGCAGCTCTTTTTTGCATGGTCAAGGAATTATCAATGAAACGCTACGTTTTGGGTCCCAGAAGGAACTGTGCAAACAGCAACGCGGATAACACAGCACTGGACACCAGTGCACGCAATGAAGCACAAACACGAGCACAATGAACACAAAATGGTGTTTTCTTTGATGGAGTACACCGGTACATCAAATTATGAGCGAACAATACATGTAGGCACAGCAATTTTCAGCGTCGAGTTTGTGAAAACGGGCATCATCAGGACCTTGTGAACCTCTTCTCGTGCGCACACACACACACACACACACACATGCATGAGTTTCACACTTGCTCACAACTTCACAACAAAAAAACAAAACAAAACAAACACCAACAAATAACAAAATAACAACACAAGACAGTGTGATGGAGTTATCTTCCTTGATTCATGTGGACAAAGATCCTCTCCTTTAACTTTGATAAACTGACTTCCTCCCAAGTTTGTACCACAAATGGAAAGGGAGTAGATTTTTGCAGTCACCTACAGAAAAAGGAAGCCAGTTGGCCACAGTTTAAAATCTTGGACTGAGTCATGCACCCATGCACTGCCCAGATTTTGGACATGGAACTCAGGCGTATACTATAGATCCAGGGAGATGTTTTCGGACGCCTGGAAAAGATGCATTCAAGATTTTGCTCCTTTCGATTCTGTGCGTCGAACCAAACAAACGACAGGCCAGGGATCCTTGTCAGTCTCTCCATTAAAAAATATATTGTTGGGTCAGAGACACACCAAATTTGACACAATACACATCACATCACTTCTCACTCTGTCTCCGTTTTGTTCCAAGGCAGCAAACATGCACAAAGAGAATTCTCGGCGAGAGAAACACGGTGCATGTAGTTTCATCCTTCGGACAGACAAATAAATGAGGATGTAAACTTATGTTTGTGGAATAACCGTTGCAAATTGGGACCAAAGTCTTGAGTGTGTGTGTGTGTGTGTGTGTGTGTGTGTGTGTGTGTGTGTGTGTGTGTGTAATATCACCCACTGCTTTCTTTTCGAACATCCCGAAGACGTCTCATCTTCAGCTGCTTCACGCACTTGTACGTACGTATGGTCGCCTGTGACCAATCTTTCACCTTGTACAAGGTTTTGATCAAAGATCAGAAGAGAAAAATCAATACCCGAAGTGTTTCAAAAATATCCAACATAAGCAACACAAGCACCGGCCACCAGGCGATAGATCCAATCTACGAGGATGTTTCAATAAGTTCTTGCCACGACCGTGTTCAGCGCGATTTTCGCGATCAGCCAAACACGGTGGAATCAACGACAATTGAACACGCACGCTCCTGCCAACAACTTGAAACATCCTCGTAAGTCAGCGGAATCACTGCTTCTCCCTTCGCTTGGTGAAATGTCACAAGAGCCACCAACGTTGGCCAGGTGAGATAGGAATGTTTTCCGAATCGTGCAGGATCACTCGTACACGAGCGCTGACTCTGGCAGCAGCTGGAATCTGCGGGCTGTGTCTCTTGATCCTACAGAAACAGGTGAGTGAATATCAGGACACAAAGAAAAACCCTCTCACAATGCTGGTGAACACGGGACATTTACGCATCGTTCGTTGCCCTTCATTCACTTTTGACGAATCGATATCATCAACACCTGTTTGAGCTCAATCTGAGAAGATTCTTTCGGCAACCATGTGGTTTGGCGTCCATAAACATTTTGTCAAGCTTGGTTTCGGGTCAAAGGCATTCAGTTGAAATGGTGAACCTTCTCCCCCACCCATCCCGCCTGAATTTCAAGTTGGCTGGCCGCGGTGGAGATTTTTACAACTCACACACAAAGCGAGGATGTATGGTTTTCACTCCAGATGTCTGTGTGTCTGTCTCAGTGAGCTCAGTGGCTTCTGTCAGTTGTTCTTTTGCTGAAAATCACGTTCTCCTTCATTTGGCATTGTTCCCAGTCCGTGTGACCTCTCTTCTTGTGGTTCAGACACTTTGTGATGAAGGTATTTGATGAATACTGGTGTACCTAAAGTTGTGTGTAGATCTATAACCTGCAGTCATCTCCGTTTTATGCAAATATGTACATCACTCTGGGGGAATGCACGCCCGACCCCTGTTACCTGATCCTCGCCCGTTACCTCACATAAGTCTCCCATAGAGTTGGTTCTTTTTCTTCGAAGGGGTCCTTTGGTCAAATCAATGTAGTCTAGCTATCCAGGCAACCATGCCAAAAACATTTGTATAGGGATGGTGTTCACGTTCATAACGCCCCCGTTGCCCGGTTTCTGCAACACACTTGCAACGTTTGGTATTTTTTTCACTGCATGCAGCAACTGATCGAACGTCATGTGCACTGGTGGAAACAAACTGAAACACATGCTACGAACAACCGTACGGATGCAAAAGCCAAACGCATCAGACACTGCACAGTGGAGAACATGTCGCAACCAGTGCGCAAGAACTTTCCCTGTATCAAGATGAAGGACAACACCACGGTGGGTTGAAACCACATCACGCACATCTCAGACACTGAGCGCTTTCTGCTTTCATTGTGTGCAAAAAAGGTGTTTGCACGCATTTATTTTTCTGAGTTTATGACCGCGAGGGATTTATCACAAGACGCCTTTTTTGTATTTGCACGCAGATATGTGTTCATGACCGCGAGGAATACATCACAAGACGTCTTTATCGTCACGGGAATTTTGCAAGAAAACAAGGTGAAGTCTCTGTCTGAATTTTTGCCGAAATTTTCAACAGAAGTTTGGAATGCGTTGGGCAGGTCACCAAACAGCTTTTGGAAGGAATCACTGCCAGATCCCGAAGAACTACAGAATCGTGTTTGGTTGACAATTCCTTGCAATCAGCTTCCAGTTCACCCAGAAACCGAACGACGTATTAAAAGGCCGTTTGATTGTTCCGTTCCAATCATTCAAACTGCCTCAGTCCAACAAATCTCCCCTTGAGACTGTCACACACGTTTTTTTTTTCGCACACATGCATGAGCGTACACCCACGCGTACGGAATGGAAAATCAACGAAGCCCATTCGCTGGATGCATGGGGATGCAAAACTGTGACTTTATTTGGCAACCCTCAAGTCTGTCATTCCAGTGGAAATTATACAAAGCACGCTGCAAAAAGACCCAGACATGGGACTCATCGACATCGGTGCCAACATCGGCAGCGTCTGCCTCCCTGTGGCCAAAATGAAAAGAAAAGTAACAAGCATTTCAGTGACAAGATCTCTTCCTTCTCCGATTTGAAATGTCTTCAACGCAAAAAATTGCTTCCTACCATTTGTCGAGGTTGTGGCTGTTGAACCTGTGATTGAAAACTTGCTTCGACTGAAGCGAGCAGCTCAGATGGATCGGACGACCCGTTTCATCACTCTGCTCCACAACGCCGTCCTCAACGAACGCATGACCGCCACGATTCGGGTAACTTTGCTTTCTCCTCTGAACCCAAGTCTGAAGGACGCAGCCGAAACTTGAACGGGTGCTTCACAACGTTCGTCCGGTTGCGCGAATTCATTCACTTGATACAGTTTTGTTGTGACATCCAGATGAGAAACGGAATGAAGAACATGGGCATGCCGGACGTGACCAAACCCAACGAGTGCGGAGACAAGTGCGGCGCCAATGTCAGCACAATTCTGCTGGATGATCTGCTCGAAGTTGTTCCATTCAGAAAAGCTTTCATCAAAATCGACGTGGAGGTGAAAAATTCTTCAACCTTCAACGCTCAATGTATTCATTCTCAACACGTCTTTTTCCTCAAAAAGACATTGTTTGTTTCAAGGGTCACGAGCACAAAGTCTTCCAACACGCGGAGAAGTTGTTTTCAACAGTCCAAATCGACAACATCCTCATGGAGTGGATTTTCTTGCGAACTTACAACCCGAAAAACAAGATGCTATTGAAAATGTTTGAACTGTTCAAGAAACATGGGTTGAGCCCGACTGGCTACAAAGGTGAACCCCTTCGACTGGATAAATGGAAGAAGGGTTGGCCGCCAGAAGTTTGGTGGAGACGCTTGTAGATCCAGTTTTTAGTTTGCTTGAAGTGTCGGGTTCAAGGAAAACCATCGGTGGGGATGGACTTGAAGGTACCGAGGTGCCAAAACTCGAGATCCAAAACTCGAGATCCAAAGACCAAGGCCTCTGTATTACAAGGTGAAAGGCCTCTCCCATTTCAAATGAGGATGGCCAAGGACCTGCTCCTGATAGTTTGTTTTCTTTGACTGGTTGGAGTAAAGTTCAATTCCAGAGACCTCTCGGTTTTGTCACACCGGCCAAATTTGACTGGAGGAAATGGAGGACGTTTGTGTAGAAAGTAGAGGAGCTTTTTGGTGCCATGTTTTGCACCATAACTGAAAGATTCCCTCCTTGCAAACTCCCACTCAACGCAACATTCGACCATTTTGTGCAAGGGTAGAAGATGACCTCCACCACATTGTGCTTGCATTTTTATTGCCCAGAAATTTCAACTTTCCTCCCTGAAAGACATCAACATCAATGACAAGTGTGCGCGACTTGTTACAGCAAAACCGACACTTTGCAACACGACAGCTTGTTTTACACATCACATGGCGAGTGAGTTGCCACCTGAACTTGATTCGTCGTGGAGTCATCGCAAAGCATGAAGACCTTTCCGTTGTGCCTGTTGCAAGAGCAATCTGGACACACGCAGGACGAAGGACAACTTTTCGTCAGATTCATTATTGATTGTACTCCTGGCTTCTGCCAACGGTAACAATGGTCGTGCAACAGCAACCGGACCCGAACCCAGACCTCCATACCCAGTACAACCAGACTGGCGCATCCAGACCAGTGCAAGTTGACTGGTCTCTTGTCTGATTGTGCCAGTCTGGTTGCATCAATCTGCTTGCACTTGTCACGGTCTGGTCCCTTGGGTCCAGGTCTGGTTCTGCAGGTCAAGGTCTGGTTGTAAGTGGACCAGTGCGACCAGGTCCACGTAACTGGACCCACACAACCAGATTGCAACCAGACCAGCCAGAGGCACATTTGGCCTCAAAGTTCCAAAATCAAGTTGACAGTCTCATTAAGTCGCAGAATTTCACAATAAAATGTTGGTGTCACTCGAAATAGATCTGAAGTTGGAATCAAAACAAACAAGAATCACAAAATTGTCAAAGCAATCAAACATTTTTGCCGCGAACTTGCACAACGGACCGAACTTCAACACAGCAATTCCGAGTGCCCAATTCGATGAAAGCACAAATCTCAACGGTGGCTTCTGTTTGCAAAGATAAAAGCTGTGGAAACAGTGTGGAGGCGACGTACAAAGCAATGTGCACACGTGGGATCAGAACAGGGGAGGCGTACCAGGATCATGCTGACAGGGCTCACACCATACAAAAATGGTTCCTGTTCAATCACACAACTCCTTTCTCGACCGCAAGTCCCGAAAGGAGTTGTGCGATTGAACAGGAACCATTATTATAAGGTGAGAACCCATTTCTACCACAATGCGAGCACATATGACAGGTTGTGTGATTGCAGAGTTGTAGAATCTAGGTTGTGTGGTTTCACAGGAACTAATTTTGTACATTGTGCCTTCTGTTGGTTCCATTGGCTGTGTCACCTTCAGAAATTGAGACGCGCTCTCACTGCTTGTTGTGTACCAATTTGTCGACACAAAAAATAGGCCTGTTATGTTTGACGCGTAAAGAACCGACATTGACCTGGACAGCCCTCGTAAGATTCCAATCACACACCACGTGATATCACAGCTGCACTCTTATCATGCACATCGTACTCGGCCTGAACGAATGATAAACTTGTAACTTGAACAAACAGCTCTGCCGCATTTGACGACGCAGATTTCAACACGTTAAGTTCTTTCCATATGGTGCCACGGAGCATTCAAACAGTCCAACTCAAAACTCGCCACAGGCAAAGCCTATGTGAAAGTTGCAGATTTCCTCCAATATTCTTGTTGAACCACCAGCTTTTTTGCCAGCTAATTTCGAAAGTGACCAGAAAATATTTCTGAGTGTTTTAAAATCAGGTTGGCTTTCCTCACCAACAAGCAAATATCCACGCACAAACAGGAAAACACGGAAAACACAATACAATTCCAAGCACGCGGTCCAACATATCGCGCGCTCAAAGATGTCTCAACTGCAGTTTTCAGGTGCACTCAAACGCGACAAAATTCAAGTTCTTCCGTCTTCAATGCGCAAAAATTCAATGAAACTCGAACTATAGTCCCAGTACATACGAGGTCTGTATTCTTAGCGGCGGAATTTTTTGCGATTGCGACGGAACCAGCTGGACAAACTTTGGGAATTTTTTGTTTTGAAATGCTTTAATGAACTGCAACTGAATACAAAGCTCAAAATGCTCAAACAGATTGACCTCATGCGTCCATGCACATTGGAGACCGATCATGCGACATAACAAGAATACAGACCTCGTACGTGTGTGTGTGTGTGTGTGTGTGTGTGTGTGTGTGTGTGAGTGTGTGTGTGTGTGTGTATGTGTGTGAATGTCACAAATCAGATCCACTCAGAGAGTTTATCGGCTGTTGTGACTGATTTCTGTGAGCACACAAAATTTGACGAGATTAAGAGATTGCGCAAAAATGAGGGCAACTTTGGACAAAGCCCAATCAAATATAAACATTTTTTTCTTCAAGTTGGCCGTTACATTTATTTTGTGCTCACAATTTGCCGGGCATAACGTACACGAAATATGTTGTGCCAGCGTTTGCTTTTTGTTGAACAAAGCCTGTCATCCACCATCTGAGCGAAGAAGTCAGAGATTCATGTGCAAAGAGTTGATGACACTGAGATTCGGTTGTGCATGTCGATCAAACATCGTTGAATTGGAAAGTTATGGCAAACAAAACCATGAACGAATGTACGTTGACAACAACAGTGTGGAAAAATCGCAACAAATCAACAAAAAAGTTGTTGCGCCCGACCAAATGGGCGTCAGATCTACATTTTCAGTAAAAACGTGGAGCCAAGAAACAGAAACACACCAACCCCACAATGTCGACTCCGATTCTGACAAGCTCATTTGACAATTGAAAAGCTTAGTTTTGACAGATCTGTGGGGCTGTGGACCCACGTGTGTGTGAACAGTGATGTGCAGTTGAAAATTGTCTGACTTCCTGTCAGAAGAGGCCAAAACAACTTTGGGTCGCACAACAACGGCTTCGGATTTTTGAACAAAAAAGAAATTCGACATCAAGTCGAGTCAGAACAATTCACTTGCACGCCCCTCAAAACACATCAGCTCATTTCACATCCAAACCTCCACGCACAGAAAGGCAATTCTTGACAAGTTTTATGTTTCTGTTGGTGATGTCAGACAAGGTCAGAATGACAATGTTCTGATCCAATCAACAGAGGAAATTCGTTTCTGCAGGTTAATACCGTCGCTTCACTGCAGACGTCTACACAAACCACGCAAGTACTCATTCTACGTGCAATTAGATTTCTATTCAACAGGCAAAATATCTCTGGCAAACATGCATGCGAAAAGTCAGTCTCAAATTGCACTTTCGTAGCTCCACAAAGAAACGTCTGCTAAACCCGACCACAAGACACTTTGGTTGGAAATAGTCTTTGGCCATTCAAATCTCACCCTTGTCCGTCGTTTGACAACTTGGTGGCTTGTCATGACACGTGTTGAGAACACTACACGTCCGTCATTGTAATTGTATGGCATCTTTCGGAAGCTTTGACTCGTCATGACAGGCACAAGATAATACTCGTAATAGGTCGGAGTTGCCTTCGTGACCAAAACCGCACAGCACGAACGCCTCTTGTAACAAAGGTAGGAAGTGGCCAATTATGAGCTTTGGAAACGTTGTTAACATCACGTCCGAAGACAGACGGTCGAAACAAGAAATGACTAAAAGCACAATGATTGCCGACTTGTCTGTCACTGACAATGCAACCCGCTGCATTTTAACTCCACACAAGGTACCTTCAAGCTCAGGACACGGCAAAAATGAACAGAGGCCGAACAATTGTTCGTGCCGCAACAACAACGCGGACTGCAAAACACATGTGCAGGAATGTGCGAGTACTTACTGCAGCCGAACTTCACGTGGTTTCGATCCCGCCGAACTGCAGTAAGAGAATCGGATGCCGAGTCCCGTGGCGAGACGCAGTCATTCATTCAGGTAGCACCAATCTAGACAACACAAGGAGAAAATCGACTTCGGTGCCAGACTGTGGGCAGCTCACGTTATTTTTCTCCTTAGTTTGGGAGTCCGCTCGTGGTGTTCGCCGCGGAGAACATCAAAAGTCGCATTGCCTGTCTCCCACCCAATTCCCAACCTCACCTGGCAATATGGACGGAGGACGGTTAGAAGCGATCGTAGGCGACGGCGGGTGGCTCTGGGTCTGCCGGCGGCTCTTCGACGCCGCTTCGCCTCCGCACGCTCCAACGCACCCACCCCCGATCCTGCACCCACTGCACCGCCAGGTACGCGCCCCCGAACAACTGTGAAACACAAACCGAGGCTCCGCGAATCACAACACTGAGGCGAGTGTCACCTGAGAGCATGAGTTTCCAAAAACACCCAGTGACAGGTCCACCGATCGTGTTCAGTTTGACAGCTGAACATCAAGTTCAAACAAGATCCGCTGCACGACAAAGACGGACGAACTGCCTGCTCCCGATCGGGTGACTGATGTCAGCAACACAGTTTGCAAGCCTCCCAAGCACTTTCGCCACTTCCGTGAACAAATCGACGGGCGAAGCGGCCGACCGGCCTCGTTGATAACGCCGAGTTGATAAACTAAAGACTTTACCATAAAGAGGGAAGTCAACATGCCGAGCGCTCCGGACAGCTTCACGACGTGACTGAAGTTCTGCTCCAGTATGAGGACGCAGGGGTTGCACGGGCAGGGTGCGGGCTCAGCATTCGACACGGCTGCTCCTGCCGCCGCAACAAAACATTTTCTTGAAAGATTCTACAGAAATGAACAACTGACGCAACTGCAAAGAAGGAAGGGGTTTTGCATCACAACTGCTGCACAATTAAGGTTTTGGCCTTTCAGGGAAACACGTCACACAGATGCAACAACGTCAATTTTAGGAATGGTACGAAGACTTCGCCGTGTGGTCTTTGCACACTGACCTGAACAACACGGTGGGACGGAGTGCGAAGTCACTGTACTCGAGCAGCAGGTCATCTGCAAAGCAAAAGCGAACAGTCTCAGTGCGGACGGCGTTCTTTCAGAGAACGAAGGAAAGCTACCAACAAAGGAAGGCATGCTCAGTCTGACGTACCTGCCAGCAGGGCGGGTGGCCCATGCCAGACGGGTGGATGGCCGGCAGGTTGGGGTCGTCGAAACCGCAGCAGTGCAGCCGATGCTGCACGTCACTCTTCGTCTGGTTCGTCGCAGACTTCCACTTGCGCACTGAAACACGGCAAAGTCTCAAAACATGACCAATCCACACAGAGTAAACGCAGCCACCACGCTGCAGATGTGCAGCAAATGAAAGATTTCAAATTTCACAAGTCCGTAATGTGTGATTCTGCCCATCGGGACATCTTACCGAGTGGACCAATGAAAGTGCTCGAAGTGCTAGCGATGCAGACTGCGCTGAGAGAGACGACGACCAGAAAGAGAACACCGAGCGCCACCAAATACTCGTGACGTCAAGGAAGGAGAAACAAGAGTTGGAATTTCTTGAACTTCAGACGAGCGAAACTTGCTTGCAGTTGTTTGGAGAAATTTGCGAGACAGTGGTACGTAAGCAACTGGAAAGTAAAGAAGCGATGAAGGCTGGATTTATCACCGAATTGCACAGATCCACTGTACAAGCACAGGTCGCTCAGACATAGTTCAAGCTGAAGGATACAACAATGAAGAACTTCTCAGTGCTGCGTATGAGCTGCGTTACAGCACCACAGATGGCGATGATCATGATAATGATGCCCAGGGCAGACAACGCTGTGTGCACGGGGTCGTGCGCGTCCAGATGGTTGTGGTGCCGATCGTACCATCCTGAAGCGATCGCCAGCAACAAACCACACACCTGCAAAGTGCAAGTACGTGCAGTCTTGCGTCGTTCGGAAGGGGGAGCTGCAGTGACCATCTGATGCAAAGTGGAGACGTGAAACTTGGTTTTGCCAACAAACGAATGGTGTTCGACACCATTGATTTGAATGCAAGGTCTAACTTGACAGGTGATCGCTTTGGTCCAAGAGCAAGGCAGAACAAGAACCCTGAACTTCAATTCACAGGCGTCACGCCACGAGAGAAATCACCTCCGGGTGATCCCCACCAGAGTAGCCAGGCTGGCATGAGAGCAACCGAAGAAATTTTGACGATCACCCAAGTGACCATGGCGTGAAGCAACGAAGACGTTTTCAGTTGGTAGACATCGTTCTGTAGTTAGATCCACAGGGGTGATGTGATGGCTTCTGAACAAATTTTCACCCGTCATCAGAGTAACGACTGAATCCAAAACATGTCTCGGCAGCGTCACTCACCACCACTACCAAGATCCAGATATACACGTTCGCTCCTTCGGATTTGAATGTCAGAAGGAAGCTTTTGTGCTGCTTCAATAGGTCAGACATGAGAACCAATAAAGTTTTGCAGTCAACGATCGTTCCAGCTGACTTACCGCATACAAAATGTTCAAACAAATGCAGGTCAACTTGAAGCGATTCTTTCCAATGTCCAACACCTTATTTCTGACTTGTTTCAGCCTTTCAACGCACATTTTCAAGAGATGCCCATAAAGTGGGCGATAAAAGGTAGTCTACCAGGGAGCATCCAAGAAAACAATTTTTGAAAAAGTACAAGCGACCAACTATGTTGATTACATACAGACTCCAGATGCTTCTAATTTCAAAGCTTACATTGCCAACGTAGAATCAATTTCAGAGCGGTGAAATTTCTTTTTTTAAAAAAAAGCCCTTTTTTGAAACTGCATCACGAAATGGTGTTTGCCTCTTCAGAAATGTGGGTCAAAAAGGTGGTCGGAGAAAAGCGTAGAGTTTGCATCAGACAGACGTTCACGTGTGTCGCGACAGGGACATTTGGACAGAACATCTGTGTGAAGTGAACGAAATGCCACAGAGCGAAATGAGTCCCGACGGACAGGACATCACTCCTGTGCAACAGATGGTTGCCTCGTGCACAGGAGCCATCCTCACCTCGCTGCTCGGTGAGTCGCTTTCGCCTCGTGAGGTCGCGACAAAACAAAGTTCGAGGTAGCTTCGGACAGGTTGGGCGAACCCAAAACGCAGATTGATAGCACCAGATAGTGTAGTGTGTGTGTGTGTGTGTGTCGGCGTACTCGCAACACCTGTCGCAGCAGATCTATGTGTTCACGAGTTTGATTTTGCCGAACCTGTGTGGAGTGACTTGTGAACCACTCACCTACTGTTGGCCGTGTGTGATGCGCCACACAAGCCTGTTGAAATTATGGTTGCTCGCTGCGCCCAAGTTGAAGTGGTCAATCACGGCTCTCAGGACCCAGGGGTGGGTCTTGGCTAGCCCCTGGGTGTGCGCCTCAATGGTGAGTTTCCTGGTGATGTTCTGGCACAGGAAACTAAGAAGGTCAATTTCTTCTGGGGTGATCAGCTGAGGTGTACGTCCGACATTGGCAGCCATGACAGTCAAAGAGAGCGCCAGAACCACAAGGGGTCATGTGATCACCCCCTGGGGGGAGGAATGCTGGCTAATATCCAGCAAAATAGCACAAAATTGATATTAAGCATCGATTTCCTGTCTAATGTATGTAAATATTTATTGTAAAAATATTCAGAATATTTAAAATTGGTTGTAAAGGC
>JAAUXT010133267.1_pt1 | contig 21503 bp, 19 predicted proteins | sample 7278171 | NCBI WGS metagenome assembly JAAUXT01 (sample SAMN14350112, study PRJNA611818) | marine sediment metagenome | isolation source: surface marine sediment (1.8m) | place: French Polynesia: Moorea | collected 2018-08 | reverse complement strand
CATTATGGTGCAAATTTGAGAAAAAGTTGCAGGGACTAATTTGGTAGTTGCAGCACCTGGTGTTGACATTGCTGCCATTTGCATCTGTTTCTGCGGGATAGTTCGAATCACCGCAACGTCCAAATTTTTGGACGTTATTTTTGTCATGTTCAACGCACTTTACTTAACTGGCGTTTAGGTTGGTTCTGTTCCAAGGCTTCTCGCTTCAGCTGATTCACAGCAGGTGTCTCCTTGGTTCAGACACCGTCTCCTGGATGCGGCAACGAATAAAGCTTGCGACTGACTTTTCTTCTTTTCACCCGGGGCGACAAATGAATTTTCCAATTGACTTTCATGCTTTTTTGTGGCACTCCCGGGACTCACAAGCCTTCGCATCGTTGCACTGTGAATCGGCTGACGACTGTTGTCGGACCCCGTTGTTTGGGGCTCTACGGAATGAGCGAACGCTTTCGTCTCACTTGTAGCTCGTGAAGCAGTCGCAGCTCGCAGGGTCGAACCTTTTCCTGCCCCCACTGACGATGGTAAGCTTCCGTTTACACCTGCATGGTTCTTTTTTGCACGCTAACTTGTCAGCACTTGTCTTGGAGAGATCTGATGTCGTCGTTGTGTTTGGATTTTGTAAGTTCAGAAAAACTTGGTATGTCGTGAAGTTTCACAGTTTTGTGCGGAAAGGCACCCAGCCGGCCAAAATCAATGATGCTGATTTCAGTGGGTGAATTTGTGTCCAAAGTAACGTTGCTAGTCAGAAGAAGCATAAGGAAAGGAATCGGTATGTGAACTGGGTTTGACTTGCTGAACAGTTCATGGTTGGAGCCCTGCTGCCGACAGCCATGAATAAGCTCGCAGTGCATGCACTGCACAAGCGATCTCGATCGCAGTGCCCCTTATCTTCAGCACTTTGGTGACCAACGGAAAGACGACGTGCTTCAGGTCTGCTGCCCTCGGACTGTGCAAATGAGAAATGACTGTGAGAGGTGATTGAAGCGTGTGCGATTGTGGCGGCTTGTCATTCTAGGGTTTTGCGACAGACGGATTTCTCAAACAGAAAACAGAGAAACTAGGAACTCAAGTTGTACTGGTCCGTCGTTGTGACTGAGTTATTTTGTTTGATTCATGGGTCAATAACCTGCAGGACAATTTCTGGGTCCAAACTGTGACCACAACAGCAAGCTCTCGCCCTTTCAGACCACATTTTCTTCAAGCTTTGCTTCACAGTCCACCTTCCCTGCTCCTCTGGTGCACTTTGGAACCATCTTTGCACTATTTTCTCGTTCGGTTCCATAACTCTGTCGTCGCGTCCCTTTCAGTCCGCGACGCCAACAGTTTCCCGTCGTCCGGGAGACCGAGCGTGACGCCAGCTGAACGCGACCGCCACCAGGACCGGGCGACGCGGCACGAGGACCGCTCCCACGTGACGGCGAGCAGCCGCCGGGCCGACGTAGCCAGCCGCCGCGCTGACGTGAACGTGAACCGCCGTGGCGACGTGGACCCGCTGCCGCCCATCACGACCCGTGCGTCCTCCGCCAGTAGCCGCGGCTCCGCTGCGCCGTCCACGGCGGCGGCGTCGAGTCGCACGTCGGCGTCCTCGTCGTCCGTGAGCAGCAGCCGTGGCGTGACGCCGGCCGCCAGCAGCAAGAGCAGCGCCCCGGCTGCAGCGGCGGCGCCGCCGCGGGAAACCCCCGGCCGAGTCGGGGAACTCGACATGGACGACTTTCTTCCCGTACGTACATTTTCTCTCAGCCAACACAGAATTTTCTTTTGCAAAAGGGAACTGGTCTCAGGAATGTCAAGTCTCACCTCTCGTCAAGAGTTGAATAAATAATGAAAAGCAAACGTTTTGCAACGAGATCAAACTGCGCTCAAAACATGCAGAATGTGCTGTGGATTGACTACACATCAAACACCGGTGCATTGCTTGCAGAAACAGGTGCCTCCAAATATCAGCGCCCAGGGCCCGACGTCTGACATGTCGGAGGCGGAGGCGGTGTCGTCCATCATGAAGGGCCACAGCTCCATGACGGCCGTGCTGAGCAGCCGCCGCCGAAACCTGCAGATCGTGCGCGCCATGTGGACGAGCGACAGCATCAAGGTCCGTGCGAGCAGCGTGTCTGTTGTGAAGTGCGACGAACGTTTGTGCAATGCTCGGCAATGGTGTGTTTCTTGTGTGTTTCGCAGAGTTCGTGTCTTTAATCTGTTTGGCTTGCAGTGAAAGTTGATTGGACCATTGAGTGTGGATCCATTTGGCTGCTCGAAGTTGCAGATTTTGTGTTTGATTTCACCGACAGACCGCTGTGGACTCGGCGATTGGAATGAACGATCAAGCGATACTGGTCGATCTGCTCAACATTCTCACCCAGAAAGCGTGAGTGACAACAGACGGTTGCCAGGGTGTTTTTTTGTTTTGCAAGTAGATGGCGCACTTGTGATCATAATGCGAACGTGGTTACCTCTGGTATTCAAAGATTCTCAGAGATGCCACCGCTGGGCTCTTGGAGGCGGGTTTCGAATCCTGTTCAGCTCAAGCAAAAAGCATGTGATCCTCACAATTGCTCAACAATTCCCGGAGTGTTCAAAAGGATATACATCTGTTGTGAACAGTAGAATCTACAACAGTTGAGTTGGCCCACGTTATCCAAGCATGACGTTTTCAACACTCAACAGGATGTGCACATTCACACTGATAAACGTTTCTTTTCCAGGAGCATGTGGAACCTGGACCTGTGCGCCGCGCTGCTGCCGATCCTCAAGGAACTTCTGCACAGTAAATACGACAAGTGAGTCACGCGGATACTCCGCGGAGCCTCGCATCCCAAACCGCAGCTCGGCTGCTTCTCAGTTGTCCCTGCCAACTTCCATTTGTCTTGAGGTGTTCTCGGGGCTGATTCATGGAGTTGCAATGATGGAGCTCTGTGTGACCTCAGCCCGTGTTTCACCGGGTGAAATAAGAAACTTTTCTTCTGATTTGAAGAAATGTGCGAGAAATGTGTTGGGTTCACCAGTGGCTGATGCGATCTTGTTGCTGGTAGACTTGCCTCAGCAGGCCGCACAAAGCAGGATATTGTCGGTGTTTCGGCGGGATTTTTGGCCTGTTTGTGTCGCACGTCGGAGCGTGGCTCTGAATTGTTTGGTTTCTTGGAATGCACAGCAGGGTGCCATTGCTGTTGCCCACTTCATTGAGACAGAAAATAAAAATTGGTGGGATGATCCAGGGTCCTGCACCGGTTTTTGACGCTCGAGGCCAACATCAAAGATATTGGGGAACCAGAATTTCGCACAGGAATTTCTTGCAGACGGTGCCAGTTGGTCTCCTTTGACTGCCAAAACCACAGCTCTGCAGAGAACCGTTGAAGAGCTCCAGACGTTGTTCGGGTTGCTGCCTTTGACGTCGTCTGTGCTTTCCTTTGAGCTTTGTGCACAGAACGGCTGTTCTTCCTCTTTTTTTTTTTCTGGTGTCTGGATGGTAAAATAGCTTGCTTAGCATTACGGACGCCTTTTTGCCTGTTTTGATCCTCGGACAAGAATTTGAACAGACGGCGCGGCGCTTGGTCTTCACTCGCGCCCAAACCGCAATCTGCAAAATCCCCTGACCGAATTCCTGTTCGCACTCAATTTAGATTGCGACGAGTTGTTTTTGCTGGCCCAGCTCTCTGAGCGCCAAAATAGTTGCGGCAGCAAAGAAGATTTGCATTTGCACGTTTGCTTTCGCGCTCTTTGCTGCTTTCGCGCTCTTTGCTGCTTTCGCGCTCTTTGCTGCTTTCGCGCGCAGCAACCTGAAGTGTTTTCGAAGGGGCGCAAGACATGGCCTCATGGCATTCAGAAGGAGATTGCGTCTGCGCCAGCGAGAAGGAGCCGTTGATGTGCGCACATCTGAAACCAGGTGCCATTGGCGCGCATGTGTCAAGATATTCTCGCGCTGGCAGGATCACAGAAGCACACTCCTCGTCGTTGAAAATCAGCCAGGATTTGATGCTCAATGTGGAAAGTCAAAAGCCGATGAAGAAGTACGCGGTCCAGTGCAGACCATTGCGACGAACACTGACGCAGACTTTCATTCGTTGTTCAGAGGATTCAGTCGTGATGGCAAAAGCAAGGGAAAGAAAATGTCACCCAACAGAAAACTAAGTTAGTGGGGCAAGTGTAGGAAATGCCTGTCAGACGCCTGGGTTGATCTATTCTGAGATTCTCTCTGAAATGTTTGCAAAAAGTTGTCAGCCAGACAGCGCAGTGCGCCGGCGCACGAATGAGCCACCGGAAGACAACACCGGTAAGTTTGTCCTTCCCTCCCGTCAAAGAAAGCTGTCTGTCTGGTCGCCTGCAACCCACCCGCCCATTGCCAAGTGACCTTTGTGATGCAACATTGAAGCCGAAAACTGAAAAAGAATTGGGTGTCGAGAGAGGTTGACATGTGCGCAATTGTGCGCGGAAGTGCTCAACCCACCGATGCTTCAATCCAGGGTCTGGGCTGGCTGGCTGCCGGCGCCACCCATCCCCACATACCTTTACAGACCTTGTTTACTCTCGCTCTCTTGCAACGGGACCTTCAGAACTGAGCAGAAGCTCAAAACCAGAAAGTTTGGAGACGCGCGTCTTTGGATCAGTGCGCACGACAAATGAGCGGACGCGTCGTGTGCTGGAGGCGCCGGATTGGACGGTGAGCACAAAAGAGACACCAACAATGGATTTGAAACAGTCCGACGGAATCGCCTACTTTCGCGCGCGGCATGGGGCCGTCGCGGCCAGACGCCGCGCGCCACACCAGTTGAGTCGAAACCAGTTTTTCTGGCTTGGCTGACGATTCGTTGACTTGCTCCCGCGTTTTGGTGCACAGACACCGGTGTGTGGCCGTTCATTCACGCTTTGTTCTTTGCCGTGAGTTTGCAGACTCTTGTCGCGCGTTTGAGAAGCTGACCGCAAGTATGCGTCGATGAGGTCGCGCGTCGGTCAGATCGTCTGTTGTATTGTCTTTGGAGACCACTTCCTTCCTGTGGTGTCCAGTTTTCTGGACCTTTGCTTTTTACTTTGGCACAGCAATGCTGAAATATGGAGGAAGGGCAGTGATCAGTTTTGTGTGTTTTTCTTTGAATGATGATCTCAGCTTCTTTCTCCAGATCACCAGATCAGTGGCTTGATCAAAGTTCACTTCCGAACTCTGTTGGCTTGTCTGGTGGGAAGTGCCTGTCACTGTTTGTCCGCGGCAATGACGTTGAGCTAATGGTGTCTCGCAATTGAATACAGATGAGCCTTTCGTGGAAAAATCAGCAAAATTCCCCAGTTGTCGCTCTGTGACAGATCTATCTCGAGCTGTGGTCTTGGTCTGGTGTCTCAGGGCCCCAATTTTGTTGCGTTGTCGTAGTCCACAAAGAAAAAAAAAGACTCGCGCTTTGTCCGGTTCACTGTCCGGTGTCACTGGAAACGAAAATGGACGCTCCAACCAGACTGACGGAAGCGTTGAAGTTGGAACTTGCCCCCTGCAAGGCTGGTGCTCTCAATATTGCAGGGTGGAGTTGAACGGCAGTTTCACTGTTGAATTGGATTACGTGCTTGAACTGGTTGAGGAGCCTTTTACATCGGGTCCCAGGGGCCGCCTTATTAAATTGCGCCACTGCTCCCAAGGCAAGCTGAAGCAAATCAAGTCGCTGAAATTGTTCGCATTCTGTGACGCTTCCCTCTGTGCAGGTTTGTCAGGGGTTCAGAAGTGAAGATTTCCGTCCAAAAGTAGGCAGGCCCTAATCACACCTTTCAGCTTTGGGGGAGCGGTGCTCTGCTCAGAAAAGGATCAGAAACCAGGGGCATGTTCACGGACAGGATTTTTTCAAAGACGAAACTTCCAGTCCTTTTCTTCCCGCTCCGACAGCAAACGTGTCAGTCCTGTCACTTGGATGCTGTGGAAAGGACTGGGCTCCCCGTGGGGAGGGAGGTCTGTGGAAAGGGCTTGTGTGATTGGACTTGTGCGCAAATGTTCGCTGCTTGATATCGGCGCGTGTCCAAGTGGCAAGTGTTCTTTGTTCCAAATCCTACAGAAGACAAAACGTTCTATGGTGGACACCTGCTCATCCGCTGATTGCCTTGTTGAGGCTGAGTGATGCTCCGTGCCTGATGTTCCTTGTCAGGTTCTGGCCCACAGGTGTCTTTTGAAAGAGTGGACGCGTGTGTCGTAGTGTGAGCTCTGTGAAACCAACGCTAATGACCAAATCACTCGGTATCCGCTGGAACGTGGTTTGTGGTTTGTGAAAGCAAGGGAGGGTCAGCTCTGAGAAGGAAACTGTGGCTTCAGTTGGAATGTCCCTTTCTGTCCTTTTCTGCGGAGCTTCGCGTGTGCTTGCGTTTCTGAAAGAGCGATGTGTTTGGAAAAAAAAAATGGTTAGACAGACAAGAAAACGATAACGGCGTCTTGAATTGACGACCCCACTGAGCGCAGTCTGAACGCTGTATTCTGTTTCAGTTACGTGGACGTGAGTCTGGCGGCGTTGAAGTTGATTTTGCGGAACTTTTCACCTGTGATCAAGTCGAACGTGACGGGGCCGCCTTCCATCGGCGTCGACATCTCCCGGGAAGAGAGGTGCGCCGCCTCCTCGGCCTGATCAGACCCCCGATCAACAACTGCTTTCTTGTACTTTCTTGCGCATAAAAAGGACAATCGGAGTGAATAAAGCTTTTTCGTTTTTGCTGTGCGCACGTAACAAAATATAACCTTGTCAACGGGTGGTTTCTGTTGTTGCCACAGGTACCGGAAGTGTAAGCAGTGCTACGGAGCCTTGATGGAGGTGCGATCTGTGATAGACACGAAGAACCCGCTGCAGCAGCAGGGCGCGCTTGGCCGCAAGTACCGCGAGCTCCAGCTGCTCCTCAACCAGCTCGACTGATCCTCCCATCACCACCGCCGCCGCTGCTGCTGCCACCGCCGCCGCGGGAGCTGTCTCCGCCTCACGCGCCCATGTTGGCCCGACCTGCTGCTGTCCACAGCCCACAAAGTTCGGCGCGGCGAAGCTGCCGACGGCGAGAACAGACGGAGGTCCGACGCGCGTTCTGTGCGCGGAGCGTCGTCTTTTGTGCAGCTCGCCTCCGGAGGTGGACACTGTCGGGTCGAAATTTTGGCAGAGTGTGATCATATCACAGGCATAATTTGACTGAGTCGATCAATTGAATATTGTTGATGAGCTTGTTAATTTATGTGACGCATTTTGATAACGTTTTTGATTTGCATTCCAAAAATCCAGAAGGCGATTTAACATGACAATTTGTACATATGACATGTTAGAAGTGTACATGTTTGTACAAAGTAGGCAATGACGTGTGCTTGGACGTGAAACAAGTGGCTGAATCAGCGCACTTGGAATCAAATTGAAAATTTCTGCATGGTGTCGATTTCCGGCAGCAGAAACAGGCGAATCTTTCTCTGTCGAACGTGATTCACAATGCTGAAACAAGCAGCGAAACGTTTCAGCAGCAGAGTGGAAGATCAGTCATTGTGAGCCGCTGGTTTGTGCCCGTGGCGCGAGAGATTGAGTGGATGACACAGGGCGCGATGCCACTGTAAATTCGCAATGAACTCAAATTCAAGCTTCTTGTTTGAATTTCGACAGCTTCACTTTCAATCGTCTGGGAGGGGCAGTATTTCGTCATTGTGATCTCAGATGAATGACAGATGACAAAATGGCGAGGAAAGTGTGTGTACCCAACCTGAGAGTGCGGCTACACGTCAGGAGAAAATGATAAAGAATTGACATGGGCTGCAGAAGGGAATCGTCGTCTGAGGTGATGTACGGTCTTGAGAAACTGACGGAAGAATACGCGAGTTGTGCCTCACCGAATCTTGAATCATGAGAGCAGAGACAGACTCGAGCGCAAGTGGTTCTGCGCTTGCTAACTGTGCCACAACCAGTGCACAACTGCAGATTACCGAAAAGAAAGTGGCAGATATCAAAACGTGCCTACGCTGCAAGTGTGATGGTCGTTTGTCTCCTGCAGGCGTCCCCATCCAACCCCAAGAAAATGTGGTCAGCAATAGTTTTCTCGTTGGCAGGGAAACCAATCTGTGTGTGCGTTTAGTTTGCAGTGTCCAGAGAGAAAGAAAATTGCAAGGTGTTTGCATCGAATCCTAAACAGTTGAATGTCTGAATCTGTCTGCGTTGCTTTGCGGAAGCACTGTTGAAATTTTGACACTTGATGCACAAATGTGACGCGGTGGAGCTGCCCTCCGGTTCCGCATGTTTGACCCACGAAGATGCTGCTGCTTTTGTAGTTCTAAATAAAGCCAGTTTCGTTCGCAATTTTTGTCTTGACTTGAAGACCGTGAAATGCGACATTGCGTCAGCTTATTGCGTTTTCATCCGAGGTGTCAGTGTGCGAAGCAACGAACAAGATATCCGTTTTGAGATTTTCAGTTTATTTTTTAATGAAGTGTTGTGTGCAGCCTCACAAGGCATCCACTCATGAACACAGATTTATCACGCTAATAGGGAATTACAACATGTGACATTCTGACTAGAACAGCTGCATTGACAATGTTCCGGTTGCACACGCACGAATCTGTGTTGCGCACTGTGTGGTGCGTCGTTCTGTTTGGTTCAAGTATTTCACAACCCATCTGTAAAAACGTGTATAATATTATGCTTCTCACATTTATTATGGCTGCACCAAAAAAGGCAGGGAGAAAGTCTTGTGGAGTGGCGCTCCGCAAATCGATGATCTTTCATGTTCAAGGCCAAACGGCGCAGAAAATGAATGAAGTCCTCTCCGAAACTGCGCCATATGCCGTCTAATTGTTATCAAAATATTGATCAGTGACAGAGTTCATCAAAATGATCCAGGGTCGAACAATGGAGCAATGTGTTCTTTCTGACGGGAGTTCCTTTCAGTGGGATCGCCTTTCTGTGTGTGGGGTGAAATAAAAGATTCAATCTTCCCCCGAGGCCGAGGCGACAGTGAGCGGGATGGCGCTGCATTCAAAAACTTGAGTATTTAAACACAAGTGCGGATGCTGTGAACATTCGTTTTGGGCCCACTCGTGGCACCCTCCATTTGCGCATTTTTGAAGTCTCTGCAACAATTACCCAGGACAACTGCAGGCTGCAGCGCGAGGGATTTGCAGGCAGCCTCCATTACGAAATGTCAATCTCACCTCCCATGGAGGAGCTTTTTTGTCCCGTCAAAAAAGCGACGGAACTTGGGACTTAAAGTGCGTCACATTGATCTTAATGGAGTTGTATTTACAACTTACACAGTCACCCCAAAACGGTCTCCAGTGCTTGGAAAAGGGCAGAGGAAATGCCGAAAACATTTTTATTGAATAAGTCTTGGGGCCTTTCCTTTCTGAAAAAGTCTGCAAGCAAATACGGGAAGGTGCTCAACAGGAGGAGCCTGCCACAGCAGCCTTCAGTCATTGAAGAGAAATTTTACTCTCCACACATGTTCACATTTGTAATTGTGTACCTCCGCAAAACGATTGAAAACACACATTTTCCAAGGGAATCACTTGACTGCGCACCAACCGAGCAGATCTGCCTCGTCTGGGAATTCCCAATATCCGGCCGCCTTTTTCAAAACGAACTCAAACCAACATTTGTCTGCAATTTGCCTGTAATGGCACCGTAAATGACTGACAATTACACACCGGAGCCATGTTAGAAGTTTGCCGAGACAATTCTGTCTTAATGGGCTGCACGGGAACAAAAATAAGAATTGCATGCATGCATGGTTGCGAAGATTGCAGCAAGAATTTTGCATTCCGAAACGCGTTATCTGCGTGTCGGAAGATACACGCACCCACCCACACTCTGGTTTTCCGTTCTCAAGAACGTCTACTTGTGAATAAGAATCCCGAAACTTAGATAAAAGGTGCATCACATGAGAATTACTCGTTTGTTTACCCGACAAACTTCTTGTGACTGCGACTACACCAACTCTACCGGTAACAGGATCAATTCGAAAGTGGACGCCCACATTGTCATGCGCCAAGAAATTTTCTCCTTGAAGGTTGAAAAATTTTTGCCATGCACTTTTCCATGCAGACACTTCCGAACACAGACTGTACGAAAGACGCCTGAGAGTGACTCCTGCAGCACGAGGCCTGCATGTTTGTCCCGCGCGCGCGGTTGGCGGCACTCACGCACATCTCAACAGTTGCGTCAACTCTCCTTGCAATGCGCGCAAAATTTTCGAAACAGACAAAGCTGCAAACAACACCACACACAATGCCATACGTCTTCATGTAAACCCAGGATGTGCACAATACCTCAGCTCACAGCAACGGATGATATCCATATCCATTTTCAAATTGAGTGATACTCAGGTGGGTGTAAAAAGACCAAAAAACCTTTGCACTTCATCATTCTCAAAAAGGGCTCAGCTCAGACGCAAAAAGTGTAACATCTGGTAAACAATACACCTGTTACAGCAAAGATACTGTAAATTTTACATTGTTTGGCTCCATTTACAAGCACTTTGCACTGAACGTAACCCAAAGCCTTTCAAGGTGCTGACACTTAAATTCCCTTGTCACGGCGCTCCATCAAGGCGGTGTCGGTGTTTTTGCGCTGCATCTGCACAGATCTTTGGCGTGCAAAAAAGATTGTCGTTTTTCTAGAATCTGTCAGATTTGACAAGCAATGCACTCCACATGGCTGATCTTCTGCAACGCACTCTTTTCCCCGCTTTTGGTTCTCACCGGAACAAAGCAAATCTGTAAAATTTCTCGGCTGAATTTCCCCTGCCGAAGAAGAATATTCTTCACAATACATGTGTTTCTGTTCGTCTTCTGGTCAAGAATTTCGTGAATTTCCACATTGGAGGAGAGTGAAGCTATCAGTTCGTGCGTGTTGAGACACCACAATCAAATACACAGCGTCCACTCTGTGACACGAAACTGTTCCAGACTACAGCCTTGTGAGCCAGGAGCAAACTGGAGAACCTTGCATCTGCCTTAGTGCAAGACAGCCTCCCAGGTCCATCGCGGGCACGCGCACGCACGCACGTGGGCGTGTTCAGAGGTAGGGTTTGCCGGCGCTGGTAGGCCGGGCGCGCGGAGAGAGGCGCGCCGCCGCCTGCAGCGAGTGGTGTCGCAGGAGATGGAACTTCCACGACGAGGCGGCCGCTAGTCATTCGACGCCGCCGCTGCTGCCGCTGGACACGCTCAGGCTCGGCTCCGCGAGACGACGCCGCGACTGAAATCCCAATAATGAACCTCGTAACATGCAGAGCTCTGCGGCTTTACATTTGAAATTCATTTGCACTCAGTTGTGCGCACGCGTAAAAAAATGCACGTGTGTGACCAGCTCACAAAGTAAAATAGAAGAAAATCACGGAACAACATTCAACTTTCAAGCGAGTGTCGAAAACAAGAGAGTAGCAGAATTTGCAGGAACACCAGTTCTGCGTGTGGCGTCAGGAATGAGAACCGAAAACATGCGCCCCTGCGACGAAAGTTAACTGGCTGGCGTCACTGGACTACCAGTTGTCATCGACTTGTAAAACACCGCGCGCCCAGTTAATTCCTCGTGTCTAGTGACAACGTCCATTACTCACAATTAACATCAAATGCGCGTCGAGTTTTACAACTCAGGACCTGATGAGCTGCTAACGACATCTTGACCTGTTACTTATTAGCAATGATTGACAGCTCTTAATGACACTCCTTCTGATCCGCTGGTGTCTGGTGCAACGGATCAAGTATCGAGTTACTGGTACAAATAAACCAGGCATATTGACTCACACTGTCCGGAAGTTGATTCTCTGATAAAACCTATCCTTCTTGACCATAAATTCATTCAAAGGCAAGAGACAGGAAACCAAAGAGAGAAGAACCGGGAGAAAGAAGGATTTGTTTCAAGAAAGGAAGCTTTCTTCTGAACACCAAAAAAGTACGCTTGCATCGCTGGGACAAGTTTTTGTTTTCAAAATCAGGATGTGGCCTCCACAAGGGTCCCTGGACCATGAAACCAGCCCAATTAGCACCATTCTATTTTCTGCTGTGGCGCTCTATCTAAGCTGTCGGATCAGCAGAAACAATCTGAACACCAGAAGTTCATTGAGCCAGACCTTCCCGGACAAGACAGCTCGTGGCACGAATGTAAACTTCCCGTTTCCTGTCTTGTGTTTCTGGTCTCCAGCTGCCTCGAGGCTGAGTTAGGTAACGCGCGCGACCAGTGCCTGGCACTTTGACCACCACACTCATCGTTTTCCCATTGACCACCAGACCACCGTCCACTTCCCACTGGGCAGGAGTTTGCACAGTTTGCATCATAGATCACGCCCTCATGGGATAATCCCCTTTTATCCCGGCATGTGTTCATCATCAGCTCAACTTCTGTCGAGTCAACTTGGGGAGTCATTCGTCTTGGGGCGGGTGCCAGAGAAAACATCTATTTTTCACGCCTCATTTAAATGGTGCCACCACGGAAGCGCTGATTCTGCTGGCTTCCTGCTTTGCAAAAGTGTAAAAATTCTTTCTTGAGTCCGATGCGCCATCCTCCACACTCGTTTCTGGCATTCCTTGTTTTTTTTGCGCTCACGCCCAAAATTAAAAAAAACATGAGATTTCCAAATCATTCACACAGAAACAAGTACCAAACGCCAGGCGACGAGAGATCAAGAAATCAGCGGCACCTGACTGACGACAGTAGGTCACACCGAGTGCGCTGAGCGAGAATCCGCCGTTCAAAGGAATCGCTCTTATCTGCGAGATGAGTTTTGCTTCGAAACCAAAACACTCCTGAAGTTAGAATTCCGTTTCAAGTTCGGTATCTCCTGCAGTTTCTCTGCCAATCAAACATTTGAGATCCAAAACTGTTGAACTTGCTTTTCAAGGAAGAAAACTGGAGGAGGAGTCATTGTCCGAAGTGTGCGCGGAAATCTTATGTCAAGGGTCATGCCAAAGTGATTTTTTGCGCCTGTCAAGAGCGGAGTATGTGTGCATGTCACTGCGTCAAGAAGGTACTCAAGGCTCAATGTTCATAACTCAGGGATTTGCGCAGTTCCATACTGTGAAGTGCAACAACATCAGGAGGCTGAGACCAAATTCCATAAAGCACGAAAGCATAATGCTTCAAACGTATTGAAGAGTAAAACTGACCCTAATTGCCCAGATAATTCTGCGTCCATCAAACATCCTTTCAAAACAGGGAAATTACCACTTTTCATTTCATCCTTGAAGGTATCAGCTATCCAAGGGTGGAGTCAGCCACTTAGCCACCTGTTTAACATTCATTATATTCTCTAATGCTGCAGCAATTGATGTCTGCATTGTGAAGGGTTGAGTATCACGTCACTTCAATGTTGTTTCCATTTCGGATTTTCAGATGTCCGCGTGTGCGTCGTGACCTGTCCCAAAGTGTGAAGTCTACGAGTATTTTCCATCAACATGCATGGCGTCTGCAGACAGACAAACAGACAGACAGACAGACAGACAGACAGACAGACAGACAGACAGACAGACACACACACACACACACACACACACACACACATGTAGTGTACGGCCCGTCGATGAGAAATGTCGGAAATGTCGGGTCGCAGTCGAGTCGTGTGCGCATTTCAGTCAGAGGCACACACAATTTGGACCACCTTTGTTTCGCAGCTGAGAGTGTCTTGTCACTTCACATTGATGCTGCCTCCTTTCTTCTTTGTGCACAAGAGGGGGACATCCATTAACGAAGGTATTTGGGCAACACTGACCTTGCCCGCCCACTTCCATGGCCTGGGGCCAGATCTGAAGCAAGGAAGACAAGTGCAGCAAACACACAAACGTACCACTGAATCACAAATCTGCCGTTTGACTTTCGTTACGCTTGAGCCTGCCCCGTGAAGTTACTTTACAAAAGAGGCTGTTTCAACTTCAGAAGTGCACAAGATCCACCAGTGTCCAACAAATAAACAGGACACCAAACGGTGAACACACACACACACATACACATACACACACACACACACACACACACACACACACACACACACGGTCACTGCACGTTGACGTGCCCACAAAAGCAGTCTGTCAAAAGCACCTCAAAGATAGAAGCTAAAAATAACACCGACACACCCACAGAACATCAAACAAAAGCAGGCATAGGACCGAAAAAAAACTTGACGAAAGTGGTTATCCTACCTTGAATATCGATCGGACAAGCTGGGAAGGGAAGAAAACAATAGATTATTACAGTGTTGTGTAAACAAGAGCCTTTCAAAACAAACGGTATCTCAGCAGGAGATAAGATACCGTCTCACAAGCGATTGTCGTTGCCCACTTCAGAGCCAATTTCAGGAAGATAAAAACATAAGAGCATAATTCTCTCATCACTACTTTACACTTTGACACAATTGAGCAATTTGCACATTTTTGTTTGTTTGTTGTGGATACCAGGGAATGTCAACCAGAAGGGATCAGTTGGGTGAAAACTCAAGCTGCATTTGACAAAGAGCACCAAATCAGTTGTGCAAAAACGTTCTTGTCATTGACAAATCGAAAAATATTCACAGAACTACACGCGAGGTCCAGAATTTACCTGGAGAGAAAGATTTTGGCCTGTGTGGGAAATTTTCCCAGGACAAGACTGCAACCTTGCATATTTTGCATACCAAGGAGCCACAAAGAAGTTACACTTTGAAGGTCTATTCGGAATGTAAGCACACACAATAAACATTGCAAAACTTTCTCATCTTTGTTCGAAAAAACTGAGGCAAGTGTGTGAGCGTAAGTCTGCAAATAGGCATGAATTATCCTGCAAAACACAGCGAAATTAAACTGCAGATGCGAGCAAACGAGCGCTAAATATACTTTTCCACAGTGACAAGTTGTGACACACTTCTCAAATAGACAGGAAGTGCGACATTCTTAACCCGACAACATCATTATTGAAAGCTACTTTTGCAACTGCATTCTCCTTCGAAACCGCAACTATTGCTGGAATCCCATTCATGTTTTCTGGTCCTGTGGACCCACGGTGATTGGAACCTGGTCAGTGAGACTCAGCCAGAGACGTGGGCAGTGTGTCGGTCGAGATCAAAGCAGACCACCTTGCACCTTCAATCGGCTGTTTACCTTTTGCGTCTGCCTCTCAGCGCTCGAACAGAATGGACCTTTTCAACATGGATGAGTTTCTTTGAGGACACGGAGCCAACACCGCGGGAGGCATCCGACAGCCCCTGCCGAGTGTTACAGTATCCCTCCAGACTGACCTCCGGCTCTTTGTGCTGACACCGGGTACTCGACTGCAGACGCAAGTGAATCTTGTAAAGTAAACGTCATACAAAGTTGGTAACACGTTGATTGATTACTCGGTGCCCCAAAGCTGTGGAATTTCCACACGACGAGGGTTGTCTCTGTCTCTTCCCCACAGAAACAGTTTCCTAATCAGCGAGGCAATTTGCGCTCTTCGGACCAGCAGGATAGAGCGTGTGGGGGTTTGCACGGGGTGGAGGGGAGAGCCTCCAGAAGCTTGGAATCTTGAGGGTTTCTTGCACAAAAACCTTTGACAATCTTGACACAGTGCGTCGAGCAGAGTTGCACCAATTTGATAGAACTTTTATTCAAAACATCCGCAGCAAGGCTGGCAGATCTGGGAACATTTTTGAAACTCTTGCATGGCGTGTGTTCTTCGCGCGCCAGAAGGGAACATCCACGTGCATCCCACGCACCGTCGCTGGACCCGCCGCCCCGGCCTCGACCGTGCGCCGCACCGAACACCGGAGGCGCCGCTAATTGGCACCAACCAAGAAATTTGCTGCAATACACAACGTGCTGATGTGAGATTGAAGACTTTCAGTGTTTCTTTGGCATACACTTGACAGTCAACGTTCTTGCGTTTTGAGACTGAAAACTTGACTTTTGATTTCGTCTGCAAGTAAAGTCACTTTTTTCGCATTGGTCCTGAGTGACCGACCAGGAAAAGGACCAGTTATCGAGTGACATCCCATCACTTGTCTCGTTCGCAGGAATGTACCACCTGTGGGGCAGATGAAAAATGAACTGCCTGACCAGACCATTCGTAAGAAACGGGAGGTGAGATGCACGTTTTGCAAAAGCGCGCAACAGATGTTTGGAATGTGAGATCACAAAAAAGAACACACTCTTTGAGAAAATTTAATCGCAACTGAATGGAGTTGTCTTGACCTCCAGCAACCAGGGGGTCCTGCAGTAGCTTGAGACAAATTTGGAAATTTTTTTGAAAGTTTTTGGGTGTCGCTACTTTACGCAGCCTGCAACACACTTACACGTGCACAACTCTCACTTCTGTGCATGGAAGGCAACGATTGGGAACTTATTGCACACCTGATGCGAATTACTGACTCAATTGACTGCATCTAATGCGCTGTTTTTGAGCAGTCCAGGGGCCGTGAAAATTTTATCAATTGCGGGATCTGTTGTACTGAAGACATGTGCCTGCACAATTGCCTTGAGAGCACAGATGGTAGCCGGATACAAAATTGGGATATTGGGTGCGAGTTTCAACCACAAACGTTTTTTGATGAAAAATGAATCGTGTGCTTCAACAGAAAATCACTGTGAACACACACCAGTGAGATACCCGTAAATTAGCGCTGACCTTCAAGACGCGAGAAGTGTGGATAAAACTGAACTTTTTGCTCTGACATTTGCAGTCATTTTCTCTCAAGCTTTAGATCTTCGCTTTGGAACCAACTGAAGAACTTTGAGCGAAAAGCTTCAGTCACCATCAACAATGAGCGTGGGTGGGCGAGAGCTTTTTGACCGAAAAGGCAACGGGACTTTTATGAAGCAATCAAATGCAAGAACCCTGCTTTGACAATTTCTTTTTTTTCGGACTGATAAAGTCAAACGAGCGCGTCAACCTTTCCACATTACACCTGTTTGCATGTCGCATGCGAGCAAAAGTGATTAATCCAGTCAAAGCTTGACAGCAATTCTGCCCAAATATGGTGCCTGCAAAGTGGATTCGCATGGGGACGCACCCCGCTGTCGCCCTTTGTTTCCAGGCGAGCAGTTTGCGTGGGTAGAGGAATGCGTGGGCGGCATCACACTTGGAGTGCTTCGAACAACCCCTCAGTCAACTAATTATGGAGAACAAAGCAGTGCATTTCAATCTTGAGCGCATTCGAGCTGAAAGCCATTGTTCCGCAGATGCGGGATCGGAGACTCCGCGAGCCAGGTCCGCCGGAGAGACCTTGCGCGCCAGGCCGGGAGACAAAGGGCTGGCCGGGGCAGGAGGAGCCCCGAGCCGGGGACAGCTGCGCCTGCGGTTACGTGTGGGAGGACGGAGCGAGGCGCCTCGGCGCAGCAGCCCGGCGCTGCGGCTACCCCCACACCCGTTCTCCCGTGTCTAAATCAAGCTTGTGGTTTCTCCTTATCTTTGTTCAGTCCCAGGTTTTTTCTCTCGAGTCTCTTTGTTCGACGCACATATGCTGCGCTGGGATTCGGTGAATCAGAGATCTTGGATCCCGCGCTTTCTCTTTGTGTCTCTCTCGGCACAAAGCCTCGGTGACAGCCCTGCGCTGAGGAGGATGTCTGCCTTCAAATTGCTCCAATCTCGCCGCCAAGGGTTTTGGGGTTTACCACTACCAAATGGTGCTCTCCTCGGTTTCCACCAACTCTTTTGCAAAGTTTAACCGTTTTCTGTGAAAAGTACAAGATATCTATATTTGGATTGAAATTTGAGCAACAAAGTTAACGGCAAAACAGACTCGCCCTGCCGTCAAGTTTGAACGGACAAGGGAGTCTTGGAGCCGTGCCACATTCCAAGTCAAATGAACCACACAACGCAGCTGTTTTGAAAAGAAAAAAAAAACATTTAGGAAACAAAGCAAAAACAAATCAAGTTTTGTGTGGCACCCAAAAAGGAAGACACAAGTAAATACCCATCTACTGCAACGCTAACCCAAATTGTCAAAGCTGTGCGTCTGTGCAAAATGATGTGGCACCCACAAAAAAACTCTCTTTGTTTTCCGCACACCACAAACTTCAAATAAAGAAACAAAACGAAACATATTTCTACGCTAAATTCGCAAATGTTCTTGCAAAGAAATAAATATACGGGCACCAAAATAATGCAATTTGAAATAATTTATTTTCATTCTGTGACAATAAGAAATGAGACAACGATCGACAACAAACATTTGAGTCGAACAGAGTTGACTTGCCCTTGCAGACGGTCAGCAAAGGCTTCAGAAATGACTTGGTTCAAACTTGAAAAGGATATAAATTTGAAATAACCTTTTGAGCTTGAGTAAAATAAATGCGTACAAGCAAACAAAGAGAGTTTTTATCCAGAACTAGAAAGCTATATGTACGAGTTGTTTTGAAGCGAACACGAAAAAGCTGCGAAAAAAGGGATTCCTTTTCAACAGTTTTAAATCCAGTCAAATCTTCACAAAAAGAAATGCACCACAAACTAAACAAGATAAACTGCGAAAGGGTAATTCGTTTCCTTCCAAATTAAGCTCTGAATTCAGAAATGGACGTATTTTGGGGGTTTCTGAACAATTGGTAAACAACCCACAATACTCAAGGGACAACCATGAAAGAACAGTATGGATGTACTGTAAGCCGTAAGCACATAGTGCAGGCATCTGCAACAATTGTATACAATCAGAATTAAAGTTTCGTCTGATAACAGATTCCCTGTCAGTTCTGTGATAGAACACCGGGGTGTGTTTCTTACAACGAAGGTGGGTTTCCCAATAGTTTCACCACGGGAGTAAGGCTGTGCGGGACATTGGCTTCGGAGGTCCACGTAACATTGGAACCACGAAGGCAACTCTTTGGGTCAAAATAGAAATGCCCAAGAAAACTTTTCATTCTTGCGTATAAAAAGATTCAAAGTGTGTACCAAGTGCTGTAGTTTTGTTGCACCCCATTGCCAAAACTAGGAATCTCTACACGTTTCGACCATTCTTCTTTCATGAAACAAAATGAAGCTTTCGTAAGTAGAATTCGCCGCAGAGAAGTGCGGTGTCATATTTACCTTTTTACAGAAGGAGTAAAGCCTGATAAGGAACAAAAATATTTGGTCGTCACTGAATTCTCACATACCAAATGAACTCTTAAGAATCAAAACGAAGACAAATCTAAACGATTTTCGCAAAACCAAATGCGCGTGAGAAGGAACAACATTGACAGTCAAGAATTTTGACGTCTACACATGTGTTTCTACACTAAGTCACAACACCGATTGCAAACAACCAAATTCCTAGAAATTCCCAAAAGGGAAAGACAAAGGCAGCCTTGCCAGTGGTTCCGGTATCCGCTATCCACCTTCCAGGATCTCAATTTTGTTCCTGCATGAGGCTCAAAGTTCCATCCAATAAAGTTGACCTTTTCAGTATTTTCACGCAAAAGCGCTTTGCAGAGTTTTGAACGAAAATGGCACTGAAGCGCACTTTGTTTCCGACACAACAGTTTTTGAGGTAACTGCGGGCGGGCCAGCACGAGCCCGAGAGTGAGCGCCGAGCCGAGCCGTCCTTCCCTCGGGTGGCGGGCGGGCGGCGACGGCCGACGGACGGTGCGGGCCACACAGCCTTACTCCTCATAGGTTCGGAGTATGGGATTTGTGGAGGCGATGGAGGACCGTAAAACGTGCCTGAGGTACACTTCTGCCTGCAGAAGCCAATGACAAGAGCACAACTTTACAGTCCATTCCCCAACAACTCCGTTTCAATTCGAGTTGATTGCGTTTCATTGTGTGTTAATGTGTCCTGTATCACTACGTCCTCGTTGTGGTGTTAAAGCTCAAGTGTTCTGCGAGCGTTTGCTACAGGCGAGATACCGGTGCTTTGTGTGATCGTTGCTTCCGTTGGATTCAGTGCAACTGTCGGAGGGATGTTTCATTCCAAGAATTTTGATACAGCTTCAAGAAGCAAAACGTAGGAATTGTCCAACGTCAGCAACAATCAACAACTACGTCTCCTATTTTTCCATTTCCTATGGCGCAAAGACATACAAGGATAACTACTCTGGTTGGCAATTTTGATCAGCAGCACCAGTGATTGATTCAGCATTCAGATTATCAACTTGCGTCTCTTGACAGAATGGCAACCATTTGGCATCTACAATTCTGCAGGGAATGTCGTCTACTGTGGTGACTCGTATCTGATTGGAGGTTGATTTCTTGCTACAGGTTTTGTCTTCACAAATTTGTGAATCAAATCGATTTTTCCCGAAACTGGTATTGAACTATAAATCAATTGTGACCTATTTTTAAGTAATGAAATGCCTTCACAAATACTGATTTAAACCTGAGTACAATTCTCTTTCAACACTCTCAGGATGTGTGTGGCACGCTTTGGCTTGAACACAACTTCAAAATTGTTCCATTCAATGACATCGACACTGTTGGTGTTTTGCTCAGAGCAGCAGCAATTACAAAATGGTAAAATTAGATCAAATAGCCATATTTCCTTTCGTCGGTGTTGAATGACAAACGGCACGAGATCGAGTGAAGTTCTCTCTTCACGACAGTGTCAACTCGGGCTCGCCGAGCACTGCCTGGTCCTTCTTCGTGTTCTGGGGTTCGACCGCGCTGCGCTGCTTCTGCACATTTTGAGCAAACAGGTCCTTCCTCATCAAGAGAAATTCTTCCACGTCTCTTCTTCTTCTTCACGGCATCGCGAAGAATCTCAGTGCAGTACTGACTGCACGTCCTGAGGGACTTGCACACTCGGCTTGAGTCCAACTTCAAGCGAATCCACGTTTCTTCACTTTGACTTCATCACCACAGTTTGAATGAACCTGGACCGAGGACGGACTGAACGTCATCACCTGGTGGAGCTGAGCCGAACGCTTCGCTGCTGCTTCCCTTCCAACCAACCCACTTCACATCCAGCAGTTGCATTCTTCTCAAGATAGAAATTCTGACTAGACACCAAACCACGGTGAATGAATGAATGAGCCAACTGCCTCCGTGCGTCTACGGTTGATGAGGTCGCTTCCCCACTCCCGACGCCGCCCCGGCCCCGGCGCCTCTGGCGCCGCCTGCGCCGCTGTTGGCGTCGTTATCGCTATCGTTTTCAGAGAAACGTAAGAGAGCCTGCACTACCTCGGCCTCCGCCTCGGCCTGGCGCTCCTGCTCCTCGCGGAACGCTCGCTGTCGGTCCTCGAACTCTCGGATGCGTCGGTTGTACTGCTCGATCTGCTCGCGCAGCAACGCGTCCTCGACCTGCAAGCACAACGACACACGCGCCGTCAAACTCGGAACTGTCTGAAATCAGCCAAGGCTATGTTCTGGAAAGGCTTTTCAACTACCAGGGCACAGGATACCAGTACGGCTCAAAATCAAATTTGCTTCCAAATTTCGTCACGATGTTATCAACAGAAAACAATTCTCACAAAGCATGACAGGACAATTAAAAATAGGTCCAGGGACCTCGCGGTGATTTGAACAAATTTGATCAATTTCAATGACCAGTGAGCATAATCCAAAACACAGTCTACACTTTTCATCATTAATTTGTATATTTTTCCAGAAGAAAAATTCAAAATTTGATCTCCACCATGACATAAACTTTTAGTTTACCTGGAATTATAATGATATAGTTTGCAT
>JAAUXT010062518.1_pt1 | contig 21508 bp, 36 predicted proteins | sample 7278171 | NCBI WGS metagenome assembly JAAUXT01 (sample SAMN14350112, study PRJNA611818) | marine sediment metagenome | isolation source: surface marine sediment (1.8m) | place: French Polynesia: Moorea | collected 2018-08 | reverse complement strand
TCAATATACTTCTTTCACCAAATATTTGTGCCTTCTGAGATATGGAGACATTTCTACATTCACACCCTATTTTTTCCATACTTCCAAATTTGACCTTTTTGACCTCAGAAATACAAAAATTCAAATTTGACAAATTTCTTCTTCACGCATTATCCCCAACCCAAAATGAACCAAAAGAGCCTAAGAGATCCCAAATCTATCCTCATCTTGACCATGAAACTGCTGTAGACATACTTTTGGAAGACCCTGCCTATAGGTGATTTGATTTTGCTTACTCCAATTTCACTCGCTATTTCCAAAAGCTCACAAATCGGACCAAGCTCCTCAAATCACCTAAAAAGGACGGACGCCCATGATTAGTTTTGGGTGGGACTTTTTGAGCCAAAATAATAGCTGGAAGGGAGGCGCTCAGCTTGTTTCACTTGCTTGCGACAGCTATTTGTGAAGCCAATTTTTCTCACGTTTTGAGATCACACAGAATTGTCTTCTTTGACCATCGGCACGAGTAAAATTGGAGGGACGACTTCTTACTTCTCCATAACCTGAGAAAAGAAAATTCGAAGATGACACGTTGAAAAGGATACAGCGCTCGGAGCCACGAGTTGGTGGAGGCACTGATGAAGAAGCACGTCAGGCTCCAGATGGCCATGGCGACAGGCGTGCGCTGTGTGAAGTTGCTCAGTGACAGCATCACCCAGTCGCGCACCAAGTCCGTCTGTCCCGCGTCCAGCAGCCGCTCAAACACCTGCGGCGAACAAACGGATTCATGTAAACACATTCCGACATATTCGGCATTCACTTCATTCACAAATTCAAGAAAAAGAGAAAAACAGCATTGTTCAGGCCCCATTCCTGTCTCAATTCACGCCTGTTTGACGAATGGAATGACAGTCTGAATCTCTGTGAACGTGCAAATGTCTTGCGAGAACACACAAAGCGACAATAAGTTTTCACCTGGAAGACGACCCTGGCCATGAGCTGCGGATGCGGCTGCTGGTTGGAGAGGAATTCGCCGATCACTTTGTTCATGATGTCCTGCGGTGGGAAGAAGTCAGCGAGGAAGGTGGGCAGCACGCGCGTGATGACGCGAGCCTCGTACGGGAAACCCTTCCGGATCCTGCAACACACAAAACAGCATCAGCGTCACGAACACGCAGCGTTGAAACGAGCTGCGCCTGATAGACAACATCAAAGGGAAAGAGAAACGAAGTAATTTGTAATTTGCTGCCTGGGGAGGAGGAGGAAGCAGCGGCATCAAATGACCGGTAATCCCACCACACTCAGTTACAGATGACCACTTTATGACTGAGCACGACGCACCTCTCGAAGAGCAGCGTCACTCGCTCCATGGCGACGATGAGCGACTCCGGGTCCTGCGGCTCCGCCTCGTCCTCCGCCGCCGCCGCCGCGCGCCACTCCTCGCGCTGCTTCCCTGCCAACAGACACCGGTCTGGGACTTAAAACTCATTTTGTCAGGCCAATTACATTTCAGGCGTTGCATTGTGAATATTTCGCTGACAAATCAATGTGCTTCAGCAAAAGTGCCTCTTGAAACGAACAACGTCAAACCATTCTTCTTGTGTGTGTGAGTGATGTGTGCGACCTCGAGAAATATCAGTCTGTATCGAAAACAGACAAATTGATAAACACAAACACTCCTTGACATAACAAATTGAATCCTTCTGTGGTGGATCTACATTCTTTTCTTTCCACATAGGACACGTTTTATGAGAATCACATGTCCAAAAGAGCCCGAGTTTGAATTTTTGAATTTTGTTTGAACACAAAGAAAAAACACCCTTGAACTGCCTTGGTCTTCTGGAAACAAGGCAAACTCACAACCCCTGAAAAGGAAATCCCTTGCTTTCTTTTGGTGTCCAATTTGGGACCACCAAGGTGCAACAAACACTGGTTGGACAAGGTATGCGTCCCTCCCTTGTTGGTCAAACCAAAAACAAGTTACGAAGACAAATTCAAATCTTGACAGCAGAGATCTAATTCGATTTGTCGGAGTTTGAGTTTCAGTCGGCACGACCAGGTGCGATGTTGGTTGACAAGCACAATAACATCGGACGTGTTCAGTGGCAAGCAAGGCAAACAGCGTCGTGCTGCTGCAATTCCGAGGAAGCTTCACAAAAACCTTCAACAACAAAGCCCGTCAGAAAAAATTTTCGCGCGTGCTTTGAAAACCGCGAGTGATAGGAGGGTGTGCACTTGCAGATAACACGGCTTCACTGTGGTGCTTGGCTTCGTGCAACCAGCTGCTTCAACCTTTGCGACAAGTGGTGTCATAAAGATAAATCAGCTTCCTGGTTGCTGAGCAGGTAAGGCTAATCAGCTTGGAAACGGGAGTGCCTGCTTCTCTTTCTCAGTCACTCCAAAATCACACTCAGGCACACAATGTGCCAAATCAACCACACTGCATGCGTCGCCAACTTAACACTTCGGTCCGACCACTTCACCGGCTGTGAGATATTCTACTTTGTTGTGTCGGGTCTGTGTGGGATCCTCACGATACTGGTTGGTCTCATCGGAAACACATTGGCGTTTGTCGTGCTGCACCGCATGAACAGAAGATGCGTCATTTTCTTCATACTGAAGACGCTGGTCGTCGTGGACACGCTCTTCCTCGTCACGTACGGAGTGGTGCGCGTCTCGGCGCACCTCCTCGACTCGCTGTCGTCACCCGCGATCTTCGGTCGTCTGCAGGTCGCCATCTACGCGCTGTTCCCGGTGCTCTCCATGACCCTGACGCTCACGTTGTGGCTCACGTGCCTCCTCGTCGTTCACAGGTTAGACGACCTTAATCTTTGCCTCTTGTTCTAACTGACCTGAGTCAGTGCATCAAAGAGCGGCCATACTCTTGCAGGTACATCGCGATATGCAAAGCGTTCGACGCGTCGCGCTGGTCCAACATGCGAACTGTGCGGATACACGTCGCTGTCTTGATCGTCTTGAGCCTGTTGCCGGAAATCGTCCGGTTCTTCGACTACGAGATCCGCGAGTTCCGTTACGCTAACAAAACCTACTTCTTCATCCTGCCCACCGACCTGTACAGGAGCCGCTGGTATCAGTTGTTCTACCGGATCCTGCTCATGAGCGTGCTGCGCAAGTTTCTCCCGATCGTACTGGCTGGCGTGCTGACGGTTTGTCTCCTGCGCTGCGTGTGGCGTCTGTCCCGCGCTGGGGAGGCGGCGCCGGCGGCGGGCGTCACGCGCTCCCTCGTGACGGTGGTGGCGTTCATGGTGGCGCTGCACGTGCCCGCCGCCGTCTACCCGCTGCTGCTCGCCTTCCTGACCGTGCCGCCCGACCCCTGCAGCCACGCCTACCACTACTTCGCCACAGTCGCGGAGGCGCTCGCCGCCCTCAACTCGGCGCTCAACTTCTATATCTACTATCTGGCCATGCCGACACTGCGCGCCGAGCTCGCCACAATCAGACGCAGCGTCAAGTGTTTGTGCTGCAGCTCTGATAACAAGGTGTCCGCTGTAACTGCGAAGATATCCGTGCACGTCATCCAGATTGACAAATCACAACCCAAAGGCCTCACGCACAAAGAGCGGCGGACTCACACACGTACGAAACGAGACGAATTGTCACGATTGTTTTGACACAATGACGGTCATTGGCGGACACAGACTTCCTGGAAGCAGCAAGTGGAAATTGATACTCACCGGCGTACATACAGGTCAACATCAATCCGAGCGCTGCCAGCGATCTCTGCGGGTTGCTCGATTGAACTCTGAAAACAACAAACTGTGTGAATGCCTTTTCTGACTGAAACATCGTTCTAACAAACGCATTGCGCCAGAGACACCGCCTGTCCAAAATGAGTTCAGCCTTCACACCTGTCCACAGCGAGCTTGACGATCGACTCGGTGTCCTTCGGCACGAGGACTCCCGACAGCACGAGCCTCTCGAGCCCGCGCATGATCACCAGGTACAGCGACAGAGGCAAGCAGTCGTCATTCGATATGTTGCTGATGGCCATCTACAAGTATGTGCGAACAAAATGCAACGTAATGAAACGGCAACAGCCATGAAGATCGACACTGATCAACTCACGCGGCTTGAACACACGAACCTGCAGAACTTTCGAGGTGAAGTCAGCGGACCGAATTTCCTCCTGGTAGTTCTCGACCAAGAAGAACGATGTGGACCACATCACCAACACGAACTGGTCGCTCACTATCGTTGCCCTGAAGAACAAACAACTCACTGGTGAGAAAAAGCAAGCACTTAATGGTTGTTCAGGCATGACTCGAGAAATACATAATATGTACCAAAACTGGCGTTGCAAGATCGGTCGTGCCGCTACTCACGGCGTGATGGAGGAGAGCTGTTTGAGGACGCAGTCCACGACGAGCCCCACCACCTGCTGCGCCACGTCGGCGGCGCCCGCCTCCAGCAGGTAGAGCGCGCCGAACAGCGCGCACACCTTGCACGGCAGGTGCGCGCTGCGTAGCGTCGTGTCCAGCAGCCGCACCACCCGCTCCGACGTGGCCTGATCCTGAGAAAGAGGAACAAGTTCTCACGCAAACACGGAAAACAGTGGAAAAGAAAATTATAAAACAGCTTGTTCCAACAGCACAAACACTTTCTCCAACACAAGTGGCCCCATTGTTTTCCGCAGTTTTCAACACAGAAAACACTCGACGAAGTTCAACTGTTCAGCAAGCCTACTTGGAGCAGCTGCTTACCGGAGTTCCCAGGACCGCGGCCGCCTTGCAGACGCCAACGACGAGATACTGCGCGACGAGCTCGTCCTCGGCGGGGTGCGTGCGCTGCACGTCGAGCAGCCGCGCGAGCAGCCACTCGAGCTGCGCCGGCTCCGTGAACAGGTCCGACAGGTACAACACCTGCAGCCGCAACGCAACCGGCATCACGAGAAAAGGAATTTCCACACGACGTCTCTTTCAGCGTTTACAATGGGCCACACGGCAAATTGAAATGTGTTTGCCCCCGCCCTCCTCATTTGGAAACCCACACGTTTCCACGACAACACACCTTTTGGGTGTGGCTGCAAGTTGTGCTGTGTAACTGGTACATACGGATTTGACAGTTTCGTTGAGCTGCATGAGCGCGACCCTGGGAGACGCGCTGGGCGAGAGGAACTGCTCGAACTGCTCGAGCAGGAACTGCAGACACGAGTGGATGTCGAGGCCGCTGATGGCCGAGGCGCGCTCCTTGCGCTCCAGGCTGCCCAGCTCCATCTGCAACAACAACAATGAAGCGGAGGGGTGAATCAAGTGCTTCCTGAGTGTGTTGCGCCTTGTTGTGTACAAGACACTTGACATTGCCAAGGCTTGGTCAAGCAACCCTAACACAGGTTCAGACAGACTTGGATGATCTGTGATCCGACAAAAAACAGAAAAAGTTTCATGCGGGTAAGATGAGAAGGGTGCGCACCTGCTGTGTGGGCGGGAGGTACGGCGGGGAGCCGGGCGACGGGTCCGTGTTGGTGCTGGTCGACTCGGAGTCGTCGGCCGCCTCCTGCAGCAGCTGCTTCATGTCCAGCATCCCGAGCAGCCCCCACATCGACTCGATGTTGATCTGAAGGTGGACAAAGGCGGCTCGATTTCCTGGCCGTGTGAACACGAGGGTTTGTGAGTTCAATAATGGCTTGACGACGCCACGCACCTGACCGAGCCCGAAGTTGTAGACTCCCAGCTGCCTCTCAGCGTTGTGGTCGAGCATCGGGCTGTGGTCCTCCGAGTCCCAGCGATGGGACAAGTAGTGCTGGCTGCCATCTTTGTCATGCCTGCAAAGCAGCATCATCAGCACCTTCTCTCAAATACTGCACAAAAAAACCAACAAACATTGCTTTTCGAGTTAGTTTGGTGTGCTCACAGTTGCACATACAGAAAAGAGAAAAAAGTCGAAGAATAATTTAGGTGTTGAAACATCCGTTGTTTGTTGTGTCTCGGAAAGCAAGGGACGTTCGATTGAAGCTGGAATGCGTTGTACCGCCATAACGTTCCAGAGAATTCCCAACAGTCAAATCAAAAGCAAGACGAAAGCACAGTTTCTTTCCCTGCACTTTCCAGTCTTTCAAACACGAAAGTTTCCCACAACCAAGGTTGATAGATACCTTAACCTACTGAGAGCCTGAACCTCTCGCTCTACTATGCCGCGCACACACGATAACTTCTTCCCAACCCTACAAGCAGTGTTATGTGAGAGTTGTCGGCCCCAAGAGAAAGAGCCAGTTGTGAAATTCTGCAACAGTTGCAGCTGAAATGACATCACGACGCGTTATTTGCAAATCTCCGTGTCTCCTTTGGAAATGTTAGTGAAGCAAAGTGAAGTCCCAAGCAAAGACGATCAAACTCACTGTGCCAGATTCGACAGTGCAGATACGAGATGTTTATTGTGGACAAGCCAGTGCGTTTGTGTATTTTAGTCTTATTTTTCGCGAGTTGAAAGAAATTATTGATGAAACCTCAAATTGGCTCTGTGCATGTGGTTGCCAAACGCCTTCAATCTGTCCACAACCCGCAATCCAAAATGTTCTTTCAACTGAAGAAGGACCCCACATGCCCCTTACAAACGCCCCAAAACAATTCTTTTCTGAATCCGCATGGGTCTGATTCTGGCAAAGAAAGAATGCGCGGCCGACACCTTGGTACCGGTGGTTTATCCAAAACCAGTTCCGCGTTTACATCACATGTTCAACGGAGCAACGTGATCATGTTTTTGAACCAGTGAAAGAAACATCAAAGCGTCATGTACAGCTCGCCTCGCCCGCATGCGCACCCGACCTACTTGGTGTGGAGGAAGACGAGCGACTTGTCGCGCGGCCTGTGGTCGCACGTCGAGTTGCTGGGGTTGCCGGGCCGCGGCGTCAGCGTCGACTGCACGAGCAGCGAGATGATGCCGCGCATCGCGAGCACGGACGACTGCACCTGCTCGATCTCCTCCTGCAATTACAGCAGTGCAACCAGTCCTGAACGGCGGGTCAAGTGTCTCTCGCTCGTATTGAATCCCTGGAGTCCCATGCCCAACCAGTCTCATCAAACATGTACTGGGGATACCCAGAAGCCTTGCGCTTCCATGCATTTCGTGCATACTTTGACTTAGTTTGCACACACTCTGGGTGTGCAGGGAAGCATTGCACGCAAACAGTGTGACCAAACTCGGTAGTTCGTCCGTCACATTGGTTTTGACTTGTCACAATCGCCGAAGCGGTGTGGGGCTGTGGTCGGAGCGCGGTGCTCACCTCCACGGTTGGCTGCGCGTTGTCGTCAGGCAGCGGGACGGGGTTGAGTACGCCCAGCAGACTCATCCACGTCTCTTCAAACTGCTGTCTGCTTGTCCAGCCTGAAATGTTATCAAAAGCCTGCTGAAATGGTGTTCTATCAAAGCGCTCAACTGACGAAGCCTCCTGAAAATGATACTGAACCCTGTAATTTTTGTCCTCACTCAAGCGTCCTATTTTATCTCTGAGTGGCGACACTCACCAAGCACGTTGACCCTGTAGATGAACTCTTTGAGCACGTCCTTCTCCTGCAGAAACTCGAGCGGCAGTGGCGGCAGGCGAGTGCGCATGTCTCCGCCCGGCGACGGCATCCAGCCCAGCTTCCACACCAGCGGCGGAGTCCGCGCGTAACTGTTCACCAGAGGCAGTCGCGCCAGCCCTGCAACACAAAAAGTCTCTACACATCTTCGACCACGGCACAATGAAAATAAAGATATTTGCAGCACTCTGCTGGCGCAAAAGCACCAAAGAACATACCGATGATGATATTACTCAGCGGCGCGCCGAGGAATTCCGGCAGATGCGACGAGGCGGGGTCGTGCGGGTTGAGGCGCGTGCGCAGACAGTGCACCAGCTCCGAGATCTGGTCGCACGCCCGCACCGCGTGGTGAAAGTCTGCAATGCACCAGGGTGACACACAACCTCATGAACATCTTTGTGTCAAGGAGACGCCTCAAACTCAAGGCGCCAAATCAAAACGCGGGCAGAACGTTCTCACCATCAAAGGCACCCGCGATGGACGCAGCCATGTCGTCTTGACTCTCCTGGTGCACAAGCCTGACGAGTCGCTCTCCGGGCAGGACCATGACTGGCAAAACGAAAACGAAGGTCATGCGAGGAAGTTGACAGGGGGTTGGAGGGGTGGTGGGAGCAATACAGCTGGTCCTGCCAGACGGCGTCAGTTACTCACGCGCGGTGAGGAGCTGGTGCACGGCGCGGATAGCGGAGCACACCCACGTCGTCTGACTCGACTCGGCGAACACACTGCTCAGCCGCGTCTGCTGCAGCGTCAGCGAGAAGCACTGCAGCGCCGTGCTCAGCAGCTCCGAGCTGGGCAGCTGGTCCTGCTCGATCCGCCAGTGCAGCATCTGAGGAACAGGGGGTGGAAGGTAACTCGGCGATCTTTTTGGCGCGTGTGCTGCACACACACACACACACACACACACACACACACACACACACACACACACACACACACACACACACACACACGTACGTCTGTGAGCGACACGACAGTCATACAGACCTCCAGTCCAAGCAGGCTGAATCTGGCGACGTCTTTCAGCGACTCGTCTGGCACGTCGGGCTGCCACGGGAGGCGCGGCAGCGACAGCAGGTACTGCACGAGCGTCGTGAGCAGTTGCGGCAGCATGTCCGCCCAGCTCTGCTCGTCCAGCACCTCCATGTGGCGCCGGTACTGCTCCTCACTGCTGCTCAGCGCCCCGCTGTCACAGGCGACATAACACGTGGTGAGACACGTCTGAATGGCAGGGCAACTTTTCTACTCAGAAAAATACACCGTGTTTTGCTGATTCTTCAGTGTAGTTTTGCTTGCTTCTTGAGTGCACAACGCAACAATACAACAATGCGTTGTGGGTGTCGACGGTGTTATGCTTGATTGGGATGGAACAACCGATGAGAAATCGGGTGAAACCCGTGCCCGATGTCTTGCGGCGGGGCTGGCCACCAGGAGTTGGAGACTCACTCGAACTTGATGATCTGGTGCGGGATGGGCAGCATGTTGATGGTGTTGTTGATGTGGCGGAAGAGCGTGATCTGCCCGGCCTGCAGCAGCGGGTCGGCGCTCGTCGCCTTGAACGGACTGTGCCCCAACGCCGGCGGCTCGCTGTGCTGACTCGACTCTTTGGCAGTGAACTCCCTGTACTTCACCAATGTCCTCAACGCTCCCAGGGAGATGCACTCGGGAAGAATACTGAAGCGGAATTCCTACAAACAAGCGAAGCAAGTCTTGTTGCAAAAATCTTTCACAAACTGATGGAATGTGCTTCCAGGCGGGTCGTCAACTCACGGGAGCCATGATGATGTTGAGCATGGCGCAGTAGTCGAGGTGCGACAGCATCTTAGCGCACTCGCGCGGGGACGTGTTCGGGTTGAAGCACTGCTCCCGCGTGATGGCCACGTACCACTCCTGAAATCACACGCGTTGCACGCTGGATCGTTTCTCCGACTGTCAGGACAGCACACAGGTATCACACAAAGACAAACACACACAAAGATACCATATTCCTGCCCATAACTCTCTCCCCCACCTTGACCATATTTACGTCTGAAGGAAGCTTAGAAAACGCGGACCTGGCACTGCCACAACACAGCGAATGTTGTGCCTCGTGTGAGTTGCACTCTGACAGAGACGGCACCGCACCTTGTTCAGTTTTATCTCAGCCACAGCTGTCGTTGTGAGCGCGATCGGGTGCGTTTTCTCTGGCGACAACGTCAACTTGCTTTCTGCGCACATTAGGTTCCGCAACTTTGTCAGCAGGGACGCCAAGCGTGCATGTCTGTGCAAGATAAAGAGACTTACATTGATCTGCTGCGTATTTGTGCCACCCGAATTCGTTTTAAAGAACAAGAGGAACACACACCGCTTCGTCAACCTATTGACTTTCATGAACTGCAAGAGCTTCTCCAAGTCTTCCAAGGGTAACTGGCCGCTACATTCCTGGAAACGAACAAACGCAATTGCTGTCAATTTTCACTTCGTCTCTATTGTTTGCAACAAGTTTTGTGCGTCAGTTCGTGAATGTGTCGCCCCAGCTCAATGTCCGCACCTGAACGTTTTCCGCGAGCAGCATTTCGACGCGCCTGCACGCGATCATGTCGCAGAGGCGCGCGACGGCGAGGTGCGTCGTGTGCAGGAACTGGTCGACGAGCAGCGTGAGCAGCGCCCCGCTCTGCGACATGTGGATCGCCTCGAGGCAGTGCAGAGTCTTCTTCACCGAGCAGATCTGCACACACAACGCCACCCAAATAAACACAACCGTCTTCGGATTTGTGAGCAGACAAATTCACCCTGCATGCAGTGGAAGAGAAGAAACGTGTGACAGCAAAGCGAGAAAACTCACATGATTCAAGTTTTCACATCTCGAGTTGATCGCCTGGATAAACAAACCACTGGCAGCTGAATTTCGATGAATGGCACTGCAAATGAAGAAAACAAACGCGTGAGCCGTGACAATCAGATACATTTCAGGCTCACGACAGCTCTGAAGTGCGTGAGATCGGCTGACCTGATGAAGTCCTGGACGGGCGGCTCGTGCGACAACTCGATCAGGTCGCCCACGTGGTTGATGATGACCCACGTCATGTGCTCCGCGTCGTTCAGGTTCTCGCACTGAAACAACACCTTTGTTGCGTCGACAAGTTTCAAAATAAATTCTGCGTGTCAACGGGACGCGAATCCAGCGCACTTTGAGACGGGTAAACTGTGTCCTCGCGTGAAGACTGACCACATAATCACAGAAAAGGATTAGTCCGCCCCGGCGCACGATGTCTGCGCTGCAGCACATTCTGCCCGGCGGCTGGCTGCTCGCATCACAGTCATCTCCGCTGCAACACAACACAGCACAGGTCCATCTCTCCATCTCAATTCTGAACGTCTAAGACGCGAAACCACAACATCGACGCTTGGAAATGTTGGGCCTCTCACCTCTGACTAGACATAAAGTATTTTGGCGGCGTCTGCAGGATCTCAGACCACCACGACTGGTTCTCGTAGTTCAGCAATATCAACACGTTGCACCACTGCAAGTAGCAAAATGGACGCAGATTCAAACGACTGGCTCAAATCGAAAGAGCGTGGCATTCCTTGGCAAAACCAGACGACCTCAGGAACTCCGATCTGTGTTTGGTACCTGCAGAGTCAGCGTGGGCTGTGTGAAGGAGAGTTGTCTGAACAACTCGTTCAGCTGCTCAACGGAGAAGTGTTCCGGCGTGTTGGGCTCTTCTTGTATCATCGACATCGCAGCCTTCGCGACGTGTCGGTACAAACCTGCAACGAACGTTTATTCTACTGATGATATCTACATCCCTTGGACTGCACGCGTGCCAGGCCCCAAAACAACATCTTTCCAAGAGCAATGCTGTGGGGAAAACACACCGACCTGACTGGAACATGTGAGTGACGTAGAGCAGGAGATGTGCGAGCAGCTGGCTGAGGAAGTGCAGCGCGGCGGGGCCGGGGCGCGACGGCAGCAGGCTGCTCGACTGCCCGCTGATCTCCGCCGCCGCCACACCCACCGTCTGCAGCAGCAGTCTGCAACACACGAGGACACAACAACACAACACGTGTCTCTGACTGAGCTGACACAATCACTTTTCAATCCCTGAAAAGAATTCGGCCATTACCAACCTCGCCATGACAGCTTGAGGCGTGACCTGCGCACTCTCGGTCGCGGGGGCGTTGGCGTTCACCTCGAGCGGATCCGAGTCGGCGCGCGTCTTGTTGCGGTGCTTCTCCATCGTGTCGCTCAGTAGCTGCACTCGCAAACCTGTCCGCAAATCAGTGGAGTTTTGTTTGTTTCACATTGTGTTTGTGGAAAGTCCTGTTGCAGAAACGCTAAGACACGAGATTATTTCTCACCGAGTTCGTGCAACCTGGACAGAACTACTTCTTCCTTGGACTGCGCCACGATGACTCTGAAGATGATGAGCAACATGCTGATCCAGCGCTGCAGGCCGCCCTCGCAACTCTGTTGTTTGAAAAGAAAAGTGAACTTTACTCTTGTGTATTGACTGTCCGCAGACGTTTTCTACAAGACGACAACAGTTTGTTTGATTTCAACCTTTACTGGCTCAGCTGCGGCAGTCGGTGGCGCAAATGACGAGATTCAAACCGCCGCAGCTTGTGCGGAAAAAGCTCACCAGATCACTGGGAGCAGCGAAGAGCGTTTTCAGAAGGAAGTCGACGGGCCTGAAGACAGACGGCGCCACAGCCTCAAACAGTCGGTGCACCACGTCCACGCTCACCTGGCTGTCCACGTTCACCTGTGAGGAACGACAATGTAGCAAACTCGAGCATCGCACCAGCAGTGTCAGCGTGTGAAAACCTTTACCCTTGTCGGTCCGTACCTGTAACTTGCTCAGCATGGGGAGCAGCAGGTCGATGATCTGCCTCGAGAGGCGCTTCCACTTGTCCTCGCTCTCCCTGTGGTACTGGTGCAGCACGATGATGAACATCTCGAGAACCTGCGCGCAACAAACATTCCATTCAGCCGAGACAACAAGTTGTTGTGCAGCACACACAAAGTTGAAAGAACGGCACTGTTGCTGAGCAACTGCTGCTGTTTCCAAAACCGGATTTTCGGGTGGTGTGATTTGTGCTGGAACTTTGCTGTGTGTGGGTTCTCTATCTTGCGTGCACGCTCAATTGTTGTTCCCCATCACGCGCCTGGTGGTACTGCAGGAGGCGCAGCAGCATCGACACGACCACCTCGCGCTGCGTCTCCAGCTCCTTGCTGCTCTCAGACTTAGACGCGGCGCGCAGCACGAACAGGTCGTGCACGATCGGCTGCAGCGCCGGAATCGCTGCAACAAGTACCAATCCGAATCAACGTCCGCTCAACGTAGCCTTTGAGTGGATGTTTGCTGCAGACAGCTCGTCGCTTTGAACACAATCATTCAGCTGTGTTGCTGCACGCACCCATCCACAGCCAAAACAGCTCCTTGCGGCCTCCACTACGCAAGTAAACGTCAAACCACGCAAAATCAATTCTGCGAGCCCCGCGAAGATTTGTTATCTCACCGTGAGTGGTCGGGTGCTGGCCACTCGCCATGATTCCATCGCACAGCTGGATGATCTTGGGCATGCTGATGATGCTCTTGCTGTGGTAGCGCTCATACGACAGCAGCACGAGGAAGTTGAAGATGTGCGGGATCAAAGTCTCCGAGTTCCTGCAATACGCGCGGCATTTTCTTCCATTGAAGCATCGCACGGACGAACAGTCACATTTTACACTTGCCACTCGATGTACCTGATCTGACCCTCCTCGATGAACTCGAACTGTTTGATGACGAAGCCGATGAAGATCTGGTCGGAGTCGAGGAGGCAGTAGTTGACGCGCAGCTGCACGAGCTGCGCCAGCAGGTTCAGCACCTGTTGCTGCAGGCCGAGCGAGCTCGTCACCGTGTACTGCTTCAGCGCCTTGATCACCAGCGGCTCGAACAGCCGGATGTACGATGCGATGGACGTCTGAGAACAAACACGATTTATTATGAAAGCTTCATTCACGCCACAACAACACAGGGTTGTGCGCAGTTCAGAGTTGCCTTCCTTCGTTTCGCGCGTTCTGTGAAATTACTGCCACGAACCTTGTCTGCTTTTGTGCCCGACTTAAGAACAGCGGGGATCTTGCGTTCCGTCTTCTTGCGCAGCCAGCCCAAGATGCTCGTTGCCTCGTCGGCATCTGGTGTCGACACGGCGGCTGCGTGCGTCGTCGCCTTGAAGGTGGCGCTGGCGAGGCTCTGCGTGAGCTGCGTGTACGGCGTCGTGAAGCAGCTGTGGTAGAGGCCGGGCCGTGCGCACGCCGTCAGTCTGAAGCGCCACCAGACAACAACATAGAACACGAGACACGGCTTCTGACGGTCAGGTCGAACACCAGTTCGCGTTGTGCGAAGTTGCATGCGTGCGTGTGGGGAGTGCGATACACGCACCTCGTGGCTTTGCCCGGCTTCCTGCTCGCGCTGCCAGGGCTGTTGCTCTCCCACTGACTCGCCATGTTCGTCCCGAACAGAGACTTCAACAACTGCAAAACGCAACCGCAATTCAACTTCTGAAAACCGTACACAAACAGCTGGGTCTCTTCTCTCTTTATCCACGAGCAAAGGATCGGTTCGGGAATTCGACAATTTCACCAAGGGTTCAACATATTCATGCGTGCGAGGAATGTGTCAACTTGGGATGCAGGCATCGTTTCTTAGGATCGCACAACTGGAGATCAAAACTACCACTGTATCAAGTCTAGTTGGTCGAAGCACGCTACCTGCTGAACACACAGAATCGCTGTGGTCGGCTCCATAGCAACCACTGACTTGAGGTAACTGAGGAACTCCTCCGCGTAACCACCAATCTCCTTCAGCGTCGATATCTCCAGGATTTGTGAAAATGCTTTCAGAATTGTCTGAAGCAAGCCGAAGAATTTTTCACCACTTCCTAATTCCAATGAAATCTGAAAAACCGAACGAGAACATTCGTTCTCTTGAAATGAAACATTTTCCGTGTGTCGTTTGGACTGAACAATCTCTGGAAGCAACGATGCGTAAATACCATGTAGTTTGAGTAGGCCCCTTTCAACGTTTCGTACAGTTTGGTGTATTGCGGCAGGTTATTGAAACTCCCCAAACCGTCCTTGATATTCTTCTGCTTTTCGTTGTCCTTGTCTTTCTCAACTGAAACGCGAAGAGATCACGACAAAGTCAGCCATTCTTGCAGCAGAGAGCCTGGTTTCTAATGACACTTTGGACCCTCCGCCTCACGTTTGTCCGATGATTTGTTCTTGTCCTTCTTCTTCTCGTCGGACGGCGAGCTGATCTTCTCCGACACCTCGTCTTTGATGCCCTTCGCCTTGCGCTTGATCGGACTGATCGACGGCGCGTTCGGCAGCGACGGCAGCGTGCTCTTCGTCGGCGTCGGGCCTGGAGACTGGTCGTCGATCACGTGCGCGCACACGTTCAGCATTCTGCAACATTCCACACAAATGTAGACGATGTCCTCGCATCATACGTTTGACCACACAGTTGGAAAGAGACAGAGACGGAAAGAGTGGAAATTGGCAACGAGATTAACTTTCCTTTTGGTGGGGTGGGAAAGGCTCACAACTTCGAAAGGTTCGATGAATTTTCCAATGACGAGTGTGCGTCAACCCGGACAGCAGGACACTCACTTAGCGACGTGAGAAAGGAGCCCGTCTGCGAGAGTGACGAGTGACCTGTCGCTGAGCGCCGCCCAGCGCACGTCCTCTCCACCCGTCTTCACCCCGTCGTGTGGGTTCCGCAAACACTTCACAGCACAGCCTGTCCCAACACAACCCAAGTGGGAAAACAACAATGCAGTGTTTACTTCACGAACTTCCCCTCCACACGAGCACTTTCATCAAAAGCTGAAACTGACCAGCAAAGAGTCCGCACGCCAGAGACAGAACGTCCTGGTGCGTGCTGATGTCCATGACGACCGGTGTGGCGACCAGGATCGACAAAATGGTTGGTAGGCACCCCGAACTGTTGCCCGCGGCCAATTCTTCAAGTGTAAGACTTCCCAAGCTCTTCTGTAAGCCAGGACTACAAAAGAAGAGTCACTCAGAACTTGTCCTGTGAATTTGTGTCAGTTGAGGAACATCAAAACTTAAAGAGAAAAAGGGGCACAAAAGCGCACGGAATGGAACACACCTGGCAGGGCCGACAAAAGACGCAGGTCGAGAGGAAGAGGAAGTTCTTCTGTGACCGAACGGGAAGCTCTTGGGGACGCCGGCGGCCGAGCAGCCCCAGGCTCCGGGGTACTGCGTGGCTGGGTACGCCTCGCACAAGAGAGAGAGGGCGTGGCACACGCCGTACTGAAATCAACAGACATCTCCAGCATTCCACGATTCAGACAGAAAGAGACGAATCCGACCGATCACTGCTGTGAGAACTGAACGGTGTGGAAACTGTTACCGTGCGGTGACGGGAGGAGGACTTGTTCAGGAGGTTCACCAGCTGCTGCACGACTCTAGAGAGTGTGGACTCGATCATGGTGGAATGTTGGAAGCGCTCCGTCTGGTGGAACGGCTTGACTAGACTGTGAACGAGCGGCTGCGGCGGCTGCGACCACTCGTGCATGATCGGGTCCAAAAACCCGTTCGCCAGCTCCTGTTGCAGAAACGTTTTGCAGTGAGAAATTACTCAACGCAGCGAGATAAGCATCAGGAGGGAAAAGTCGCCATGACACACGGAGCTGACGATAAGTCTATCGCTGGTGGCGCGATGTTTCGTTGCACGCCGCTCGTACCTCAGCCTTGGCGATGACGGGATCGTGCTGCTGCGTGTCGACCGGGTGGAAGAGTCGCGGCACGACTGCGACCAGCGCCCGCGCGGCGGCGTGGCGTACACGCGCGTCCTCGTCCGACAGCATCCAGAGCAGCGCGTCCTCCACCAGGTGCCGCTGCAGCTCCAGCTTCTGCAGGGAAAACGTCGCAAAAGGAGCATATCACGTGGATGTAGATCTACCAACGCGTGCAATTATGAAAGGGGCAGCGACGTACCCCTATGTAATGGTGTTGCCCTCTCCTCAGCTGCGAGCTTCGATCTTCAAGAAAACTGACGAGTTTGAAGTCGATGTTTGACAACAGCTCACACAACTCCACCTTCACCAACCAGTAAGTGTTGTTGCGAATGCGCAGCACACTCAGCAATAGCTGCAAAATCACAAGAAAATCACCACAAAATTCTGTGCGTCTGTGCCAAAGCCAATCAAGAGACAGGCCTGTAATTTGAGACGCACCTTCACCCCAATCGTGCTGTGGTAGCTGCTCAGAATGTCCGCGATGCACAATTTGAGGCCGATGAGGCTCAAACGAAGAGCGACTGATGATTCGTCCTCCATCAGAATGGCCAACCTCTCCAGCAGATCGTCCAGCTCCACTGCACAAACACGACACGCTTTTATCGAGCACAACGTCCCGGAAAACATTACAAACTTCGAAGCACGAGTTTTGAAAGGCTTTCTTCTTCGGACAAGTAAACACGGTACCTTTGGAAGGTTTCCCGTGGCTGCTGAGCCAGCGCGAGTAGTCTCCACGCGCCGCGGTCAGCACGGCGTGGATGAAGTTGCCGATGAGCAGCGCGGCGGTGCCTTTGAGCTGCGGGTCGTTGTGCGTGCTGTAGAGCAGCACGTCCCTCATCTCCTGCAGATCACCTGCACCACAACGAATACGTCAGCCAGTTGGAGACACGATTCTCCTGCGTCCGAGCAGCACACAACAACACGCAGAAAAGCTTCTTGGGAAGAAAGCACGAGTCTCACCTTCAACTGGACTAGATATGTGCATGTGTTCCAGAAAGATCACGGGATGTAGAGACAGCGCAGAGCTGACACAGCCCAGAGCCAGCGCCTTCAAGCTGACTCGAACCTGACGAAACAAAAACATTTGTCACGATCAAGGAAAGTTCACTTTTTGTCTCAAAAGAAGACAACTTGTGAGCAACACAAAAGCGCTCACCTGTCTGTCGGGTATGAGACCCATCGGGAAGCCTGTGAGGAGAAATCTGCTGCATAAGAGGCGCACGGCATGCACGAGCGGAACTGCGTCATCTGTCAGCGCGCCTACGTCGCCGGCTCGCAACGGACTCGCCGCCGCGCCTGCGACGGCGCCGCCCGCAGACTCGCTCAAGTCCACGGACCTGTTGCTAGCGCTGTCCTTGTCGTCCTGAACAAATGGAACTCCCGTTCGGCTCAGGTATTACAAGCAGCACTCCCAACCAATGCTGCTGATCACTCCTGTATTGTTCGTACCCGTACATGTCTTCCAGCCACGAAAAAATTTGTTGCACCTGAGCAAAAGGACTGAGTGCTCAACCCAAAAGAACCATTTGTAAATTCACGTCACCCACCTCGGGCACGCCGATCTGCAGATGTTCGAGCGGCGCGGCGGGGCTGTCGACGCGGCTCAGCGACTCGACGCTGCTGCTCGGCGACACAGTGGCGGCGCCGCTCTTCTCGCTGCGCTCCGTCACGTCGCCGATCTCCATGTTGGTGTAGTCGTCCTCCGTCGTCATGACGACGTCCTCCGCTTCACGCTCCGCCGCTGCATCTCCGTCGCCGTTCTGAATAGCGGTGTTTTGTTGACACACGTGCAAAACAACTGAGCTTCATCCCCCCCCCCTTCAAACACACGCGTTCTATTTCTTGAACATCATCTCTCCTGGTCAGAAGAATAAATCCGACGCGCACCTCTGAGGGCTGTTCCGAGGCGCTGAACGGATCGTCGCTGGCGGCGTCCATATCGCTCTGGTCAAGGTCAGTGTCCGTCAGCTCGGACGGCAGGTCGTCGATCGACTCGGACGCGTCCATCGTCGCGACGCTCACGTCGGCGTCGTCGTCCAGCCCGGCCTCGTCCGTTACCGACGGGAGGCGCCCAGACTGACCTGGCAAACAAAGACAAGTGTCTTTTCTGTCTGCTCCTGGTTTTCTTACAGAACTCCGGACAATCCTAACGCATCTTTCATTCTCCGGCCTTTCACCACTCGTCACCGAGATCAAGAGACAAGTTCACAGGTGTCTGTATCTGGGACTCACTTGCGGAGCGTGGTCGACCCTCCTGCACGATGTCGTGTTCGTATATCGTGGTGGCGGTGATGGCGCCTCGCGTTGTGAGCACCTTGAGCAGCGGCGGCGGCGCCGCCCGCAGCAACTGCTGCAGCGTCTCGAGCGACGCCGTCACCACGTTGTGATCAACGTGCTTCGTGTAGAAAAGCAGCAGCTCGTAGATCTGAAACAAGCAGTGAAACAGAACAGCTTTGGATCATCTTCTGAGCACCGGGTTTGCAAGTAACACCTCAGAGCCCTCGATTATCGAATAGACACCTGAACGAGCTGTTGGGTGGAAACTCCAATACGCTCCTGCTTGGTTTTCGCGCCGAAGCTGTCGCGCAGGGAGTCTTCTGGCTGCGCGGAGGCGCCGAGGTGCGGCACGACCTGACGCAGCGTCTGCAGCACGCCGAGCAGCGTGTGCGCCGCAGTGTCCTCGCTCACTGGGACCACGCTGCCTGAAAACACCACACAAACGTGTTCCACCAAACACGCACGGTGATTGTAGCACCACTGCACTGCACCGCACACATTCAACTCACTCAAAAGCATGTTCAACAGCCACGCAAAGAAGGTTGGCGGTTTGCGACATTCCTGACAGATCACGGTGAGCGACGTGGCCGCCGTGCGACGACAAGACGCTGACGACGATTTGATATTCGGCAGAAACGCCTTCAGTAACACCTACAATTCGATTCGGGAAAACCATCAACCACTGGTTACAAATTTTGTGTGACTGGAAGTATCTCATGTCGTTGCCGAACGCGCGATCGCATCTGAGACGGACAACACTCATCAATGTCAGTCACCTTCACTTCGTTGTCGTTCGCGAAGCCCATCAGCACGGGGCACAGCTTCTGCATGGCTGTGGCAAGAGTCTCTTGAATCGCTTCCTCCTCACGCTTACAGATGCGGCTGATGCACGGGAGTAGGTTCACCACGTACGGCCTGCAATAATACACAGTCCCTGTATCAATGAGATATCAACCACACATCGGTGTTCTCTCGCCACTGTGTGAAGTGTAAGTGACATCAACCCCAGCCCCGGACCGCTACCTGCACTTCTGTGGACGGATGAGGTGACACATGTCCGCGAAGCGACTGAGCGCTGAGCGGAGGCTGCGCGACGCGCCGTTCTTCTTGATCTCCTTGTACAGCTCGACCTGCAACCGCCCGAGATTCGTCTCCAGCAACGTCTGGAAAAAACAAACAACAGTGCACTCATCACAGCAACCGCTTTGACAACGGTGGCTGTTGTTGTCAGCGGCGGTTTCGGATAAAGCACGACGCGCATGTCACGGACCTTGATGATGCGGTTGAGACATTCGTCGGCCGCCATGCGCACGTCCGACTCCTTGTCGTCACACATCAGCAGAAACGTCTCCATTGCGATGCCCAGGAACTTGGGGAAGTCCGTCACATTCCTGAAACGAAACGATGCGCATGATGCAACGCTTTGCCTTCACCCGCCCTGTTTCCAGACGCAATGTCTGCTTCAAATCTACGTTGCGTGTCGCTTTGTTTCACCAACACAAGGTCCCGCACCTGAGGTTTTGTGAGCAGATGCAGTCGGCGATGATGTTGCAGTTCAAAGCTTTGTCTTTTCCAGTAACGACGATCTCCTTCTTCCTGTGATCACAACGCAAAGACTGTCAACGGTTCCAAGCGAACAACTACAAGAATTCGTGAGGCCTTAACCTCTCTTTCAACGTCTCCAAAGTGAAAACTCGCTTCAAACCAAATCAACATGAACTATTTTTTCTTTCAACTGCCTTTGATGATTCGTATTTACCTTGTCGACTCAGCTGCAACGTTCTCTGGCTGGAAGACTTCGAGTACCTCCAGAGCTTTGACCAGTCTTTCTAGCGTTGCCATTTTGTTCTGTTGTCTTCTGCAACAAGATGGCATGCACAGAAACAGATGTTCTCACGATGTGTGTATTTCACAAAACAAACACGTATTCTTGCTGTCATGAACACCAATCAATCACAACGATTTGTCAGACTTGGGTTGGAAAAGAGCTGATCAGCCGATCAGCCTGGCCGTTTCAAGACAACCTTTCACTTTGAAACACTATCGTCACCAGAGCTCCAAACACCGTTGTACCATCGAGTTACGTACTATGTCGACGTCACTGCGCTGTTGTGGATTCACAGGAGGCGTTCAGCAGGTTATTTTGCAAATGGTCTCTCGGTAACATGTTGCCTCGAGCAGCAGGGCCCTTCCTACACTCCACATGTAAGCAGAAAAAGACGAAGTGTGAAACATTGGAGAGGTGGTTTATTTTTCCTTCGACTTCTGGTAGTTGTGTGGACATTTCCTTGTCGCATGCTTGAACCTTCCCGCTCTCCTGTTCACCCCGAAGCTGTTTCGAGCTCACTTGTTAACGCAGTATCCAACTACTTCCAGTTTTTTGAGACTGAAAAAAATCACTGTGCAGTCTTACAAGGAAACAGCACAACAGCAACCAACAAATGCACAAACCACACCTCACGGAAGTTGACTGGTTCTCGCGCACAAGAAACTCGTGGCTGCCCACACAGCAACACGCTTGTAAGCACAGTACTGAAAGCGCGTGTTTTGACTCAGAACAGACGAAAGTACGTAAAATCAATGATCACCGTCAATCTTCTTGAGCTGAAACAGATTCCAGTGTAGATTCTGCACGTAATCTTCCCAACCAGTGGTCAGTGCACTGTCACCGACCCAGACGTTTATTCGATCATTCACACCTTTGTCCAAACACTTGGGCAGATTCTGCTGGAAGACGTTCAATGTACGACGTATCTCGCGACAAACGTTCGGCAGGCACATGTCAACACACAACACGTTGTGCGAAGGATTTATGCTGGGGCCGTGTATAACCTGCAAATTGGGGTGCCTTGACTAGGATAATTTTGAGTGGCGTACTTCTGTCCAAGTTCTGATGCTGAGCGTCAAAGCATCAAGAATTA
>JAAUXT010075591.1_pt1 | contig 21513 bp, 22 predicted proteins | sample 7278171 | NCBI WGS metagenome assembly JAAUXT01 (sample SAMN14350112, study PRJNA611818) | marine sediment metagenome | isolation source: surface marine sediment (1.8m) | place: French Polynesia: Moorea | collected 2018-08 | reverse complement strand
CTTTGACGCTCAGCATCAGAACTTGGACAGAAGTACGCCACTCAAAATTATCCTAGTCAAGGCACCCCAATTTGCAGGTTAAACACGGCCCCAGCACAAAACCTTCGCAAGGGGAGGGGAGCCCTGCAAGTCAACACAGACCACCCGAGTTGCGACCAAAGCAGAATGAAGGTGCTGACAAAGTGAAAATCAAATCAACGATCTCAGGAAATGTGTGACAACAATCACGAAAAATAATCACTCGAGTTTGACTTGCACCACACAGTAACCGCAGTTACTCATGTGGCTGAGCGGATAGAACAAAGCGCGATGGATGCGCACCCGACTGCCGCACCAATTAATCACCCAGCTGGGTCAAGCAAAACTAATTCCGCCTCGCACAGTGTCGGGACGGGACTCCGGCCACTTGTTCAAAATCTCGCCCGGTGGATCGAGGGTCACATCGTGACAGGCCGAGTCTCCGTCGCTCTGCATGGAGAGTTCTTCACATTCCTCCGAAACAGCGTTTCAGGCCAGACGTGCCAGCCTCTCCAGCCTGCAGTTCTAAATTGAATACTAATGAGTTGATACCTATGCTGAGTGCGAATAAAAGCGAGTAAAGCACACGGAAAATTAAACCCAGCTTGAGAGCTCAGCCGTCCGTCCAGTAATGCCCCGCGCGCTCTGTGTCCGCTTTGTTCGCGCCCACCCAGCTGTTAAATCAGTTTATTTGAAGAGATAAATCAAAAGGCTTCATCCTTTTTTATCGCCATTCACCTGACATAAAGATATTGAACTATTTACAGTTAGAGGATAAAAAATGAGCTTGGCTTTGCGTCTGCTTGACAATTTACGCATTGGTGCCTTGTGAAAAGGATTCACAGGCGGCGATTGTTCCGAGGCACGGAATCAGCTAAATACGAGCTGATTTATCACCTCTCAGGCGCACAAAGATTCCCCTCACTAAATCTACCTTCATTTGACAATCTCAATGTTCGGAAAATGACCGCATTCAGTTTCCCAAATGACTTGAAAAATTCAAGTGCCTTCTGCTCAGTCAAAAAGAAATTTATCGAACCAAAAGCTGAAGGTACATTGACAATGCCTAATGGATTCTAATGATATTCTGCACAGAAGACGTCCTCTTGAGCTTTTGTGAAGTTCTGTGCTGGATATGTCGTAGACTTTGCATTGAACCCAAAAACCTCGTGCGATGAAATGATAAACATATTTACGTCACTGAAGATTTTCAACAAAAGGTTGATTTTTCTTTGAGGAAAATAGTCTTGACACTGATGACAGTTTGCGAACTGGTGTGTGTGTTCTTACATTTTGTCCCGCTGTGAGACAAACTTGCAAGACGTGGAAGTCATCGATCATGTTGAAATCTCCCTTCAAAAGAATATCATTCTCAAATCACACCGTGCATTGAGAGAACAACTTCGCAGCAACAATTTTTTCTTTATCTTTTGCTCTGAGTGATCTGCTATTTTGCCTGACTGTTCCATGCTTCCTACTTGGCGCCAAAAAAAATCCTAACCAACAGCAGTTTTCGGCCATGAAAATAGCGGGAGAGAGTGAGTGTTCTCATGCGTTGTGCGGCTGGTAATTACAGCGAAAGTGCAGACTTCAACAACTTCTGATTACCAACTCCGTACGTACGCTGTTTCATTGTAATGAGGATACCTCGAGTTTCAACGTGGCATAAATTTTGATTATCGAGGCAATTTGACACAAACGGGCGGCACTCGGTGGGACTCACAGGTGCTGCACAGTGGAGCCTTTCACACCCGCGTACAATATGCCCCTCAACATTTCTTTTTCCAGTCGTCAACGTTTGACAAATTGAAAAAGGCTTTATGAAGGGAGAGATAATTACATGTGTGATGGTGAACCAGTGACAGTCTAATGAACGTGACCCCAAGGTGCTCACTTGTCAGCTAAAGACTTGGCTTTCTGTTCAAAAGGGTTGGTGCGGCTTTAGTGTTTGATCCCAAAGAAAGCTTTGTTAAATTTCTCTGGTAAATACAAGGAGAGTTTTAAGTACCACCACACAACAATGCGAGACCGACAGCTCAATGTCAACGGCAGGACAAATAGAATGCGCGAGCACTGAGGGTACCTGTAATTGTACGAGACAGATGGACCATTTGTCAATTTTCTCACCAGTCAAAATGCGAGGCTGAAAGCTCAACATATTTCGCCGCACAAAGGACAGGGTGAAGAAAGTGACATCAGGGATTATGGACAACAGTTTGTTCCGTGATTGTGGGCAGGAATTTAATTGAATTTTCATTATTTACCAGCTGTCCGTGTTCATGAATGTTCAGTCCTTCAAGAGACCCCTCCTGCGAATGTCTCGCTGACAGCGACAGACTGAAGTGCAAGATGAATTGGACTTGCAGTTTCAGAGCAATCGCTCTCACGGCTGATGGACAGCACTCCCAATCAATGCCTCGTTTCAGGTCTGTCTTTCCAGGGAGCGTGGTCGGGACAAAAGGCCATTTCGCCGCCTATCACGTCTTGAATCTTGATTTTCCATCATTCCTTCATCAGCCCCCAACAACTTCCCAATAGATAAGATCACTGCGCTTCGCATCGCAGCGAGGAATCTTCTCCATTCTTCCAAATGAGGATCCCTGGCCGCTCTGCCGTCAAGAAACTTTGAATGATCTTGTCACTTTTCCTTCTCATCACTGAGACAAAGATTCCTTTTCAAAGTTTTGAATTCTGCAAAATCACAGCACCGTGATCACAAACAAGAACCGCAGTCTGCCGCCAGACGAAGTTTCACACGCCTTTCATCAGATGTTCGGAATTTTTTATTGCTGGCTCGAGACTTGAAGATTGCGGTCTCTCTGCGTTGCACAGAGTCAGTGTCTGAATGACCAAAAAGAAAAGGGAACCTTTCGCAAACATGTTCCACTCACCCTCCAACTCCGGGGCGGCCGCTGTTCCCTCCGGGTCTCACTCCGTACCCGGAGTCGTACCCAGTTCCGTACGGGTTCCTCGCGCCTCCCTGGTACGGGTCGAGGCTGCTGCCGTGGCTGTGATCCAGGTCGACGTTGAGGTCAGGATCGACGAACTCGATCTCGGGCGGATTTCTGCCGCCGCCACCGCGGTCTCGATCTCGATCTCGGTCCGAATCCGGAGGGTCGTCGTCTCGGTTCGCGTTTTTGTTTGGATTCGTTTCTGAAATTGCAAAATCGAACAGAAATGTAAAATTTGTTGAATGCCAAACCAGTTGTGTCAAGGAAGCAGACAAACTCAACACCACCACACCAAGCCAACAACGTGCGTGCTTCGTGAAGGGCAGATTAGATTTCAACACCATGCTCCGTGTCGTGTTCAACTCATGGCAATTAAACATTTATTAGTCATAACAAATACTCGCAATTTTTGAAAATTTGTTGAGCGACCTGAACCGGTGTAACGTGACATTTAAATTACCCACAATAAAGGGACAGTTTTGAGCGATAACAATCGGAGACCTGCCACTCACACGACTCCAGCGCTCGGGCCCTTTCATAGCAACAGCCTACCACTCTATTAAGTCTACTTCATCAGGACAGAATGTCTTTTAATATTAATAGATCAAGGGCCATGATGCTTTCACCGTGCTTCCCTTTGAAGTTGCATTCAAATTGTGTGCAGAAACCAACTCGGTTAGTCTGGAGAGTCTGGCACTGGAAAGTTCTGTAAGTGTCCGATCTCTTTCACCATTTTTTCTTTGGCAAAGTTTGACCTGATTTGGACCTTCTGTTTGGTGTGCAGAAGGTACTTCACTTGAACACAACACATTCTCAAAAGACTGACTGTTGTGCCAATACATGTGTCCCGAGGGAGGAGGGATTCCAGCTGCTGTTTTTCGCGAGATTTGTATCAGCAGGTTCAGACCCTCACAAAAGCAGACATCGAATTCTGCACCAGTAATTTCACTTCGGAAAACAACACACTTTGTTTGAAAAATGCTCCGATGGCTGGGGGATGAACGTTTCTGTGCACAAAAAAAGTCAGGTGTGATCAATCTTCACGACCAGACAACGAAATTAGAATAATGTGGAGATCCTTTTTGTCGTGTACATCACTTCGTGCACAGAACAAACACAGCTTCAACGGAACTGAAGGTTGCAGCACTCACGAAGCTCACGAGTTCGAGGCGCTCGCAGTCTCCAGAAACCCGATGTTTCAAATTCTTTGTGAGCTTTCCTCTCCGAGTTCCTTGTACAAATAACTCCTCCTCCCTGATGTTCGAACGACTCCGTATAACAAAAGCTACAAGCTTCAGTCGAGGTCTGCTGGTGGGGGGATCTAATCCTGGTGGCTCCACGATGTCCCGGACGCTTGGCATGAAGCCACATGCACACGCACTTCACCCAACATGCATTCGTGCAGATTCAACTTGTTTGAAACAAAGAAAATGCGTTGTTGATGCACCAGAACTTGCGTATGCAAGGAAACTTTTGTGTTGAGCTGACAGACTCGTGTCAGATTTGGCCCCTTTTCACACCACAATCGGAACGGTTGAAAAGAAATGAAGCGTATGAGCTGCGAAACACAACACCATTCAGAGACAAGTGTCTGCAACTTGAAGCCGTGTGTCGTGGTGTGGATGGATCGAAATCCGTATCATGCGCTATTCATGTAATCTTGCATTGATTCAAGACATATCAGAGCCGGACGCACACGCACAAACAGGCCTGACAATGTCCTGGCACACCTGCGCGCATGTTTTCTGCGCAGCTTCGGCTGCGAATCACAAACAGTTATCATCAAAGTACACAGAAACGTGTTTCGCGATGATCAATAATGTATTGGGCTTCTTCGGGTGCCTATGAAGTTCTTAAGGAAAAAATCTCTTTCCTGTTCTTTGCTGGCTCGCCCCCTGAATGAACAGCCGTCGCTTTATGGCGCTGGCAAATCCCTCCTGACACTGTTTCTCACAGCATGGCGGCCTGACAGACACAGAGATTTTTTCTCCGGGGGATTTTAGGCAATAGAGCCTTGTTGGGCAAATGAGCGGCGCAGCTGCAGCGGACAGCGGCTAATTCATGTGCGTGTAATCCTGCAGGTGGACGTGCGGGCACGACCTCTCACAGGCATTGCATTTTAGCCATCAGCCATCAATCCGCTCCCGCAGCAAGGCCCGAATCAAGGCCCGGGCCCTTGAATTTCAAGTGACACCCTTAACCAGATGAATGCTCGCTGGTCCAGGCTGTATGTCATAATTGACTGTGCTTTATGTGAAAAGTTGTCGTGAACGGTCACTGCAGTGTCAAGGAGGTTAATTACATATGTATAATGCTGTGATATTTATTATCATTGTGCTCTTTACTTACGTTCTGTGGATTTCTGGTCATCCAACAATGAATCGGCTGCACAGCTTTGTGCGAGTGTCCCATGTGTGTACACAAGCCCAAAAAGGTGATTTCGTATTTGCATGCACGAGTTAATTTGCAGATCAACAATACACGCATCTGCTTGGTTGGTGAATGAAGACCTCAGAAAAAGCACCAGAGACCAAGGGCTCAGTACCACAGACGTCTTGCGTGCAACCTCGGTGACGTACGCCGTGCAGTGGAGATTTACAAATGATTAATCAATCTAATTCCTACATGCCTCCTTGATTGCACGCCAGGACTTCTTTGTCTCGGCAGTCGGCGAGGAGATAAGGACTCGTTGAAACCCGAGCAGCGAGTACTTGGCGAGGCGGCTAATCTCCGACCACGTAGCCCGCAATTAGGCAGAAAGATGGATTCGGGACGATATACAAGAATCATTTTAGTGTAATCAGTAAGGTTCTGAAAGTAGTAATTTCCTGCGCAACAGTCGGTCGACATATTTTGTCGCTCCAATTTGTCATTGCCTACGTTGGTGAGGCAGCTTCGTGTTCGAGACGTTGAGTTGATTTTCCCGGAGAACACGCTGTCATTCTGACCCAGGGATAAAAGTACAATTTATACCTGGATTGTACGAAACAAAAACGTTTCGGCCGCAGGCACCGAGCAGAGCTTCCTCGCTACAGGTGAACTCCGCGAAAGAATAGGTTTCCCAGAAACAGCGTCATTAGTGTCTCATTTCAGTACCTGCGAGGATTGTCTGTCCGCTTTTTACTTTGCATTAGAGGGCTACCTGGCAATCTAACATAGCACTTTCATACATTCCTACTGCAGCCGCGAGCCTTGCTTTCAGAGCCACGTGCTTCTCGAAGAGCAGGTAGTGAGTTACGCACCCTCCCTGAGCTTGGATGAAGGACCGTGACAGATAATGGAATAAAAGAGTTTTCCTGAAGGTTGGTTGAAAATTTATCACCGCTCTTCAGTGTGATGAACCTTCGTTGTGGGTGAAGGCGTTTTTTTGCACCTTTTGTTGACCTGAATTGGTTTCGAAAATCTTGAGTATTCTTCGTTGGCATAGTCAAGGACGGAACGCCGCATTCACCCAGCTGTTTCGATGACCACAGATCCATTGACCCGCCATCCCTCGCTTGCTGTGGGTTCTCAGCAGCTAATGTCATTTGGTGCCACCAATAAAGCCACAAATATGTTTACGCAAGTCTTTGGAGAACCCGCTCTGCAGCAAGTCAGAACCAATTTTTCTCAACAAAAGGTCGGAGAGACACCACACTTGCTCCTTCAATGACGTGTTTTCGTTGTTGACAAAAAAACAAAGAATTCAAGCCACTCCATGCGGTCGATTGTTGAGACTTTTGTCGGCAAACATTTCCTGTTCAAGTTAAGTTTGGTTTGTTCACATCGGACGATCTGCGACAAGGGACCTCCCGCCAAGTGAAAAGAAGGCTGATCCTGGGTGAGATAATGCGCTGGATTGGGAGAAATCCAGGGTGATTTTGTGTCATGGATGTCAGGCTTCTTGACAAGGGTGGACCTCGGGAGTGGATATTGGCAACAATGGTCATTACTGGGATTCAAATCTGCAGGGGATAAACTCTGTGCTCAAAGTCAATCATCCCAGAATTAAAACTATCCAAATCCCGATGGTTTTCTATCCAACACGAACAATTCTTGCACCAAAATGTACACTCAACAGCGAGTTTCGAGTTCCATGAACAGATATGATGCGAGCACATCCATGCGTCCAATGCATGCATCGCTATGGCCATTTCACCAGCAATAAAGCAATTCATGCCTTTGTCGAGTGTCCAGTTTCCGTGAGAAATGGAAGTCTCCCAACATGGAAAATGCATCATGTGCGGGGAGATCAGGTCCCCATGCATTGCGACCTTTCAATTCCTGCCACAGGAATGACTCACACCTCCGCATTTAACCTTCATTTCTGAATATCACTTGATGTCGCTTGCATTTGTAGCGTAATTAGAGGCCGTCCCAGTGATTAGCAATGTCCATCAAAGCACGAAGCATATGACTCGGATTGACTCCGCTGAGTGACAAGAGCTGCAGAGGGCCCTGCACTGCGGCAGATGAAGACGCAGATAACGCTGTCTGATCACCACGCCTTTCTTACTGAGAGCGGATTCAGCGACAAGAACAGTCTGACATAGCAACACTTTCCCCGTGTTGCGCAAAAGAATGTGTGATCAGTTCTTTCACAAACAACGCAGATTGTGTGGCAGAAATTGTCCAGGAGCCTGTGAGCCTGGAATGTGGACTATCTCGAGAAGTTTGGATTGGCGTGCACCCTTTCGAGCTGAAGCTCGACATGAAGTCCCGAACCTGATTGAGCTTCAGTCCCCAATGACATCCACTCTCGATTCACCCGACCAACTTCTACTTTTCTGTGAACACGATCCAAAAAATATCCCCCTTCTGTCTTTTTGCTGACAGTCAACATCGATTGAACAAATGGCTCGCTAACGCAATATCCACGCACGTGGCAAGGAGACGCAAATGGAATGGATATCTTCCTAGAACCTGGCCAAATTAGGTCAAGTGATCGCGCTCTTATTGACTTTCTCCTTCATATCTGCCAAGCAGAGTTTGTCAATTTTGATATCCAAATGTATCCCCATGAAGTGAGACCACAATTTAGAGAAGGGCACAATGACAGAGAGGCTTCCATTTTCCTTCCATAATAACATTGCTGGCACTCAAAATTGATTTCTTCTCACCACTTCAGGACAGAATATCAAGAAACTCCCCAGCAAACCTAAACAGCCCGAAGGAGCGCAGAGCCACGCGCAGTCATCCACAGGGCTGCCAATGACAATTTGGTTTGAAAACTTGGAGGAGGAAGCTGCGTGAAACGACTTGAAGGATTCAGCCTGTTTAACCCATTTCTTGTGCAAAAATCCCCATTTCTTGCGTGTGGGTTTGGGTGGCCCGGACAGAGACGCGGAACGGTCACAGTAGATATGATTCATAAAGTGCATTTATTGGAATGCTGTCGAGAATTGATTCTTGTCAAGGACAATTAAACGCACGAGTAATGAGACAATGCCATTAGTCGCCCCTTCATTTTTTGCGCCTCTGTCAACATCTCAGCGCTCGAGCCTCCTGCGTGGAAACCTCCGGATTTCTGCATTGATCCCAAATTGCCAGTGAATTCTTGCATCACGCAGCCTAATGTGTCTTGACGTTCTGACATCTCGGATCCATGGAGTGTACCTCTCTGCAGGTTTCTTCTTCACTCTTGACAGCTTTGCCCGCACTTTGTTCTGAAGCTGGCCGCATGTTTCAGCTGAGAATAAATATTGGAACAGCGTCTCACTGTGGAGATCAAAGTCACTTCCTGGTCAGCTCAGCAAATACTGCTGACCAAACATGGAAATGCGGACTTAAGACCTGTAATAATATGACTGGTCACAGACAGAGGTGTGAGAAGCTCCCAGTGCCACTGAGAAAATATTGATTCCGTTGTTCTGCACATTAGCTCCGGCTACTTAACGATCGGTTGCAAGTTCTTTGAATGTGCAATTTGCAGCGATATTCTACATCACTGAGTGGTGTCTGACCACTCAGGTCGTGCATTTGCATATGAAGTGTCCACCCCACATTTCTGCAAAAAGTTTGAAGTGGTACGCTGTTGACTGGTGGTAAGTGGTCGGTGGGGCAAGTGATTACTGAAAAACACTTTTTGAAAGCACGCGCACTGAACATTTGCATTTGCATTTGCATCCATTTCAAGCCCTCTCTCTTCCTTTTTGAAAGTTACAACTTGGGTGGTCATTTCATCAATTCATGAAGGCGACACGGAGGTGTCCCTTTGATCCCCTTCACACTTCGCACAGCTTTGACTAATTGTTGCTCATTGTTCCGCATCTCCCGTGCACGGCATTCAAATCTCCGTGCAGCCGCAGCAGTGCCCCGACCGACACTCAATCTTGCACAAAACCCTCATTTTTAAACGCAGATGAGCAGCTACTCGTATTGTGAAGCCTCAACCTGAATGAGATGACTCATTTGCCTGGAGAATTAGCCCGTTCGCTTCCTTTCACCGTTTCCATGCTTTTCGGTTACCTTGGAGCTGCACAGTGTCTTGAACGTTCCTTTCATTTACTCCACGGCTCGAGATGTGGCTATCAGCATTGACACCCACCTTCTGACACAAAAGGCTTCCCTGAAGGGCTACCTGTATCTCCTCCAAGTCCTCTCAGGTTCTCTATCTCATTGTCATCTGATTCATTAGTGACCCACCTGTGAACTGGACCTCCGCCTAGGAGATTCAATCTCAGCAAGTAGAATAGTGGTCGCTTCTATTTGTAGCGGCCTGTAGCTTTTACTACATTTGCATGCAAGACCATAACTCAAGCTCAACTCGACTCTTAATTTGGCTAATCAGCGCATGTACACGTAACAGTTTGCGTAAATGTCTGCGAACAGTTTCCCAACGACCGACAAGCTTTTCACCAAGCTGGGAATTCTCCGAGAAAAGAGAAATGAAAACTTTCTACTTGCGCTCGGTCTTCGCCAAGATCCACGCAACAAACGTGCCCCTTTTCAAATGATAAAATTGTCTGATTTCTCGCGGCAAACTTCTGTGACAACAAAACGGACCAAAGTTTGAAGATAGAACGGCGTTGTCAGATGTTGGGCTGCAGCGCTCGGAAACTTCACAAAACAAAAATGTGAAGGTACCTGGATGAACTTGAAGCACGCCCGTCGTCTTCTGCATGCCGTGCTGGTTGAATCCCTCGCAAGTGTAAAATCCGGTGTCCTGAGGCCCCAGATTCGTGATTTTCAGTCTGAAAGAAGAAACCAGGAGACCATTTGAGTTGCAGCTTAACACGTCGGGAACACACGATAAAATCGGACAAATGTCTCAGTGTCTTCACCAGTTGTGTCTTCTTCTTCAAAAAGAAACGCTTTGATCAAAACCAAACTTGGCCCAAACGTCGCAAGAGGAATTTACCGGACGGTGGATGTCACAAAAAAGCCAAACAACACCATGGTGCAGGCTTGGCGATTGACTTGAAGGGAATTCCTCAGAGTTCATTCAAAACTTGTGTACAGGCAGCAGAATGTTCAATCAGGACACGTTTGTCAGCAACAAAGCAATGCATGTTGGCTTCCTGCGAGAGAGAAGGCTTCTCATTTAGAGCAAAATGCTAACACTTGACATACTTTTGAATAAATTATGACCCACAAGAAACATGTTTTGACGAATCTGGACCAACTGTCGCTCTTTCCGCCTTTTCGTTGCAGACTTGCAGCTGTGTCCTCAGGTTTGTGGGAAGGAAAGTGCTTTTTTCTTGCCAACCTGCATTTGTCTTTTGCCCGACAAACCAGGCAGCTTTGCCTCGGGATGACACGACATGAGCGATGAGTATGCGCTCACACGGAGATGACATTAGCCTCCGACTGATTGATAGGATTTACCTTTTGACAACGTGTCGCCTTTCCCACTTGTATGTCATCTTACCATTAGTGCTCACAAGGACTGCTTGCTGTTTGTTTTGACACATCACGCAAGCCGATTCGAAGAAGAACCTCATGCTTGGTCTGCAGCAGAGGCTTAGATAATTGTGCAAATGAATCTCGCAGCAGGGAACCTCTCTTGCTGGTGTCCTGTGGTGTTTTTGTTTGCAACAAACTAAACAATTGCTTTGTTCGAGCAACACGTTGCTCTTTACAAAAATCATTCGTATTGAGACCACGGAAGTCCTTTGGCAACCCATCACACTCATGCATCTCTGTAAGGACCAAGACATCTTTTCCTTGCCTGTTCGATACCTCAACAAATACCTCAACTCTGAGTGCACTCTGTGTCTGAGACCCCCTTCTTGCGGTTAGCCACCTCTTTTCACGGCTCACTGTCATTCACATCACACAGCCCATTTAGCAATGCAAATCTGACCATCAGTTGCACGGCGCTACCGCGGACAGGTGTGACCCGCGCCCCGCGTCGACGCTGCAGATTTCAGCTACTTGTCAAACCTGAGCGAGGAGCCAGGACCGCTTCGGATCAGCAAACGATGCTAATTTGTGTCAACGTTTTCCGACACCAGAGTCAATCAACAGACCTGCCGAGAGAACCCTCACCGCGCAGTTCAAATTTGGAGCTCACAGCAGATTCTCCTCTCGGTGAGATTTTCAGGAACTGGCAACACATACAAGAGCCTGCGCAGTTCTCCACAGGCGTTGTTGGAAAGCATCGCACTCAACGCGCTAATGTTGAAAAAGAAAAGTTTGAATCGAAGCTGGTGGAGTTCTGACCGAATTTCATTGCACTCTGATAGACTTTGCCAAAACCACAGGAAGATGATCCGACGCGCAACGAGGAGACTTGACATCCGAGCGCAGCAAAAGTGAAAAGAATGCTGAAACAAAATGGACCTCTTCGAGTACTTGGCAGAAAATTTGGCACCAAGATCACGTTCATTCCAATCTCTGCGGAGAAGCCTACACCACACACAATTACAGAAAAATATGAATGGCAGGGCATTTTGGAGAGGAAGACAATGCATTCAGCCATCCAGGACATCCACAGTCTCGCGCAATGGGCTACGTGAACATCTGCAGAAGATGTAGATAACAACCCTTCCGTGGCAATTGTGTTTTGTCGATGGCCATTTTTGGAAAAATGCAGCACGCCGTGCTGTGAGAGTAAATGAAAAGCTCAAATCGCAATTGAATGTTGAACTGCACTGAATTTGTTTCGTGAGCTGAACAAAGCCACAAACACGAGTGCCAAAAGCCTTTCACGCAACAGCCACGTGTGTTTTGGGCCCTTTCGTGAAAACCACAGTTTGTGAACAGATCTGAATGTCTCGGAACTGAGGAGAAGAAAGTACAATTGGAGCGAATGAACAGCTGCAGCAGCAGGGTCGTAGCCTCGACCGCTTGGGGCAGTCTCAGTAACAAGATCAAAATGCAGCTGCAGCGAATATTCAAAGAACTCAACCAAGCGACGCCTTGACCATCACCTGCGCAGTTCAGATTCCAGTGCATCAACGCAGTTTTCGTTCGAAAAGTCGCAACTGTTGAAGAAAACACAACGCAAATTTGAATCCAATGACCTGTGTACCATCTTTACGATGCCACGTTCATTCTTGGCCCACAAAAGCTCCATTAAAACGCCTCAAAATCCATTTCAACAAGACCTTCTGTCGGGGGACTCTTTTAACAGCTTTTAAATGGTGGGTGTACCTGTTCTCGACAATCAGGCTGAAAGCTTTCTGTCTCCACCTCCAAAATTACAAACCAGCCAGGGATTCGGGTCGGTTCTGCGTTGGGAGATCCCTGCACATTCTAAGCTGTTGCTCAGATCGCACGAAAGTCTTCGGTTTGAGAATCACATCCAACGAGATGCGCACATGATTGCCTGATGAACACAACCGACGCGCTTAGATTCCCATTCATCAAACAGTTTAGCGATCTCTTCTCGATCTTCTCCTCCTATTGATCTGACAAGTAACGGTTATAGATTGCGATATGCCTTTCATTTTTGCGCGGATCATTTTTGAGTAACAGAGACCATACTTCCCTAGGAATAGATGCTATCAACTCGTTCGGCGTCTTGCGTGCAGCCAAACTCTACACTTCCGATAACACACGGCAATATGATGCAGCTTTGAGGTTCACGTTACTTGTCAATTGCTGCAGGAAAACTTTGAGCGTTGCACAGAGTGCAGAGAACATGATAAATATGTGACCTCCATTGCAATAAATCCCCTCAAGGTCGTACATAAAGCGCCCATGCATTGACGGTTTGGTGACCGTCAGCGCCGCTGCCGCTCAGAGCACACAGGTGTTTCACCATAAATCCTCTGCCACCTTCGGCGGCCCAACCTTCTGGCTTGCATTATTTCTGCCCGACAAAAACTCGCGATCCAGTGGTTCCGGAGACTTGCTTTGATCTTTGATAATCATATTCGTACACCTCTCCTTCATGCACACGAAAAAGTTCTGAAAAGCTTCACACCGAAGTCAAACGAGTCAAAGCTGCAAAGAGAAGGTGCTTCAAGATGCCAATCATGTGCCTGTGGCCTTCTGTTTTGGTTTTTGCACATTTGGACAAAAACAAATAACATATTTCTGAAGAGAAAACTGACAGGAGAACGTGAAGTGTAGACGCTGCCCAGCAGGAACTAATTACACCTTTATATATCCACAACACAGAAGCCTATGACAAGTTAATGAGGATTAATCAGTCCAATTACACAGAATGACCGAACTCTGACATTTGTCGTCATACACTGCAAGTCGAGAGACCATAAATCCAGTCGCAATTCACCGTCATGGCTGATTTTCTTGTAACACGCCTCCAAAAGTCGAATGAAAGAGACTGAACATGATGTCCTTCTCCTTTACAAAAAGCTCACTCACACTCACTCAGTCAATCTCAACCACTGACTGATTGACTGACTGACTCTCATTCACTCACTTACTGATCAAGTCACTCACTTCACTCGCTGACTCACTCATTCACTCACTGATTGACTCACTCACTCACCAACTCACTCACTCACTCAGCACTCACCCAGAAGAGGTCAGAATGTTGTGTCAGTTTTCATTCAGCAAGGACACAAAGATACAAAACAGGGCACTGAGATTGGGTACTTGAGGCCACACATCGATTCTTTTTGGGGCAAGTTACCTTTCCTTCAATTTGTGATACGCACAGTGAACCACGTGCAGTTCAAACAGAAAGCCCAGACACCTCTCACAATGAAATCTTATCTCGGTGGTAGCAAAATATAAGTCACAGACAGGTGCCCGTGGGCTGAAAAAGATATGATTATAAGCAGCAACACAGTTCTCCTTTTCAATTGAGAACGGTGATAAACAGTTGGAGACAGAACGAGCAATGGATGAAAGGAAGGCGGAGAATACTTACTTGGATCCCCAGAGAGCGCTCTGTACTCTAAACCTGTCGTCGTCCTGAATTAGTACGTCGTTTTTGTACCAGCGGTACCTGGGGATGGGATCTCCCGTTATCTCGCATTTCAATCTCACTGTTTCCCCCGAGTACCGCGTTATGTTCTTCATTTCGTGATCCAGGGTTACACGGCCTACAACGACAAAACACAATTATTTTGATTAGTGTATTATGAGGACTGCAGAGGAACAAGATCTTATCCGCAAAGCCCAGACACTGAAGTCTTCATGTTTCCCCCAGGTTGGTGACATTCCACCGAGTGCTCTTCTTTTATTTATGGTGATTGAAGGCAATCGAGACACAATGTACAATTTGGTATCTTTGAGCGTCTGGTTCACAAGTTCTGAAAAGGAGTCTGTGCTTCTGGTATTGTGACGAGTTTATCCTGCATTCGTGACCCCACATTTGAAGGAAAGGAGAATCACCAAAAACCGTAGTTGTGATTTTGTCTTGTTCGCACAACACACGCACAAAAAATCCCTTGTTGCAGCAAAATCTTGTTGCGCCTGAAGCTTCTCTGTCATTCCGAGTTTCCATCCGCGGCAGAAATTAGACAGCAAGCTTTCACACCTAGAATCATAATCTCGTCAGAACTCCACCGACTCCGGGTAACAGCGAAATATGCCAAACATTCCTCTCTGCAATCTGCAAACACCTCCATCATAAAGATATTATTTTGTGCCTCAGAGGTACGAGTTATTCAGTCAAAATCTATTTCCTTTCTCTGTGGAGTTTTCAGCTTTCAGTGAAATAACTCTGAAGTGTCTTTTGATGGCTTTTTCAACCACCGAGACAAATCGGAAATGTTTGCAGGGCAAATATTTTTCAAGACAGTCAAAAGGTACGACTTCAAAAGCCAAAGCCACACCCTCGTTCTTTCGACGATTTTGATGACAGATTTCATTTTCGTCTACTGTCTGCATGGCAGCACCACCATTGACTGGCAAACGTGATGTTCTTGTCCACCAGCTCTTTGTGCTGCTTCTCAGACATACTCCTGCAGAAAGCAAACCCCGACACACTACACTGGTTCAGAATTGCACTGGATCAGAATCTCATGCAAGCCCATTTTCATATGTTCACAGATGTGCGGATGAGCAGTTTATTCCCGCCTGTCTACCTGTCTACCTGTCTTGATCCTGTCATTGATCTAACAAAAATAGATGTTTCTTCTTCCAGGTAGCCAGGTGGTGGGCCATGTATCACTGTTGAAAAGTGGGCCACCTCGTACAAGCACTCGTTCGTTTTCAAAAGAACGTCATGTGCGTTGCAAGCGCAAATCGCCAGCGACTTGGGATCACTGTTCGTGAGAACAATTCACGAGAGACTGGCCACACCGTGGCCACAGGCTGGAAATACGAAAAGCACCTGTCAGTAACACAATCCAGAAGTCGGCCTCGTTTCTTCGAGGCTTCTCGTGTGTGGCAAGCAAAGAAATCTCCCAGGTTCTCAGGACTCTTCAGACGAATCAACAATAGCCACGAGCCAATCTATTAATTGCGCGAATAAACAGGCCAAGCTGTGCCGAGGTGAAAGTTCTTACCAGCACCAGAAAAACATCAGCGACAGGTTGAACCACGTTAGCAGTACTCGAGAGTACTTCAGAAAGCACTTGAGTGATCAACTTTTTCTGAATCCAGTGGAGTCCGCAAGGTACAGGTTTCGTGAAGTCGATGATATCCTGGATTGGCCAAACGCAACAAAAACGGTGTTGGAAGCGGCACGTACCGGTGAAAAGGCTGTGTCTGTGTCGATTACGCCGTACATATGAAAAAGAAATGAACTGCTTCGCGGGCAAAGAAAAAGGAAGAAATTTTCAAGCAAAAAAATTCAGCGAGCGTTTATCTTCACAGTCCAGAGCACCGTTTTGTGCAAAGATCGCTTTCGCATTCACGCAGCCTCCTTGCCAACTCCACAGAGGAAGCTTCACCCGACCAACAATTCCGCCCAGGTGGTTCCAGAAAATTTAACGTAACATCAGCAGCCTCGCTTTTTGCAGTTACCAACATCAATTCATCGGCTGATGAGAATATCTGCGTTTGGCGCAGACTGCAAAAACATCGTGACATTTTGGAGTGGGCTGTTTCTTGGGGAAGGAAAAACCTTGTTCACAACACGAAAACACGTACCGACCACCGGCCACACGATTCGGACACAGGTGCTGGCCATTCATTATTCACAACTCAATTTCGCGATACAAGTCCAACTGAAAAAGGGAGATGTTGCTTTGAAACCCTCAGGCTACGTCTGACAAGAAAAATTAAGACGGGCTGAACAACGTATTCTGTGGAAAACAGAAACCTGAGGTTTCTACGTGGAAAGGATCCTCATGAGAGTTGCACTAAACAATTGAGCGAATTCATTGATGAGATGTGAGATTTCGACACATGCTATCTGCTCAGCCCCCAAAAAACTTTCAGGTGTACCAACACAATTTATTTCTCCAGTAAACGCGAAAGAAATAGCTTTGCTTTCCTGGCGGCAATTTTCACCTTCCAGGTGGCCTCAGTTTTTTGCCAGCACCCAGAAGCATTTCAGCTGTGAGATAGGAAAGCGGTTCCGTCCTGTTTGCTTTGCAACCGAAGGTTCTGGTGTGACCTGTGAACTCGCACAGCAGGAGCACTGCCCAGCAGGCCCCCAGCAAACGTCTTCATTTACCTTTGCATTTCGGGTGGTGCCTTTGGTACGAAAGCAATTTTGACCGCCCAAACAGCCTTTGCAATTGTAGCAGCAATTAAAAGTGGTATTTTCCAAGCACTGGGGAGCAGAGGAAGGAGTACAAAAACGCAAGATTGTTACAAAACCTCACAGTAGAGCACTGATTGCTTGAATTGCTCAAATCTCCCGAGAGCACAGCAAACAGGATTTCCAAGTGCGATCATTACCTTGATTAGTGGAACCCGTCTTCTGTTTGGCCAAAGATGATCTATGGAGCACTTACAGACTCAGAGCACATACCTGGTGAAAATGTTTCGCGTGCTCTGACAAGGAATCTTGAGTTGGGTGGGTTTCGTACTCGTCAGTCTGTTCGTGTCGTTGGCAGCCAAAATATCCTTCAGTTTTTCTTCTTTCCTTTGCCACACATTTGCATGCGACTGTGGAGGCAGATTTGAATTCTGATTGTTCAAAGATATTTGCTTGTATTTCAGCTGAAAATTTGCACCTGGGTGTGACTTCATCCAAAGTCAATGATGATATTGGCGCAGGTTGACCTGAATGACTTGCGTGTTTGCAAAGCTATTGTGGAGTCAGGAGCAAATTTGTCCTCTTCGGCGGAAAATTGATATTTCTCGTATTTATTGACAACGCTTGGGTGAAGCTCTTTGTGCTCTGCGACAACTGTTCATGGCAGCTGTTTCGTGAAAACAAACCCTTCGCAAAATGAAGTCAAGTTCCGCTCAGATCACGTCTAGGATTTCACGGCACCACTTCTCGGAATTTTCAGCAAAACGCTCAATTTCTCCACCTACTTATCGCGGAGTCCGAATGACTCTTCGGCCTGTACCCATGCAGAATGAGGCGCAGATTGGGGCTTTACTTTGTTCATTTGCAGGTTACGGAACTTCCAACCTTGCGCATATACGAGTACAACGTGAAATATGCCGATCCTAGCCAAGGCTTATCTTTTGTAGAGAGGGGTGAAGCCTGGTACAAAAACCTGTAAGAATGCGGTTCTTTCTGCACCGTGGGCTCTCAATATTCCCCTCGTCAGTAACTGCTCGCTCGCTCCACGACCGTTCGAGTTTCAAGTTACCGTATTCCTCACTAGCGATTCATTCAGGTGTATTCTCCGGACGGAATGAAATTTTTCGTTGGCGTCTGCCTGGGTACACTTTGCATGATATATGTTACTGATGAATGTGTTGTTCTGGCCCATCATTGCTGTCAGCAATTTTGCTGATGCATCAGCAAAAAATGATTTTCCGGCCAAAGCTTTCTTCAGTGTGCACCACTCTACTTGAAGAACACCAGCAGAAAAACTTTTCTGTGCAATTCTCAAAGAAGCCACAACTTTACGACCTTTCTTTACTCAAGCGGTTTCTCCTGTGTGCTTCGGAACACCGCTGACATTTACTTCCAGGAGAGAAATGTAGTTATGGCATATCATCTGAATTTCGTAATGGCTGTTTCCTTGTGTTCTCCCACCAGGCATCACTGTGCCTTTTCTATCGGACCCAAGGCAGTGTGGTCGTGCATGTACCACATTTTTATGAGACAAAGCTCATGCAAACTTACGAAACCGAAACAACAGCTGAGAAATGGTAACAAAGAGCAAGTGGAACGTGCATCGCTGAGGAATCCTTGGAAATCTAATCTGACTCAGAGACGACAAGCCCAATGAGCTTCCTTTTCTTTCAATTAAACTAATTTCAAGTGAAATTTCATTACCAGGGCACGAAACGACACCGCGACATTGAAGCTGCAAAAGCGCGTGAGCCGGTGTGACAGATCTTTTCAGCAACTTGGCACCCAATCTATCTTTTGCCATTCGAATTTGCAAAACCATTTTCGTCAGTCCCACTTTACTTTTCCAACACAACGTTCAGCCTTGAAAGGTGGTTCTGACCTGCACATCCAATATTTCCATTGTACTCCCCGACAATTAGTACTGACTTCTGCTTCATGAATATTGAGTGGCACTGCTCATTGCATTCCCGCGAATTAAATGATGCGGAACGAGTCTTGGCGCGCGCCATCAATCATCTCTGAGCTGCGTGCATATTCTAACGCTTTAATGAGCGACACCGATCCGTCATTAGCAACATTCCGCTCCACCCGACACTGACGAACAAACGTGATCCTGCAAAACTTGACACCACCCAGAGTAAAAGATGCAGGATCCAAGTGTCGTTTGCCTCACGAAAGCACAGAATCACGCAATTTGTCCATATCTAAAGCTCAGCCAAGACGTCGCTTCGTGTTTGCTGTTGACCAATGTGAAGTGATAACCAGCTGAAACAAATTGAACTGATGTCTTTGCTGCTGAGCTTCTCTTCGACATTGCAAAACTGCTGCCTACAGTCTTTGAGACCTGATCGCAAAACAATACTTTTCATGGCTGTTCTGATCTCAGACGCAGTCAGGTGAGCTGAGCAATTCCAAAAGGCTCACTTCACCACAGACAATTTACGGCGCCTTTCACGGCCACGGACACAATTTCTGCAAGTAACAAGTTCAGGTGTTCGTGGAAATTACTGAAAACTTGCAAAGCTCAACTGTGAAGGGAAAAGGTCTGCCCCGACTTGAAATATTTGCAGTGTCATGAGGTCACCTTGCCGAAACGAGGACCTTCAGGCTGTTTACCAAAGTCATTCAATGCACACAAAGCCATAAAATATACTTTTTGGACGTAACTTCTGGCTAATATCTGGTGAAGGCTTTGATCATCAATTGCTTTTCGTTTCTAAGTCATCGTCATGGCACACAATGGCATACACAAGGTTTTCAGCAAAAGATTCTTTCCACAAGATCCCTTCAGGAAACTGCGCGCAAGTTGGTGGCCACATCAAGGTGTTGCAAGGCAAAAGAAAGTCATTTCCTGCCTTTTCTCCTTCTGTTTTATAAAGTTATATCCTTTCGAATTGGAACCTCTGTCGAGTAAAATGGGTCAATTGCAGGTTGACAGGGGGAACAAATGGTGTTTGCGCATACAAATGCTCGTGGTGTTGGGAAAGCAGGGAAATCAATGGGCGCACTCTCAGGAGGGTGACTTTGTTCAGTCAAGGAAGAAACGACCTTCTGAAGATGTGTTTCCTGCAGAGGCTGCAGCTCCTTCCTTCCGCTCAATCTTTTATCTTCATTCACCTCCCCCTTCTGCAGGCAAACTGCAGGCAGCTCGAGTCACACCTGGGTATTCCTGGTCAATGACTGTGAAATCAACAGCAGAAGTATTCTGCCATAGGATTTTAGAACGGTGCTACATCACTTTCAAAGGCACACCAAGGCTTTATTTCTCCTTTGTTGTTTCGACTGTAGTCAGCAGATTGCCCACGCATTGTTTCCAACCCTCTGAGACACGTTTGTTCCATCTCCTCCTCGCGCCTGATGCAATCCAGTTGGTGGGAGTCAAAATTTCCCCCGACTACTGTGCGCCACTTTATCTCTGTCTTGTCACCTAAAAAGCCATGAACTGACAATAAATTCCTGGCTTTTATCCCCCAGAGTTCGCAACCCATTGAACTGGTCTTTCTCCGACGGGAAGGCATATGGATGGACTGTATCATTCAGCAACTCTGAAAGCAACTTGTCTTCACATTGTTGTAAATCGCTCCACTGAACTGTGCTCGCTGAACAGCCTGACAAGAATTGAACTCGAGTAATACTTAGTTTCGCCTCAGGAGACAGCTTCAACAAAGGCTGAGAGAAAACTACGAGAACAGCCAGTCCTTGTAAGTAAGCAGCTTTTCATAAATTGCCAAATATGTAGACCGCTGATAAAGCAGCCGATAATCTGCGCGAGTTTCTGGGCCAAGCTGATGATGTTCCCACTCGCCCAGGGTTCAATGGCTTGATCATACACAACACATTTGCAGCGCATTGGTATTCTGGAACATATAGAGCAATCATACTCCGGGGTTAATTGTGACAGTCTTCTGGGAGTAATCCCTCAGCTTCCCGCACCTATCTCTCTCTCTGCAAAGATGCGTATATTCAATACTTCCATTGCAGTCCCAACATCAATGCAGAATGTACGGATTCCTTCCCTAATTTGCGAGTAAATCTTCTTCTATCAAGATGACTGCCCACTACTGTTCAATAGCTCGGGGATTTTTATGGCTTTGTCGATAGCACCCACAAACAATGTGGAAAACTAAGCTGCGATACGATGAACTGCTTTCTGCAACTTAGGGATTTCGCTTTTCGGGTCACAACTTACAGTCTGGAACATTCTTCACGCGGTGCCATTCTAGAAAGTGTATTTGAGTTTTGCAGGTGTTTGTTGAGTTGTCCCATCGGTCTGTTTTTTCCTGTCTCTTTGCCGTCTATAACAGCTCTGTCGATCCACTCAATCTTCAGTAATGCGGTGGGAAGCCAGTCTCGCGGATTTGTTTGCACTATCTTTACGAAGCATCACAGCCGTAGCCGCGTGGATCCCATTCTATTGCAGCCAGATGCCTTTAAAACATGCTACGAGGCAGAAAATTTAAGTGACCGATTGGCTATCGTATTTCAAGAATGACAAATTTGAGTTGCTCAGATCTTTGTGTGATGGAAGACCAATAGCAACACAACATT